>Ga0210410_10002460_pt1 | contig 16574 bp, 12 predicted proteins | sample IncBWC4MmetaG_FD_161058 | JGI IMG/M metagenome (GOLD analysis project Ga0210410, IMG submission 161058) | Forest soil microbial communities from Barre Woods Harvard Forest LTER site, Petersham, Massachusetts, United States - Inc-BW-C-4-M | ecosystem: Environmental > Terrestrial > Soil >... | reverse complement strand
GCTCTCGTCCTCGACGATCGTGTCCATCTCGATGCTCCAGCCGAATCAAAGCACCGAGGGAATCACCAACCGCCGTCAACGCAAAATCAGCCCTTTCGGCCCGTTAACCCGAGTTCCGAGCCGTGGGAGACCAGCCTGCTGCGCTTTGCTGCCGGCTTCGGCGAGGATATTGTCCGGCTGCGCAGCATCGATATTTCGATTGTTGCCAATACGCCGGAGGGGTCCGGGGTCTGCGGGCAGGCCTTTCGCGACCAGAAAGTATCCATCAGCAACGATTTCCTGAATGACTCGCGTTCGCTGGCCTGGCGTCAGGGAGCGCGCGCCGGGCATGTCGGCGCGGCGGCGGCGCTGCCGCTGATCTGCAACGGCCGCAGCGTCGGCGTGTTGCTCGTGACCCGGCACGAGCCGGGGTCGATCAATCGCCCGATCGTCACGCTGCTCGAGCGCATGTCGGCGAACGTTTCATTTGCGCTGGATAATTTCGACCATGAGACGGCGCGCAAGAACAGCGAGCGGGCGACGCGAAGGCTCGCCCGGATGTTCGGCGCCATCAGCGCGACCAACGAAGCCATTCTTCGCGCCAAGACCGAGCGGGAGCTCTACCAGCGCGTTTGCGATGCCGCCGTCCACAGCGGAAAGTCCGTCGCCACCGCCGTCCTGCTGGCGGAGCCGGGCTCGATCTGGCTGAAGCTCGCCGCCGCCACCGGCGAGAGCCTCGATCTGATCACACGGACGCGGTTCTCGATCGATCCCGATCATGAGTTCGGCAAGGGCATCTGCGGCGAGGCGTTCCGGACGCAGCGGCCTTGCGTCGACCATGACGGCGGGCCTTGGCAACAGGCCGGACGCGAGACCCGCGCCGTTGCCAGCGTCGCGGTTCCCTTGATCAAGGCCGGCGAGAGCGTCGGCGTATTGATGTTCTCGGTCGGCAAATCATGGGCGGCCGACGAAGAGATCATCGCGCTATTGGCGCGGATTGCGGAGAACGTCGCGTTCGCGCTCGACAATTTCGACCGCGCCGATGAAAAGGCGCGGGCTGATGAGCAGAAGGAGCGGCTGTCGCGCATGTTCGCGGCGCTTAGCGCCACCAACGAAGCGATCATGCGGGCGGGATCCCGCAGCGAATTGTACCAATTGGTCTGCGAGGCGGCGGCAACTGGCGGCAAGTTCACCTCCACCACCATAGCGCTGGTGAAATCAGACAGTGACTATCTTGACATCGTCGCCACCGCCGGACCGACCGCGGAAGGCGCGCGGAAGGTCACCCTGTCGATCAATGAGGCGCACCCGGAGGGGCGCGGAGCGTGCGGCAGGGCGATCCGTTCACGGCGGGCCTGTATCATCAACGACTATTTTGCTGATCCGCATACCCGGGCTTTCCATGCCAGAGCTCGCAGCGATGGGACAAAGTCCGGCGCGTCCTTTCCGTTGTTCGCACGCGGCCAGGTGGCCGGCATCATGATTTTCGTCGCAACCGAAAAGGACACGTTCACGCCGGAATTCGCCGAACTCCTGCAGCGGCTCGCCGATAACGTGTCGTTCGCGCTGGAGAGCTTCGACCGCGCCGACGAGAAGAACAAGGCCGACGAGCGGATCGAATATCTGGCGTCACACGACAGCCTGACCCATCTTCCCAATCGGGAGATGTTCAACGAATTGCTTCGCCATGCGATCGATGCCGCAGGCCGTTACCGCCGGAAATTTGCCCTGCTGTTCATCGATCTCGACCGGTTCAAGGTCATCAACGACTCGCTGGGGCACGCCGCCGGCGATATGTTGCTGGTGGAGATCGCGGGCCGGCTGCGCAGCGCCTTGCGCGCGAGCGACGTGGTGGCACGGCTTGGCGGCGACGAATTCGTCGTCATCCTGGAAGAAGCCGCCGAACGCCATGACGTCGAACGCGTCGCAGGCGAGCTTTTGTCCGCGCTCAGCCAGCCGCTGCAATTGAGCGGTCACGAATGCCAAACCACGGCCTCGATCGGTATCGCGATGTACCCGTCCGACGGTGCCGAGATGGAGACACTGACCAAGAATGCCGACATGGCGATGTATCTTGCCAAGGAAGACGGCAAGAACGGTTTCCGCTTCTTCACCAGGGAGATCAAGGCGCAGTCGATCGAGCGCCTGACGCTGGAAGCGGCCTTGCGCTGTGCGCTGGAGCGCGACCAGTTCTCGCTGCACTACCAGCCGAAAGTCGATATGGCGAGCGGGCAGATCACCGGCGTCGAGGCGTTGCTGCGCTGGACTCATCCCGACCTCGGCATGGTGTCGCCGGCGCAATTCATTCCACTCGCCGAGGAGATCGGGCTGATCGTCCCGATCGGGCGCTGGGTGTTGAAGGAAGCCTGCGCGCAGAATATGGCCTGGCAGCGCCGCGGTCTGCGGCCGGTGACGATGGCGGTCAATCTCTCGCCGCGGCAATTCGCCGACGCGCATCTGCTGCACGACGTCGACGAGGCATTGCTGGCAAGCGGCATGTCGCCGGTATTGCTGCAGCTCGAGGTCACCGAAAGCATGGTGATGCGCAACGTATCGCGCGCGATCAAGGTGCTTGACGCGATCCAGAGAGGCGGCATCCGGCTTGCGATCGACGATTTCGGAACCGGCTATTCGTCAATGTCGCTGATGAAGCAGTTTCCGATCGACACCATCAAGATCGACCGTTCCTTCGTTCGCGACCTGCCGGACGATTCCGAGGACCGGGCCATCGCGCAGGCGATCATCAGCATGGGCAAGGCGCTGGGAATGACGATCATTGCCGAAGGCGTCGAAACCGTCGAGCAGGAGGCGTTCCTGCGCGACCATTCCTGCGACGAAATGCAGGGTTTTCTGTTCAGCAAGCCGCTGCCGCCCCCGGAAATGGCCGATCTGCTGCGCGCCGCGCCGCGGTTTGCCTCGCCGCCGCTTCAGCCCGGAGGCGGCGCCGCGCCGAAACACGCAATTCCACGCTCAAGCCTGAAAAGCGCTGTCGTCTGACGGCTGCGGATGCAGGTCGCGGACATCGGAATCGGTGGAATCCACCTTGCGCGAGAAATCGTATGGCCATGGCTGGAACGTCTGGCCGGCCAGCAATTGAAACAGGACTTTGGCGCCCGCCGCGTAGCTCGCGCCATCGGACAATCCCAGCCGGGTGGAGCTGCCCGGCGGCAGCTTGGTGGAGATATCCTGCACCTCCATCGCCGGACCCCACCACCATGCGGGGGCCGGCGGCCGCTCGTCCTCGCCAAGCGCCCGCCAACGCACAAACTCGTCGACAACGCGCTCGAATTGCAGCTTTGCGGCAGGATGCATCGTCGAAATCCTTCGTTGGCTCCGATGATAGCCCTATCCGCGGCCGGCGCAATGTGCGCTGGCAGGACAGGCGGCATGAGGTCCAAGCGGATGACGGGGCCTCGATGGCTCACTTGCGCCGGGGTTATTTCTCCTCCGCCGCAGTCGAGGTCGCCGGACCTTCGCCCATGATCAGCAACACGGCGTCTTCATCCTTGGCGCCGTCCCAGTGCACCTGCTTGCCGAAATGCGTCACAAAACTCCCGGCGGGCATCGGCGTCGTGTTGGCGGGATCGAATTTCGGGCCCGAACCGACCCACCAGGTGCCCTGCAGCACGACGATGTAACGGTCGTTGGGATGGAAATGCGGGCGGCTGAAATGATTGCCCTTGGTCCATTTGGTATAGACCATGTAGAAGCCTGGTTTTGTGGGATCGCCAACAACGACGGCGTTTTGTCCGCCACGCGCGTCGACCGGACTCCACGGAATCTGGTCCGGTAATTTGTAGATCACCGCGGCCGGATTGAGCTCGGCGGCGGAGCTCATGCTCAGCATGCTGGCGAACGCGAGCGGCGCCAAAAGATATCGCCAAAGCCGGTTTGTCGCCTGCATGAGTTCCTCCATTTTTGACGCGAGCTGAACGCGCCCCTCTCTGTTGTCTCCAATGCTAGCCGGTCTCGTTCCCGTGGAGCAAGCCGCGCCTATGCATGCGTGATGCGACAATGGAAACATTGCACAACGCAACTGCAGCATGAAAAACGGATTTACGCCGCGCGCAGCGGTGTTAGGTTGCGGCCAACCAAAACAAGGAAGGAAACTCCAGATGAAGCGTTTGTCGGTACTTGCGGCGGGTCTCTTGATCGGCGCCGCCTCCGCTCAATTTTCTGGCGTGGCGTCCGGCCAGAGCGATGGCTGGATCACGCTGCTCGACAGCAGCAAGATGGGCGATTGGGATGAGGTCGGAAAAGCCAATTGGGCGATGAAAGACGGCGCGCTGGTCGCCGACAAGCTCGACGGCAAGGACCTGTCCTATCTCGTCTCCAAGAATCCTTACAAGGATTTCCAGATCAGGGCGGAGTTCTGGACCGACGAGGACGCCAATAGCGGCATTTTCATCCGTTGCGAAGAGACCAAGAAGATCGACTCCAAGGTTTGCTATGAGGTGAACATCTTCGACAAGCGGCCCGACCCCAGCTATGGCACCGGCGCCATCGTCGATGTCGGCAAGGTCGATCCGATGCCGAAGGCCGCCGGCAAATGGAACACCTATGAGATCACCGCGCAGGGCCCGCACTTTGTCGTCGTGCTCAATGGCCAGAAGACCGTCGACGCCCAGGATTCAAAACACGCCAGCGGCCACATCGCGCTTCAATACGGCTCGGGCGTGGTCAAGTTTCGCAAGGTCCAGATCAAGCCGCTGTAATTCAGGCGGCCGGCGGCAGGCTCGCCGCATCGTGAACAGGCTCACCCGTCTTCGGCGGGTGAGCCTTTTTATGCCAGGCCCAGGCGGTGCGGATGATGGTGGCGAGATCCGAATGCGCGGGCTTGAAATTCAATGTCGCGCGCGCGGCGGACGGGTCGGCAACCAGGTAGGTCGGGTCGCCGGCGCGCCGTGGCTTGACGACATGCGGCACCTCGCGTCCGGTCTCGGCCTGGATCGCGCCAAGGATCTCGCGCACCGAAAAGCCCTTGCCGGTGCCGAGATTGAAGGCGCCGCCGGAATGTCCCTGCGACAACAGCTTGAGCGCCAGCACGTGGGCTGCCGCCAGATCGGTGACGTGGATATAGTCGCGGATCGCGGTGCCGTCGGGTGTCGCGTAATCGTCGCCGAACACCGCAAAGTCGGGCACATGTCCCTGCATTGCCATCATGGCACGGGGAATCAGATGAGTCTCGACGTCGCGCAGCTCGCCGATTCCACCCTTGGGATCGGCGCCGCTGGCGTTGAAATAGCGCAGTGCGAATGAACCGAGCCCGTAAGCCGCGCGATAATCCGCCAGCACGCGCTCGATCATCCATTTAGAGGCGCCATACGGATTGATCGGCGCGCAGGGGTAATTTTCGGGCAGGGCCTGGCTGTCGGCGTTGCCATAGACCGCGCCGGTGGACGAAAACACCAGCCGGTTGCAGCCGGCCGCGCGCATCGCGTCCAGCAGCGCCAGGGTGCCGGCCAGATTGTTGGTGTAGTACTTCTGCGGATCGATGACGGATTCGCCGACCAGGCTTGACGCGGCGAAGTGCATGACGGCGGTGATGTCATGCTGGGCAAAGGTGCGCGCGAGCGTGGCCTTGTCGGCGATGTCGCCGGTGACCAGCGCGCCCGTGACGAACGAGCGGTGGCCGGTGGAAAGATTATCGTAGCAAACCGGCTGATAGCCGGCCGCATCCAGCGTCCTGCAGCAATGCGAGCCGATATAGCCCGCGCCGCCCGTGACCAGGATGGCGGGACGGCCGCTCATCAGTCGCCCGTCCGGTCGGTGACCGACGGCCGGCTCTTGTTGAACAGCAGATAGAACGCGCGCGGATTGGTGGTCAGATAGCGCCAGAACAGGCGGCGCGGCTCCAGCCAGATGCGCCAGGCCCATTCCAGCCCGACGCCCTGCATCCATCGCGGCGCGCGGGCCCGGCTGCCGGACAGGAAGTTGAACAATCCGCCCGACGTCTTGATGACGCCGACATTGGACAGGCGCGCGGCGTATTCCTCGACAAAGGCCTGTTCATAGGGAACGCCGAGCGCGACCCACAGATAATCCGGTGCCAGCGCGTCGATTTCATCGACCTTGGCGCGCAGCGCATCGCCCCTGAGATAGCCGTGCGAACGGCCGATGATCTTCAGGTCGGGATACCGGCTGCGAACATTGGCGACGGCGGCGGCATTCTCCGTCTCATCCGCGCCGAACATGTAGAAGGTCAATCCGGCTGCCTGGGCCTTGCGGGCGACGACGTGAAACAGGTCGGTGGTCGCGACGCGCTCGGGCAGCGGTGTCGATGATTTGAACCGCGATACGGTGACGAGCGGCTGGCCGTCGGCATTGATCAGGTCGGCAGCGCGAAACAGCCGATCGGTCATCGGCTCGGTCGAGCAGCGTGCCAGCACTTCGCCATTGGCCGAGGTCAGATAGAGCGGGCGATCGGTCCGCCGTTGCGGGAACACCATGTCGATCATGAAGTTCGCGGTCTGCTCGAGATCGAGCACGGCGAGCCGAAGCCCGCCCAATGTGATCCGGGGCACGCTCGCGGTAGCGGCTCTCCCGACGGGATTTACGCGACGCTCACGCATATTGTTGGTCCCGCTGACGGCTGACGACCGCGGGGTTGAGTTCGTTCAGGATGACGCCGACTAGCTTGCGCTCCCCCCCATCGAGGGCGGCAATGATGTATTCCATACCGTCGTTGATATCGAGATGGACTGGTAGCACCGCGACGAGGCCGTCGGCGATACCGATGAGATTGCGGTCGGCCGCGCTCCACGGCATCGCTGGTCCGTCGAGAATGATCAGGTCGTAGCCGCCGGCGGCGCGCGCCTGCTCGATCGCGTTGCGGATGGCGTCGCCTGCCTTGACATCACGCACCCTCGCATCGGCGCTTTGGATGGCGGGCAGGATTGAAATTCCGTTTACGGTCTCGATGGCGCGCGACGCCTTGCTGCCGATGCTGAGCCAGCCGAGGCGGCTTGGTTCGCGCCTGCCGAGGTGGCTTACCTTGTCCGTCAGCGCGTGCGCTTTGTGATCGGCGTCGATCATCAGTACCTTGGCGCCGTCGCGCACAGCTGACAGCGCAATGTTCAGCACAACGATGCTGCGGTCATCGCCAGCGGCTGCACCGATCGCGGCCATCACGGGCGTGGTTTTGGCGGCTGTGCGCTTGTCCAGCGTGGCGCGGATTTCGCGCATCGTGTCGGGGAATGTCATCAGCGGCAGGCCCGCGCGCAGCGTCGGCCAGCCGAGCCGGGTGACGTCGGCCGTGCTGCCCGTCGCCAGGATTCCACCCAGCGTCCGCATCACATCGGACTCCTGCAACTGGGCAATCAGCGGCTTCTCGATCGCGCTCACCGCGGGCTGAGCTCGCGCTGGCGTGGCAGGCGGCTGCTTCGGGGCCGCGGCAACGGCCTGCTTTTCCGGGGCGAGCGGTGTCTTGGTCTGAAGCGGGCCTGCGCCCGGCGTCAGGCGGTCGATGGCGATCATCCAGGCGGCCGCGGCCAGCGCGCCGAACACAAAGCCGATCATCGCGATCAGACTCATCGCCGGCGGGAAGGTGCGTCGTTGCGGCAGGGTGGCATCACCGATGACGCGCGCGCTCGAGGTATTCAGGCTTTCCTGTTCCTCGGTTTCGCGCGAGCGCTTGAGGAACGACTGATAGACGTCGCGACTCGCCTCGACGTCGCGCTCGAGTTCGCGCAGTCGCACGGAAGCCTGGCTCATCTGGACGCTCTGGCGCTTTTGGGTTTCGAGCGCCTTGTTCAGTGAAGCCTCGTAATCGCGGGCACGGGTGAGATCGTTCCTGGCCGATTGGGCGTAGCGTTCGACTTCTTCATTGACGGTTCGGCGCAGATCCTCGACCTGCTTGTCCATCTGGCGCAGCGCGGGATGCCGCGGTCCCAGTTCGCTCTGCAACTCGGCCTGGCGCTTCTTGGCCTCGGCAAATTGCGCACGCAGATTGGCGATGGTCGGCGATTGCAGCGCCTCGGGGATCGCGCCGGCATCGGTAGCGGCTCGGCGGCTGGCTTCGATCTGGTCGTATTTGGCTTGGGCGTCGAGCGTCAGCGCCCGCGCCGCGGCGAGCCGCTGGTTGCTGGCGGAGAGTTGCTGGTCGCTGATCAGCGTGTCCTGGGTGCCGACAAAATTGTTCTGCGCCTTGTAGACCGCGAGGGTGTTCTCGGCGTTGCGGAGCCGTTCCTGCAATTCCTTCAGCCGGCCGGAGAGGTCGCTGGTCGCGCGCCTTGCGGCGGTGGCCTGCGACTGCTTCGATTCGGCGAGATACGCCTTGGAGATCGCGTTGGCGAGCATCGCCGCCTTGGCCGGGTCATACGACCAGACGTCGATGTCGACGATGAAAGTGCGGTCGGTCTTCTTCACATTGATGTGGCGGTTCAGCGCTTCCAGCGCGCCCATCTGATCCAGCTTCTGCTGCTCGGCGGTCGGGCGGAACTCAATCCCGAACAGGCCAAGCAGCGAAGCGAAGATGCCTTTGGAACCGGTGCCGCCGAACTCGGGATCGGTGTCGAGACTGGTGTCGTGGATCACCTGCAGCAGCACGTTGTTGGAGGTGATCAGGCGCGCCTGGCTCTCGACCACCATCGCAAGGCCTGAAATATCCTGGGCGCGCGGCGTCAGTTCGCGGTCGACCAGCTGCAATTCGCGAGGGTCGACGTAAAGCTGGGCGCTTGCGGTGTATTTTGGTGACAGGCTTTTGCCGATCGCGACCGCGACGCAGGCGCAGATCAGCGCCGCCGAGGCGATCGCGATTTTCCGCTGCCACAGCAACCGGGCCAGATCCAGCACGCTGAAACCGGCAGACGCCGATACCGGCGCTGGCCTTGCGTCTGGCTTGGTCTGGTTTATCGGCTCGTCATAAATAAGCATCGACCCCAGCTTCCATTCGAACTGCCGCACGCTTCGGCTGAGGGGTTACTCTTCGGGTTACGCCACGCGCGCTGCTGGCCAACGCGGAAACAACGCACACAGGAAAATTAACCATACTCATTGAGAGACTATTCACCGAAATGGCAAACAAAGCGTTTAAACGCGGGCACATCGCTGCGCCTCCGCCATGGTCAGGGCCGGGATTTTCCGGCGCGCCGCCGCCTCGAGGGCGTGATCGACGAGCGCCGGCGAACAGCCGTAGGGGCTCGGCTTCTCGGCGACGTCGTGGCCGTAGAAAATTAACCATCCATTATTCTCTTGCGCCTCGTCGAAGGCGCGCTCGATCGAGTCGCGGGTCATCTGGCGATCGATCAGGGGCATCGCGCGAAGGAACTGCATGTCCACGCTGCCGCTGTTCACGCCGGGGACGATGCTGCGGCAGGACACGAACGCGTCCTTGAGCATCTGCTTCCGGGCGAACGATCCGTAGCCAAACGGATAGGCGAAGGTCCCGATCTCGATGGAGGGATCGAGCGAACGAAAATAGATGCGGTTGCGCGCGATCTCGTCCGCCAGCGACAGCTCGTCGAGATCGCAGGCGCGCTGATGCGAGAAGGTATGACAGCCGATCTCGTGGCCGCGACGATACAGCGATACGACATCCGCGGCGTCGCCGGAGTCCCAGTCGGGCGTGTCGACGCCGACCAGGCCGCCCGACACATAGAACGTGCCGCGCGCGCCATGCGCTTCGAGGATTTCGGCGCCGGTGGTCACGGCGCTTCTCGGAAGATCGTCGAAAGTGAAGCTGACCATCGGCGTGGCATTGCGCAGCCGAACCAGGTCGACATGCAGATGCATCGCCAGCCGGTGGCTGACCTTCACCCGTGCTTCGGACAAAATCGCGTTCATTTTCATCGCTTTCGCAAAATCACGTGGTAGTCGCCGTGCCGCACGTCGGCCTTGCTGGGTAGGAAAAAATTCATCGCTTTGGCGACGGCATCGACCAGGGCGGCGAACAATGGCTTGCGTCGGCGCATTTCGGGATAGCGCGGGCTCTCGTATTGCCTGCGATAGATCATCTGCAGGCCGTGCCTGTCGGCAAAGGCTTCGAGATTCGACAGCGTGACCAGCGGATGGAAGTGGGTCGGGAACGGCGCGCAGCCGGGCAGGCCGGCGTTTTTGTCGCCGCGCACATGGCGGTAGAACCAGACATGAAACCAGTGCGGCGAGTATTTGGTGACGACGCCGGACAGCGATCTCGGATTCGGTGCGCCGATCAGTATCATGCCGTTCGGCTTCAGGGACTGGCAGAAGCCGAGCAGGGCGGCTTCGACGTCGGGCACGTGCTCGATCACGTTGTAGCAAATGACGAGATCGAAACTGTCGGGCGCGAAGCGATAGGTCTGGATGTCACCGAGGATGGTCTCCTGCGCGAAATCATTGTTGCGGATCTGGTCCTCGTCGATATCGACCACGGTGACGTGGGCGCGGCGCAGCACGTTGAGCGGCAGGAAGCTGGTTGAGCCGCCGCCAGCTTCGTAAATCGCAAGGCCGGCTGCGGGCAGTCTCGCCTCGAGAATGCTGTGAACGGTCAACAGGCTCTGTCGCGCTTCGCCGGGCGGCAGATCGAGCAGGGATTGCGGATGCGCCGGCGCCGGCTTGACGGCCGCGTCGGCGGGAGACGCATGAGCAGGATTGAGAGCTAATGTCTTGGTCATTGGTTCATCCAATGTTAATGTTTGCGAATTTGGTCCGGAACATCGCAACGCCGGTCTTCAGGCGCCCGCGAATCCGGGAAATGTCGAACAGCCAGCACAGCGCCGCGTAGGTGACGAGCCCGGCGCCCGCTAGCAGGGCGCAGGCGGCCAAATCCGCAACATGCAGGCTGCGGTCGAGCTCGCCGACGATGAGCGCCATCACCAGTCCGGCGATCACCGTCAAGGCCAGCCGGCCGAGCGGAAGCGGAACCGGGAAGGCAAAGCGGCTGAGCAGCAGCGCACCGGCAAATCCGAAGGCGTCGGCGCCGAGCCGTGCCCAGGCCGCGCCGACGGTGCCGTAATGGCCGATCAGAACATAGGTCAGGATCACATTGGCGACGATGATCGAGGCGGTGTTGATCAGATAGAACGCGTTGCGGCCCGACAGCAGGAAACTTGCATGCAGATATTGCTGCGTCAGGATCTGGAAGATCACGGCTACCGCAACGATCGGCATGGTCTGCGCCGCCAGTTCGCGGAAGTCGACGCCGAGAATGACGTTGGCGACGTGGGAGGAAATGACCGCAAAGCCGAGGCAGGCCGGCAGGGTGATGCTGAGCAGCAGTTCGACGCATTCGGCGAGATGCGAGCGTACCGCCACGTCGCCTTGCCTGGCGTGGATCTGCACCGCGAGCGGGAAAAACGCCGCGGCGGCGCTCATCGCCGGCATCATCAGGGTCTGCCGGACCAGGTCGAGCGCTGCGACATATTTTCCAGCATCGGCGGCGCCGACCAGATTGGCGATCATGAAGCGGTCGGTGACGCTGGAAATTCCGAGCAGGGTCAGCGACAGCGTCAGGGGCAGGCCCGCTTTCGCCAGAGTCGCCAGACGGGCGCCTTCGAATGTGACGATGGTGCCGCGCCAGGCTGTGCGCGACTGCACCAGCACCGCGATCAGATAGGCCAGCGCGGACGACAACAATAGCAGGAAGCCGGCCGGGCTCACGAGGGCCACCACGACGCCAAGGCCAAGCACCGCGACGGCGCGGACCAGGGTGGCCTTCATGACCGAGAACGCCATCAGCCGGGCGCGAACCAGATCCTGGGTCAGTTCGAACAGGCCGATCGCGACCGAAAGCAGCACCGCGGCCAGCGCCGCCGTGGGGTCCAGCCCGAGCAGCCGTCCCAATCCGTACGCGATCGGCGCGGTCAGGCAGCAGATCAAATATCCCGAAATCACCACGCCGCGGACGTCGGCACCGTCGTTGCGCGCGTGGCCGCTGAGAATGAGATTACGGAACCAGCCGACCAGGAAAACGCTGACGGCGGCGGCGAAGCCAGTGCCAAGCAGATAGACGCCATAATCATGCGGCGACAGCAGCCGGGTAAATATGAACACGCTCAACAGTCCCAGCAATGCTGAGAGGATGTTGGCGGTCAGATTGATACTGGCTTGCCCGATCAGCATAGGGCTGCAAGCCCCGCCGGTTCGTCGGTGAGGGCTAACGGAGCAAGGATGGCGTCGCTCTCGGCGATCGCTGCGCGAATGGTTTCGACCGGTGTGCCGGAGAAGGACGCGATCGAGAACGCGACGTCGTGCCTGTTGGCGCTCTCGAGCAACCGGTTGAGCTCACCTTTGCTCAGCGTCGGCTGTTCCCAATAGCTGACGCATGGCGTCGTCGGGACGGCGCGATGGACAGCGGAAAAAGCCGGATCGTTCTGAACGAAATATCCGTACAGCATGTATTCGGAGAACTCGCGGATCTTGCAGAGGGCGTCGATCCAGTCGAGGCCGGTCACGGACTCGATTCTGGAAGTCAGGGCGCGCGTGGTCTGCTGGTCCCAGAATATAATGTGTCCGATGAAGTCGGATGCCGGGAGCGTCGGCGTGGGGTATCCCAGAAGCCGATGGCTGGTATCGACCCAGCGCGAATGGCGCGGCTGGGCCGCGATGACCGCGTTCTCCATGGTCAGAAGCGGAATCGGATTCGGGTACTGAAAACGCGACAGGTCGAAATCCCGAAAAAACACAACGTCTGAATCCAGGATGCAATAGCGCTGGTGGGGCAGCGAGATGGTTGCGGCTATCTTCAGGAATTGCTGGACATGCCAGCCGCTCACCGGCTTTGCCCGTAATGACCACCAGAACTGCCGCCGCTTGCGCTGGATGATGCGCGGCAGCGGCCGCAGCCAATCCGGCAGGTAGGCCGATGCGGGAATTACGATGCGCCGCTCGCTGGCGAGATGGGCGAACAACGGCAGGTCGCAGTCAGGAACCAGCAGGTAATGCTTCGAGAACGCGATGACGTGACGGTCCACGCTCTCGCAAAGCAGTGTGCAGAGCTCGAGGTCGCGCCCGTAGGTTGGGGTTAACAACGCGACGGGATTCATCTCGCAGGTCTCTCTGGCGATAACATTCACGAGCAGTTCTCTCGGTGCCGTTTCCGTGTGCCAGTCAATGAGCAAGATCGGTGCCGGTCCGCACCGCGCGCCATTGCTGCGGTTTGATTTGGTTAACTTTGCGCGCGCTTAACCATCGCGTGGCGGTTAACCGCGCGTGGTAACCATCGTTCAAGTGGCATTCGCGCGCCGCAGCCGCACTGAACTGCCATTGCCCGGAATTTGCAGAGCCTGAGCCGGTATCGCCGAGGTGGTTCGGCGAAGGTATGGACGCATGACGATAGGGTCGCATTTCCGGCTGGATTTCCTCGCGAGCGGCAACTGGGCCGCGAGGTCAGTTCTTTTCGGCACAACCGGATTGTCCGGGATGTCCGCTTTTGGCACGGCGACGGCCTTCGCCGCGCGCGGCTCCGAACCGGCGTTCGCGCCATGAAGTACCGTGCCGATATCGACGGCCTGCGGGCGCTCGCTGTTGTGCCAGTGCTGCTCTACCACATCGGCGTTCCCGGCTTCTCGGGCGGCTTCGTCGGCGTCGACATCTTTTTCGTTATTTCGGGCTATCTGATCTGCGGTATGATCGACGCCGACATTCGCAGCGGATCGTTCTCGCTCGGCGATTTCTACAAGCGCCGGATCCTGCGCATCCTGCCCGCGCTGTTCGTCATGTTCCTGGTCACCAGCGTCCTGACCTATGTGTATTGCCTGCCGGTCGAGCTGCAGGACTATTCGCGGAGCCTTGCCGGCGCAGTCGCGTCGGTCTCGAACTTTTACTTCGCGCAGACCGGCGGATATTTCGAGGCGCCGGCCGAAACCAAGCCGTTGTTGCACACGTGGTCGCTGGGGGTCGAGGAGCAGTTCTATTTCATCGTGCCGCTCCTGATGCTGCTTGCCTACCGGTTTGCGCCAGGGCGCGCAAAACTCCTGTTTGCGATCGCCGCCACGCTGTCCTTTGCCGCCGCACTCGCGGTCGGCTATCGAAACCAGACCTTTGTCTTCTACCTCACGCCATTCCGCGCGTGGGAGCTGGCGCTCGGCGCACTGCTCGCGATCGGGTTTATCCCGGCCCCGGAAACCGGGTTCTGGCGAAATCTCTGCGGTGCCACGGGATTGTTGCTCCTGCTCGGCGTCATTTTCCTCGGATCGTCATCGGCGCCGCTGCTCCTGATGACGTCGCTCGCGAGCGTCGGCGCTACCCTGGTCATTGCCTCCAGCGAGCGCGGGATTTCACTGGTCGGACGGTTGCTGTCGCTGTCGCCGATCGTATTCATCGGCCTGATCTCCTATTCGCTTTATTTGTGGCATTGGCCGCTGACGGTGTTCCAGCGCACCGACGCGCTGTTCTCGGCCGACGCGCCCGCGTCCGCCAAGCTGATCCTGATCGTCTTGTCGGTCGGTATCGCCTATCTGTCCTGGAAACTGGTTGAGCTCCCGTTCCGTGCGTTGGCGCGCGAGACGTCCAAAGCCGCCGCTTTCGGTGCGGCGTCGACCGCGATGGCGGCGATGTTTACGCTGTGCGGATTGACGCTCATCGTCGGCGGAGCGCCGTCGCGCTTTCCGGATCGCGCCGTGGAGATCGGTGCCTATCTCGCCTACGATTCCTCAAGCCAGTTCCGCACCGGGCATTGTTTCCTGTTGACCAACCGCCAGCAGTTCGACGCCGAGACCTGCATGAAGTTGGATTCGACGCGGCCGAATTATCTGCTTGTTGGCGACAGCCATGCGGCGCATCTCTGGTCCGGTCTGGCTTCAGCTATGCCGGAAGTGAACATCATGCAGGCTACCGCGAGCCTTTGCCGCCCGGCCGTGCTGCCGGGATCGCGATACGATACGCGGGTGTGCCGAACCCTGATGCAATACGTGTTCGACGATTTTCTCGTCAATAACAAAATCGACAAGGTTCTGTTTGCGGCGTCATGGCAAGACGAAGACCTGCCGATCCTGTCGACCACGCTGGAGATATTGAAGTCGAGAGGCGTCGACGTCACGGTGCTGGGGCCGATCGTCGAATATGACGCGGCGCTGCCGCGGCTTCTCGCCGATGAAATCCTGCGCGACAGCCCCGCGTCGGCAAACGCGAGACGTACGCCCGGCATTCGGGAGCGCGATCTGGCGATGCGAGAGATGGTGTCCGCGCGTGGCGCGACCTACCTCTCGGTCTATGACGCCGTTTGCCACAATGGTCATTGCGACGAGTTTGCGGATGACCGCGTTCCCATGCAGTTCGATGCCGGTCATCTCACGGCAGAGGGGTCCGTTAAAGTCGGGCGACGGCTCTCAGCCGCATTGAGGAAATTTGCGAGCGCGCACCATGCGTCGAACTGATCGAACGCGCCGCCATCGGCATCGGTCCACATGGCCGGCGCTTGGTCTGATGGTGCTCGTGCTGTTTGCCGCGACCGGAGGTGAGGCGCGTGCCGCGTCGCGCGGATTCTCAAACCCGGCGAAGTTTGCGGGTGCGTTCGTCGATTGGGGGCCGGTGGGTCGTGAGCGCATGCTGCAGGCCTGGGAAAAATGGCTGAAGCAGGAGCCGTCGTCGGTGCTCGGCGTCGACTTCTATGGGCAATCGACCTGGGACGATCTTTACAAATTCGGCTGGGTGCCGGGAATCTGGAAAAAGCTCAACCCGGCGCGGAACGTGGTTTGGTCGGTGCCGCTGACGGTCAAGGGGACGCCGCTCGCCGACGTCGCCAATGGCCTTCACGATGCCGAATTCGAGGCGGCGGCGCGCACGATCGCCGAAGCGCAGCCAAAGGCAATCATCCGTCTCGGCTGGGAAATGAATCTTTCAACGATGCCGTGGTTCGCCAAGGACCAGGAGGACGACTACATCAGGGCGTTCCGGCGCGTCGTCGGAATATTCAGGCAACACTCCGCCGATTTCAGCTACGACTGGTGTCCGGGATGGGGCGCCCAGGACAGCGCCGCGGACCTGGCGTATCCCGGCGACGACGTCGTCAACACCATCGGCCTCGATGTCTACGATTTCAAGCGCGAAGGCTCGGTGGAGGAGCGGTGGGACCTCTTCTATGTGAAAGCACCGTTCGGCCTGGAGTGGCACCGGGACTTTGCGGTCCGGCACGGCAAGCGCATGAGTTATCCCGAATGGGGCGTCGGCAATGCGGGCGACAATCCATTTTTCGTCCAGCAGATGCATGACTGGTTCGTCAAGAACGAAGCCATTATCGGCTATGCGGCCTATTTCGACGTCGATGGATTGTGGCCCACGCAGATCGACAACGATCGGTTTCCGAGGTCGCAGCAGCTGTTCAGGCAACTGTTCAGCCGCTGATGCCCCGGCCCGCGCTGTTTAGCTTGGGTTAACGCCGTCCGTTAACTGTCGCAAGAAATCGGCGCGGCAGGGCGCGCTGCCGGACCGGATATTGCAACAATGCCTTTGTAACGTTTGGGTTCCGAGAGCTTCCCGGAACGAACCATCGTGCCGGAACGACGATGTCCCGATATCGCGGAGCGATCCCGTTTCGGGACGACGACAAAGAACCGCCGAGAATTCGCCATGAGCCAGATTTCGACCGGATTGCCCGAAGACGTTGACACCACGCCGGATGCGTCGCGCGCATGGGTGGCGATCTCGCCGGCGCTCGATCCTTCGATCGAGATCGTGGT
>Ga0210410_10002459_pt1 | contig 16578 bp, 11 predicted proteins | sample IncBWC4MmetaG_FD_161058 | JGI IMG/M metagenome (GOLD analysis project Ga0210410, IMG submission 161058) | Forest soil microbial communities from Barre Woods Harvard Forest LTER site, Petersham, Massachusetts, United States - Inc-BW-C-4-M | ecosystem: Environmental > Terrestrial > Soil >... | reverse complement strand
CTGCATGCAATCGCAGTTCACGCGCATACGGGCGAACCGCCGCCCCAATCCGCAGCCCATCTTTCGACAGCGGGTCCAGCCAGAAGATGCTATTGCTGCCGTCCCCCTCATGCGCCTGATCTCTCAGCACAGCATGTGCCAGCATCATCTCCTTCTGTGCCTCATTCAGGTCGCCGGTAGCGTCGCCATGAAACACCTGTGCATACGAATCCTGAAACGCGGAGATGGACGATTCGCCCTTCTGCCACGCGGCCGCGGCTCCAAACAGAATTCCGTACCAATCCTGATTGAACAGCCCCTCGCCATCGTCATTCCATATAGTGTTCAGCTGTCCCGTCGACCCCAGCCGCTGCCCATCCGCCGTGAAACGCTGGATATTTGCAAGCGCCAGATTGTTGTTCGGATACACCTTGCGAAAATTATTGACGCTCGGCGCGACCCACGTCTCGAAACCCGCCTTCGTGAATGGCGTCAGGAAGCGGTCGTACCCGCGAGGCTCCGGGTTATAGATCCACGCAACGGCAATCGTCGAATCCTTGAAAGACTGTGGCAGGCCCTTCAGCAGATCCGGCGCATCCTGCGCAATATCCCCCCAGAAAAGAATCTTACGATTCAGCGGCTTCAACGCAGTGACGATCCGCTCAAGAAAATCCAGGTACACCGGCGCAAGTCCGCGCGAATCCACCTCCCCCTTGGTCTGTCCGACCCCAAGATCCACCGTCTCATCCGCTCCGACGTGCAAAAACGGCCCGGGATAGATCGCCGCCAGCTCCGTAAACATCTGCTTGATCAGCGCGACCGACCCCGGCTGTCCCGGAGCGAGCACCGCACCATGCGGCGTCTCCGCCAACGGCTGATACTGCTCCCAAGTCATGCTGTTGTGCAGATGTCCAAACGCCTCCTGCTCCGGAATGATGGTGATGTGATAAAGCTTGGCGTATGCCGCCAGCTCAATGGCCTCCTCCGCCGTGATGCTGCCCGGCGGAGCCATCAAGGGGTTTGAGACATACTGCTGCGTATGCTCGAAGTACGGCGAGTACAGGTTGATCTTGTACGCGGCAATCGTGCGGATCATCCGCTTCTCGAACTCCAGTGTCGTAATCGGTCCGCGCGACATGTCATCGTCAAGCCCGCGATATTTCATGGCGGGCCAGTCGCGAATATTCGCCGCATGCAGCACCGCGCGTTTGCCGTCGCCTTCAATCAACTGCTTGACCGTCTGCGCCCCATAGAACACCCCTTCAGCCGTATCGCCAACCACCGTCAGACCACTCGGAGTTGCGCGGATGATGTACCCCTCGGCCTTCATCTCATCTGTAAATTTCTCGTCAGGATTGGTGGATAGCCGTGTCAGCTCCACCGGAAATCCGTCCGCCTCTGTTACAGGAATGTTACGAGTCAGCAACGACCCCTTCAGGTCCTCGGCCGCAAACTGGTCCTCCGTCGAGCATGGTGCCGCGCACACGATGTGGACACCGTGAGTCAGCGGCCGTTCCGCCGCCGCGCGAACCTCACGAGGAATTGGGATGAGCTTCAAGGGCGATTGCGCCGGGGCGAACGTAGCCAGAGCTAATAGAAGAGAGCCAATGCGATGAGAGTGCATGGGATAACGGTAAATCAGTTTCCAGGCAATGTGCAGTGGTCATAAGAGGTACAGCAGAGGTATAGCAAGAGAGAAGAAAGTCGTGTTGGGGTAGCTCGCTAATCGGCCATTCCCGCCGTATGTGCATCAAAAATCCGTGAATACGAGGCAAATTATTCCTGCGTTCACAATTGTTTGGGACGATAACCGAAAGAGCAAAAGGCAGAAAAGCGAGAAGGGGCGTCAAGCCCTAACCGGTTTTCTTGGTTGTCCTTGTGCCTTCCAATCAATCTTGCGAGGATCCATGACGAAGCAACTACGAGCGACCATGGCAGCGATGCTGGTAATTAGTTCAATATCGCTGCAGGCGCAGACGAGCACGACCAAAAAGCCGGTAACCAGGAAGCCCGCCGTAAAGAAGGCCCCTGTCGAGTCTCCGGTGGAGCGCCAGATCCGGGAGCTGCGTGAGCAGATGCAAAGCCAGCAGGCCCAGATCGACGCCCTCAAGCGCGAGAACGCCGACAAGGACGCGAGGCTCGCCGCCGCCCAGCAGTCGGCTCAAGGAGCAGAGTCAGCTGCAGCCACCGCCTCCGCCAAGGTGGACAGTCTTACCTCCAGCCTCTCGACCAACACCGAAGCCGTCTCCTCGTTGAACAGCACCGTCACCGATATCAAATCGACCAACATCGGCTTGGCCCAGACCCTCAGCGACACCAAGAAGTCCATCTCCGATCAGCTCGATAATCCGCTCACGCTGCGGTACAAAGGCGTGAACATCACTCCGGTCGCCTTCTTCGCGTTTGAAAATGTATACCGTCAGCGCTCGCTGAACTCGGACGTCAACACGCCGTTCAACGCCACGCCGTACCCCGGCGCCGCCCAGGGTCACACCAGCGAATTGAACTTCTCCGGCCGTCAGAGCCGCATTGGTGGCCTCTTCGAAGGCAACACCGGGCCGTTCAAACTGTCCGGTTACATCGAAGCTGACTTCCTCTCTGCCGGCGTCACCAGCAACAGCAACCAGAGCAACAGCTATACCCTTCGTCAGCGCCAGTTCTGGGGTCAGGCTGCCACCACGGGAGGCTTCAAAGTCACCGGTGGACAGATGTGGTCCCTCGTAACCGAAACCAAGAAGGGCGTAGAAAACCGTACTGAGAACCTGCCGATGACGGTCGACGCTCAGTACCACGTTGGTTTCAGCTGGGCGCGCCAAGCGGCCATCCGTTTCCAGCAGTCCTTCGGCGGTTTCACCACGGCACTCGCCCTCGAAAATGCGCAGATCATCTATTCGGCCTCGAACCCCAACGCAAACTTCTTCTTCGGCAACGCCGGCACAGGCGGCGGTTTGTATAACGCCACCGCCAACTACTCCAACAACATCGCCCCGGATCTCATCGTCAAGGCGACGTACGACGCCAAGTACGGCCACTTTGAAATCGGTGGTCTCAGCCGTTGGTTCCGCGACCGCTACTACCCCAATCAGACCCTCTCTACTCCTTCCGCTGCCGGTGGTCAAAACAACACCAAGGTCGGCGGCGGCGGCTTCGTCAACGTCCGTATGCCTTTCACCAAATATGTCGATTTCGGTATCCACGGCCTCGGCGGTACGGGCGTAGGCCGCTACGGCACCTCCACCCTGCCTGATGTAACCGTCCATCCCGACGGCACCCTCGCCCCCATCAAGGCGTATCAGGGACTCGTCTCCATCGAAACCCACCCCACGCCGAAGCTGGACATCTTCGGATACGCCGGTGCGGAGTACGCGCAGCGCACGGTTTATCTCAGCACGCTCGGCTCCTCCGCCGGCAAACTGGTCGGCTACGCGCCCATCACGGGTGTCAACACGGGCTGCAACACCGAGACTCTACCCACCTCAACCGGCAACGGTTTTGCCGGTGGTGCTCCCTACGATCCCGGCGTACCGGCAAACTGCTTGGGCGCAACTCGCGCAGTCATCGCAGGCACTGCCGGCTTCACCTACCGTGTCTACGCCAGCCCGAGGTTTGGGCGTCTCCAATACCAGGGCACCTACACCTACCTCACCCGCGAGGCATGGGCCGGTGTCGGCGGCGCTCCCAAGGCGACCAACAACATGGTCTTCACCGGAATGCGTTACTACATCCCCTAACCAACCTGCCGTATGCAAGAGAAGGCACCCTCCGGGGTGCCTTTTTTGCTTTGGAAATCCTTGCTTGGAAATCATGCGATACGCGACGATCCGAGCGATCGAGGCGAACATCCTGACAACGAGGAGCACAGCAGCAATCCAAATGCTGGGAATAAATCAGCCCTGACCGCGTTAGCGGAGTCAGCGAGCACCGGATTCGATGCCCAGGAATATCTCCCCGCTGACCTCAGTGCGTTTCTTTGCGGCATCACTTGTACTGTGGCACCATTCCGTGCGGATTTTTCTTCCTGGCCTTTCCGTCAGGCATGCCCATGGAGCACCGGATGATTTTTCCGGCATCGTCTCGCTTGCGTTCCCCGTTTCGGTCAGCTTTTTCTTTCTGCTCTCAGGTTACGTGTTGAGCTTTGTCTATCTCCATAACCGGCAGGCCATCGACAAGAGCGGATTCTTCGCTGCCCGGTTTGCCCGCATCTATCCTCTGTACTTTGTCGTGCTGGTACTCAATATGCCGAGGCTTCTTGCAGCCGAGGTAGAACGGCACGGCATAAGAATCGGGCTGACCAAGACAGCGGAGATATTTGCAGCGAATGCGGTGATGGTGCAAGGCTGGTACACCAGCCGCCTGCTTCGCATCAACGTTCCCACCTGGTCCCTCTGCGGAGAAGTCTTCTTTTACCTCTGCTTCCCGCTGCTCGGCGTTTTGCTCTGGAAGTTGCACGGCTTGCGGCTGTGGATGACCGCATTGGCCTTGTACGCCGGAGGGCAGCTGCTGGTTTGGGGTAGTCGGCCGCATCTCAGTCTCGAAATGGCGCTGAGCCTGCCCCCGCTGCATCTTTCAACCTTTGCGCTGGGAATTCTTCTCGCCCGTTGGCAGACACTGCAGAACGCCCGAAAGAATAAAGCGGCGGTGCGAGTGTGGCAGGCGAACATCATCCTGGCACTGTCGGTTGGCGGAGTTCTTTTGAGTGTGCCGCTGATCCCTTTTTTCAGTATCCCGGCACCCTATAACAACGGGCTGCTGGCCCCGCTATTTGCAGGGTTCATCTGGGCGCTGACGGTGACCCCCACGCCGTTGTCGCGGTGGTTGTGTGGGCGATGGCCGGTGGCCCTGGGGAACTCCAGTTATGCCCTGTATCTCATTCACACGCCAATTCTCACCTTGTTTCGGCACCTCCAATGGGCGAACGAAATCTTCTATCCGGTCTACCTCGCGCTCTGTGTCGGCTTGAGTCTGTTAAGCTTCCACTACTTCGAGACGCCCGCCCGTCTCTGGCTGCTGGAGCGGTTCCATGCGCTAGCCGAGAAACAAATTCCAGCGCAGGCGGACGTATCGAAACGCAGTCATACGCCGTCTCGCGTACTTGCCGGGCCCGATTCTTGAGCGAATAGACCGCTAGGCTAGGCGTTCAAGTGATAGTGACCCTTTGGATACCGTCTTCAATGTTGCTTCCACAGCGCGCATGAAAAGCAGTGTTATCGGAAACTGACCCGCTGCCAAATTTTGGGTAGCGCGTCAGCTTCAGCTGACGGGACTATCATTTGAATGCCGTGTCTGAACTCGTCCAAATCGGCTCCAAGCCCTCAATGGCAGGCACATCACCTTATAAGCCACGCGTCTCTTCCTCCGTTTTGTGGTTGCAAAGTATTACCGTTCTGTGGATGCTGATCGAACTCGGAGTGTCGGCGTTTGCAGCATGGACGGCGCACAGCCCTGCAATTCTCGCGTTCGGCGCTGACAGCCTCGTTGAGGTACTGTCTGCGACTGTCGTGCTCTTACAGTTCACGCCCCACTTCGCTATTTCGGAATACAAGGCTGCACGTGCGTCCGGTGTCCTGCTGTTCCTCCTCGCCTTCGTGGTCGCGGGCATAGCTGTCGTTACTTTGGCCCTGCGAATACATCCGGAGGTCAGTCGCGCCGGAATCGGCATCACCATAGCAGCCCTGATTGCAATGCCGATTCTCGCGAAGCTCAAACGTCGAGAAGCACGCCTCAGCCAGAATGTCGCCTTAGCCGCCGATGCAGTTCAATCAGCCACGTGTGCCTACCTCGCAATGATCGCGCTCGCAGGTCTGGTGTGTAATGCAGCATTTCACATCCAATGGATTGACTCTGTCGCCGCGTTGGCTGCAATCCCCATCCTCATCAAAGAAGGACGGTCAGCGTGGCGGGGACACGCTTGCGGCTGCTGCTAAGCTCCATGTCTCCGCAGATTCAAACAGGCCCGCCGCCGAAATCTCGCATTTGTTCGGGGTACGGCGAAATCTTTGATACCCTTCCTATGCTGGCGTCTCAGGACGCAAATGATTTCTGAGAGAGGGAATGAATGAAGATTCTAGATGCGAACAGGTTGTTTCCTGCCGACGGAGAGACGCGCTCGATCGCGGCAAGACTGTACGAAACGGTCAAGGATCTCCCCATCATCTCCCCCCACGGCCACACCGACCCCCGCTGGTTCGCCTTCAACGAACCCTTCCCCAATCCAGCCGCGCTCCTCATTCAACCCGACCACTACATCTTCCGCATGCTCTACTCGCAGGGAGTTTCACTTGAGTCCCTGGGCATCCCTCAGCTCGATGGCGGCGAGAAGGCCGACCCGCGCGAGGTCTGGCGCATCTTCGCAAAACACTATTATCTCTTCCGCGGCACGCCCACCCGCCTCTGGCTCGACTACGCTCTCGAAAATCAATTTGGACTCAAGAAAAGATTGAATGCGGCAAACGCCGACGAATACTACGAGATCATCGCGAAAGAACTGCAGAGCGCCGAGTTTCGTCCCCGCGCCCTCTTCGACAAGTTCAACATCGAGGTCATGTCCACCACCGACACTCCCCTTGACACCCTCGAGTACCACAAAGCCATCCGTGAGTCGGGATGGAAGGGTCGCATCATCCCCGCGTTTCGACCCGACTCCGTCATCGACGCCGAGTACGCCGGCTTCCTCAAGAACATCGAGAAGCTCGGCGAGATCACCGGCGAGGACATCGGCACCTGGAAGGGCTACCTGAACGCCCTGCGCAACCGCCGCGCCTTCTTCAAGACAATGGGTTGCACGTCAACCGATCACGGCCACCTGACAGCACAAACCGCCGACCTCGATCCCCAGACAGCAGCCTCGCTCTACGGTCGCATCCTCTCCGGCCGTTCCGTCCCCGAGGAGCAGCAGATCTTCCAGGCCCAGATGCTCACCGAGATGGCCGGCATGAGCGTCGAGGACGGCCTCACCATGCAACTTCACCCCGGCTCCGTCCGCAATCACAACCGTCTCCTCTACGAGAAGTTCGGCCGCGACAAGGGCGCCGACATGCCCTCGCCCACTGAGTACGTCCGCGCCCTGCGTCCGCTGCTCAACAAGTACGGAAACGACACCCGCTTCACCTTTATCCTCTTCACCCTTGACGAGACCACCTTCTCCCGCGAACTGGCCCCGCTCGCCGGACACTATCCCGCACTCAAGCTCGGCCCACCTTGGTGGTTCCACGACTCGCCCGAGGGCATGATGCGCTTCCGCGAGCAGGCCACCGAAACCGCCGGCTTCTACAACACCGTAGGCTTCAACGACGACACCCGAGCCTTCCTCTCCATCCCCGCCCGCCACGACGTAGCCCGCCGCATCGACTGCGCCTTCCTCGGCCGCCTCGTAGCCGAACACCGCCTCGACGAAGACGAAGCCTTCGAAGTTGCGATGGACCTAACCGTAAACCTCGTCCGCAAAGCCTACAAACTCTGAACACAAGTAAAAGCAAGAGCGTTTCTCGTTACTGATTCAAAATCAGGCGGCCCGGTTGGGCAGTGGTGCCCGAATGCACGCCTCAACGGAGTTCTCGATTTTCGGTCGAGTCGACTGGCGCTTTACGCACGACGCCATGGCGGGGCCGATCCGACCTCGTCGGCACTGCCATCCGTTATGGCAAGACGATGACCTCGCCCTTCATGCCCAGCTGGTCGTGAAACGCGCAAATGTACGGATACACGCCCGGACTCATGAACGTCACACGGAATCTTGTGACTGGGCCCGCGGGTAGCGGGGGCAAGATTAACGGTGCCGTCGGCGGAGCCGCCTGTGCGATTCCGATGCGTTCGTGGCCGGCTTGGGCAATGAATCCGGAATGTACGTTGTCGCTGGTTGAAAAGATGATGGCGTGGCGGGCCCCGTCAGCATCCGCAAACACGTTGGTTGATGGCGGAGTCTGTGGCGTGACATTCGGCGGTTCCGTACCGAAGGTGACCGTATGGCCGCTCACGTCCAGACTGTCCCACTCCACGGTCTCTCCCGCGTGAATGGTCATGCTGGGTTGCATGAAGCGCATCACCGTAACTGAGTTGATACCGCCGGGAGTCGAGACCACCTCCCCGGTTGCGACGGTCACCATGGGATGGTGCGAGTGCAGACTTGCTTCGCCCCACTCGCCGTGCGCATCTTCCCTCACTGAGCGGGGCGCCCCGTCGTGATCCATCAATAGGGCGTGGGCCTGCCTCGCGCCCTCTGCGTTGTAGAACGCCTGATCGTGAGGCAGAGTAAGCGAAGCATCCAGAACGTGAATCGTTGCGGTCATGTTCACGTGCACCAGGCACACAAGCCTGTAGTTGCCCGGCTTCGGAAATGTCACCGTGTAGGTGGTCCCGACCGTCGTAATGCGTCCGCTGTTGACGCAAGACGAATTGTCGAACGCTGACGGATCAGGTGTGGTGTTAGTGACTGGACAGCCAGCCGTGAAAGGCGGCCGCACCAGTCCTGGAGTAAGAAAGGTCGCACTGTGAGGTTCAGACGTGGGGAAACTCCAGGTGATACTGTCATCGGCGTGAATCCACATCTCATTGGGCAGAAAGGCAATTACCTGCACCGCGTGGTCCGGGCTCTCCGCTCCAGCGAGTGCGTGCCACGACTCACCTTGCACCGCCTTGGAAACAATGATTGCGGCACAACACAGCATCAGGCATATCAGTCTTCGAGTCATATCATTCTCCTTGTTCTCATGGGCGTCGCCGATGGAGACGCACGGACACAATCGGGCACTTGGCGGGTGTTTTCAAGCAGTAAGGCGCAGAATTGCAGCCGTTCCTCGACTTGCCGTCGAATGCAGTCTTTTGCCGTGCCTTTGCAGGCAGGGGAGGCTACAATTTTGGTCGTCACAAACGCGGATCAACCAGGAGAGCGTGATGGGCGAACCGTCCCTTGGTACACCTCCATCCGAGAGACCGCTTGAAGACCGGCTGGACTCGTGGAAGGAGATCGCGGCCTACCTCAAACGCGACGTGACGACGGTCCAGCGTTGGGAGAAGCGGGAGGGGATGCCGGTCCACCGGCATGTGCACGACAAGGGTGGCTCCGTCTATGCCCTGACCGAAGAGCTCGACGGCTGGATTCGGAGTCGAAGTTCGCGAGTGGACGAGCCCGAAAAGAAGCCTGAGGCGGAGATGCCCCCGGCGGCCCCGAGCGATCACGGCGCAGTTGCCGCGCGGAGGAGTCGCCTGTGGTTTGGTCTGGCCGCCGTTCTTTGCCTCTGCCTGGCGGCGGCTGCGTGGCTCGTGTACCAGCATCGCACAACGGTTACGGTTGAGCCGAAGATTCGGTCGTTGGCCGTGCTGCCTCTGCGGAACTTGTCTGGGGATCCTGCTCAGGAATACCTGGCCGACGGCATCACCGAGGCTCTCATCGGGCGCCTCTCGAACATCCACGATCTGCGCGTGATCTCTCACACGTCCGTGATGCGCTACAAAAATCCGCAACTCTCGATACCGGAGATCGCCAGAACACTGGGCGTGGACGCTGTCGTTGAAGGCTCTGTCATGAAAGAGGGCGATCGCATTCGTGTAACGGCTCAGCTGATTCGCGGCGCAACCGACCAGCATTTCTGGTCCGAAACTTATGACCGCGAAATGCGCGATGCGCTCACCCTCGAGAGCGAATTAGCGCTATCCATCGCCAAAAAAGTGGAAGTAACGATCACCGGGAAGGAACACCAGCGCATCAGCTCCTCGGGTTCTGTTGCGCCTGAAGTCTACGAGAGCTATCTGAAAGGCAGGTTTGCATTAGGACAGGGAAACAGAGCTGGGTTTGAGCAAAGCATTCATCATTTCGAGGACACCATTAACAGGGATGCGACGTTTGCACCAGCTTATCTGGGCCTGGCAGAGGCCTACACCGGCCTCGGAACTGTCTTCGCCGGAGTTCCTCCGGAAGCAACACGGCCGAAAGTCACAAGCTTCGCGCGCAAGGCGCTGGAATTCGACCCGGGTCTTGTTGAAGCCCACGTAGTGCTGGCAAATGTCCTGCAGCAGGAATGGCACTGGACTGAAGCGGAAGCGGAATACAGGCGCGCGCTCGAATTGGGTCCGAACAACGCTGATGCCCACGCGAGGTTTGCTGTATGGCTGCAATGCCAGGGGCGTTCGGACGAAGCTGTGGCCTGGATCCAGCGCGCCCGGGCGCTTGACCCGGTTGGGGTCTCCGGCGCCAGCGTAGCGTGGATTCTGTTCCAGGCACATCGGTACGACGACGCCATCCGCGAGTCGCGCAGCGCATTGGCCTCACAACCGGACAATGCGAACACTCTTTTTTACCTCGGATTCGCGCTCATCGCCAACAATCAGGCAGCGAATGCCGTCCCGGTAATGGAAAAGGCAGTCTCTCTTTCCAAAGGCAGTCCTGCAGCCATGGGCGTGCTGATCAGAGCGTACGCGCACGCGGGCCGGCGCAGCGACGCGATGCGACTCCTCGCTGAGCTGAAACGACGCAGCAAGGAAGGCTACATTCCGACTGGTGCGTTTGTGAACGCTTACCTGGGTCTTGGCGACAACGAACAGGCCTTCTATTGGCTCGAGCAAGCCTACAGAGAGCAATCGAATATCCTGCAGTTCCTCAAGACCCATCCATATTTCGACCCGATCCGCGGCGATCGCCGATTCGCTGAGTTGGTTCGTCGGGTCGGCCTTGGGTAATTACGCCGGTTGGCCCACACCCCTGACCGTTCTGCCAAGACGGGGTGCCCCATCTTCGCGGCGGTTTATCGTCTCCAATCGGGGCACAGGGCTTGCTCACTGGGGTGAGCTTCGGTGGGTCATTTTCGCGGCAGCGAAAAATCCCGTTACTCCCAGCTCACCATGCCGTTCCAGAGTGACCGCTACCTCAACGAACTGGTCCGGCCAAAAATAAAGTCAGAAAAAGCGGAAAATTTTCAGCGCTCAAATAAGCGCCATCTTCGCACCACGATCCACCACACAATCACCACGAATTCACCAGCAAATTACCATCAAAAAACGCGCACTTTTTCAAAACCCCCCTCAAAAACGCCCGTAAAAAACTGCAAAAACAGCGCCCCCGGAGCCACAAATATTTTTCTGCAAATTCTAAAAACCCCAGCCCACCTCAAAACCCCCAGGCCGAAGACATCCCCCGGAGTAAGATCAAAACAGCATGAGCCTCTATTTCGCTGCCGGAAGCCCAACAACCGAGATGTCCCCCACCGAAGTACGGTCTAACCTGTTCCAGGCATTGGACAAACTCGGGCCCCGCCGCAAAGTCCTCGCCGTCCCGCCCGATTTCACGCGAATGCACTCCCAAAGCGGCCTCCTGACCGAGCTGGCCTGGCAGTACTACGGCGACAAACTCGCAGACGTGCTCCCCGCCCTAGGAACCCATAAGGCAATGACAGATCAGGAGATCGCCACCATGTACGGCGCGACTCCGCGTTCTCTCTTCCGCGTCCACGACTGGCGAAACGACATCGTGACCCTAGGCGAAGTCCCCGGCAACTTCATGTACGAGGTCAGCGAGGGCAAGCTCGACTACACCTGGCCCGCACAGGTGAACAAACTCCTGCGCGACGGCGGTCACGACCTCATTCTCTCGATCGGACAAGTCGTTCCTCATGAAGTAGTTGGCATGGCGAACTACAACAAGAACATCTTCGTAGGCACAGGCGGCTCCATCGGCATCCATCGCAGCCACTTCCTGGGCGCCGTTTACGGAATGGAGCGCATGATGGGCCGCGCCGACACCCCCGTGCGCCGCGTATTGAACTACGCCAGCGACCACTTCGCAAAGCAACTGCCAATCGTCTACGTCCAGACCGTAGTGGGCAAGAACGATGCAGGCAAGCTGGTCATTCGCGGCCTCTACATAGGCGACGACACCGAATGCTTCGAGTTGGCAGCAGCCCTGAGCCTCAAAGTGAACTTCAAGATGATGGATCGCGAGATCAAGAAGGCAGTAGTCTTCCTCGATCCACACGAGTTCAAGAGCACATGGCTGGGAAATAAGAGCGTCTACCGCACCCGAATGGCGCTCGCCGACAACGCTGAACTCATCGTTCTCGCTCCCGGAGTCCATGAATTCGGCGAAGACGCCGCCATCGACGTCCTGATCCGCAAATATGGTTACTGCGGAACGCCACGAACCCTCGAAGCCGTAAAAGAGGACCCCCAGCTAGCCGGAAACTTGAGTGCAGCAGCACACCTCATCCACGGCTCCAGCGAAGGCCGCTTCACTATCCGCTATTGCCCCGGCCATCTCACCCGCAAGGAGATCGAAGACGTCCACTTCGAATACGGCGACCTCACTGAGATGACCACAAAATACAATCCGGAAACCCTCAAAGATGGTTGGAACACAGTAGACGGAGAGGAGATCTTCTACATCTCCAACCCCGGCTTAGGGCTCTGGGCCTACAAAGGCCGCTTCACCAGCTAATTCGATTTGCCGTGCAGACGGGAGAGTAGGTATTCTAGGACGGTTGCGAATTGGTTAGACCAGTAGGTCGAAGAAGGGTCTTGTAATGAGTGAAGAATTGAAGCTTCCGAAGTTTTCGGTGGGTGTGGGTGACCGATTTGCGCATCAGGCCAAGGCGCAGCTTGCAGCGTGCGTGCTGGCTGCCGAGGCAGGTGTTGAGGTGGCGCCCGTATGGAATAAGTCCAACCGGGAACATACGATTATCGGTTCAGAGCCAAGCGAGACTCGGACCGAGGCGGACGCGGCGGTGAAGGAACTCGGCTGGACAAAGCCTTACTTTCTGGATGCGGACCATATCAATCTGAAGACGGTGGAAAGGTTTCTTGATCCTTGTGACTTCTTTACGTTAGATGTGGCGGACATGATCGGACAACCCGCGGATCGGAAGGACGTCGCGGCATTCGTGGCGAGGCATCCGGAACTGATAGGCACTGTGACGATTCCGCATATCAATGCACCGTTCAAAACAGATGCGGCCTTTATTACTGGTGTGGCAAACAAGTTTCTCGCTGCTGTACAGGATGCGGGACGCATTTATCGGTTTCTTGTAGAGAACAAGGGCGCGGGCCGGTTTGTGGCGGAGGTTTCGATGGACGAGACAGATTCGCCACAAACTCCGGTGGAGTTGCTGATCATTCTGGCTGCGATTGCGGATGAGAAGATTCCGATCCAGACGATTGCGCCGAAGTTTACCGGTCGCTTCAATAAGGGTGTGGATTATGTAGGCGACGTAGCTCAGTTCACTAAGGAGTTCAACGAAGATTTGGCTGCGATTGCTTTTGCGGTGAAGACGTATGGGTTGCCGGCGAATTTGAAGCTGAGCGTTCACTCGGGTTCGGATAAGTTTTCGATTTATAGAGCGATTCATGATGCGATGAAGAGGTTCGACGCGGGTGTGCATATGAAGACGGCGGGGACGACGTGGCTGGAGGAACTGATTGGTCTGGCCGAGGCCGGAGGGCAGGGGCTGGAGATTGCGAAAGAGGTTTATGCGGAGGCCTATGCGCATAGCGAAGAGCTTTGTGCTCCTTATGCGACGGTGATCGATATTGACCCGACCAAGCTGCCCAAGCCGGAAGAGGTAAATGGCTGGACCAGCGCGCAGTACACCTCTGCGCTGCGGCACGAGCAAGGCAACAAGGCCTATAATCCGAGCTTTCGTCAACTGCTGCATGTTGGGTTCAAGGTGGCTGCGAAGATGGGCGACCGGTACTTGAAGGCGCTGGAGGCGAACGAAGAGGTGGTGGCGCGGAATGTGACGACGAACTTGTTCGAGCGGCACATCAAGCCGGTGTTTCTTGGGACCTAGAAGTGATCATTTGATCCAGGTGCAACCGCTGTACAGTAAGCAAACTCGTTGCCCAGGCATCGAGAATCAAGATCGAAAATCAAGGAGGATTACGTCGTGAGTCTTGGCTTCAAAATTCCTGAGCAGGGGTCGCTCGATCTGCTTTCTCTCGGTGCGATGGTGCACCGTCTCGATCCGGGCATCATTCCGTTTCGCAAGGCTTCGCAGTTTGCCGTGCATGTGAGCGGCGGCGAGTTTAATGTCGCCGCGAATCTGGCCGATGCTTTTGGCCAGCGTACCGGAATTGCGACGGCGATGGTGTCGTATCCGATCGGTGATTTGATCGCGGAGAGGGTGCGGGGGATGGGTGTGCGTCCTTTCTATAAGCGATTTGAGCATGATGGAACGCGTGGACCGAATATTGCGACGGTATACAGCGATCAGGGGCTGGGGGTGCGTGCTCCGGTTGTGTTCTACAACCGCAGCAACGAGGCTGCGGCGTTGCTGAAGCCGGGCGATTTTGACTGGAAGGCGATCTTCGCTGAAGGGGTGCGGTGGTTTCACAGCGGCGGCATCTTCGCTTCGCTGTCGGAGACTACGGCGGAGCTGGTGATTGAGGCGATGAAGGCTGCCCGGGCTGCTGGAGTGATCTGCTCGTTCGACCTGAACTACCGGGAGAAGCTGTGGAAGACGGTTGGTGGAATGGCGCGGGCGCATAAGGTGCTGGGGGCGATTGTCGATAACGTGGATGTGCTGGTGGGCAACGAGGAGGATCTGCAGAAGGGCCTTGGGTTCGCGGGTCCGGAGGTTGCGGCAAGTTCCAAGCTGGATACCGGCGCGTTCCTGTCGATGATTGAGCATGTCATTGCGCGTCATCCGAGCATCAAGATCGTTGCTACTACGCTGCGGGAGGTGCATTCGACGAACCGTCATAGCTGGAGCGCAGTCGCGTGGGTGAACGGCAAGGCGGTTTATGCGCCCACGACTGAGCTGCATGTGCACGACCGTGTTGGCGGAGGCGATGGCTTTGCTTCGGGCTTCATCTACGGGCTTCTGAACGGCGAGACGGCGGAGGAGGCGATCAAGCTGGGATGGGCTCATGGCGCGCTGATGACGACGTTTCCTGGCGATACAACCATGGCGACTGTCGATCAGGTCAGGGCTTTTGCCAGCGGAGGGTCGGCGCGAATTCAGCGTTAGATTGCGAGCATAAGGGGCGCGTTGGTGAGGAGCATCCGCGCGCCCCCATAGTTTCCGGCCGTGAGGTTTGGGAGAAACGATGATTGTGGTAGTGATGGGGGTCAGCGGTTCGGGAAAGACCACGATCGGCAAACTTCTTGCCGAACGAATGGGTTGGATCTTTGCTGATGCCGATGATTTTTTTTCTCCGGCCTCCAAGCAGAAGATGGCCGATGGGCATCCCTTGACGGACCAGGACCGGGCTCCATGGCTTCAGACATTGAACGCGCTGCTGAGGAAATGGGACGAGGAAGGAAGCAATGGAGTGCTGGCGTGTTCGGCGTTGAAGTCGAAGTACCACGAGACCCTGGAAGCGGGCATCCCTCTGACGCATATCCAATTTATATTTCTTGATGGACCGAAGGATTTGATTGCGAAGCGGCTGGCGACGCGGAAGCATGAGTATATGAACCCGATGCTTCTGGACAGCCAGCTGGCGACTTTGGAGAGGCCGACGGATGCTTTTCGGATTGTGAACGATCGTCCGCCGGAGGAGATTGTGGACCACCTGCTGGAGAAGGTTCTGGCGGTGCAGGATGTGGCAACACGGCAGATTTCGAAGTAAGAGAGAGGATTTTCGATGGGGCATCCGTTGTTTGATCTGAGCGGTAAATCAGCCGTGGTGGTGGGTGGTACCTCGGGCATTGGGTTGGCGATGGCGGTTGGACTGGCCGAGGCGGGGGCGGATGTGGTCGCGAGCTCGCGGCGGGCGGAGCAGGTGGATGAGGCGGCAAAGGCGATCGAAGCCACGGGCCGCAGGGCGCTGCGGTTGACCTCAGATGTGGCGGACCGCGCGAGCCTGCAGGCGCTGCTCGATGGGACGGTGAAGGAGTTCGGCAAGGTCGATATCCTGATCAACTCCGCGGGCAAGATCAAGCGGGAGCCGACACTGACGGTTTCAGAGGAGACCTGGGACGACATTATGGATACGAACGTGACCGGGACGCTGCGGGCCTGCCAGATCTTTGGCAAGCATATGCTGGAGCGCGGATACGGGCGGATCATCAACATCGCATCGCTGAATACGTTTGTGAGTTTGAAGGAAGTGACGGCGTATGCGGCGAGCAAGGCGGCGGTTGGGGCGTTGACGAAGTCGCTGGCGGTGGAGTGGAGCTCGCGCGGCGTGACGGTGAATGCGATTGCACCGGGCGTCTTCCGGACGGCGCTGAACCAGAAGCTGCTGGATGAGAGCGACCGCGGCAAGGAGCTGCTGATGCGGACTCCGATGGGGCGGTTCGGGAAGACGGTGGAGCTGGTTGGGTCCGCGATCTTCCTGGCGAGCGATGCTTCGGCGTTTGTCACGGGCGAGATCCTGGTTGTGGATGGCGGGTTCCTGGCGAGTGGCGTAAACCAGTAAGGATCGGCGTGCGGGTGGTGATGGGTCTGTCTTCCAACCCCACCCGCACCCCCACCCCCCTCCCCCTGTATCCCGCACCAAAAGCATCTGGATTCAATGGTTTACGGCAGGCAATGGTCTCTAAAATCGTCATAGTAAAGGGTTTACAGCTAAAATCGTCTTTCTAAACGAGTTAGCCCCGGAGGGTGGTCAATCTCCCCGGGGCTTCGCTTTATTCGATCTATATATTCATTATACCGGATTGAAGGTAACTAA
>Ga0210410_10002457_pt1 | contig 16588 bp, 17 predicted proteins | sample IncBWC4MmetaG_FD_161058 | JGI IMG/M metagenome (GOLD analysis project Ga0210410, IMG submission 161058) | Forest soil microbial communities from Barre Woods Harvard Forest LTER site, Petersham, Massachusetts, United States - Inc-BW-C-4-M | ecosystem: Environmental > Terrestrial > Soil >... | reverse complement strand
AGAGAAAACCGTACTGCTTACTGCCCGGCCTCGAGCTTGGCCGTGATCAAGCCGACTCTGTCGATTCCTGCACCGCGCATGATGTCAATGGCGCGGGCAACTTCCATGAACAGTACATCGTTGTCGCCCTTGACGAAAGCAATTTTCTCGGCGCGCTCTTTGAAAATCGTTTCCAGACGCGGACCGAGCCCATCCCAGGTGGTGTCTTCGTTGTTGATCTTCAGCTTGTTATTGGAAAGCACCTGAACCACCACGGTCTTGTTCTCCAGCTCGATATCCTGCTTTTGGTTTGGATTGGGCTGAGGGACGAGCGCGTCCAACCCGTGAGGAGTGAGCGGAGTAATGACCATGAAAATGATGAGCAACACCAGCAAAATGTCGATGAGCGGAACGACGTTCATTTCCGCCATCGCACCGCCTTTACTTTCTCCAACATTCATTCCCATTGCGAATCTCCTGTCAGCCTGCGTTTCGCGAGCTTTCTAGGCCATCAAGCCGCGCCAGGTGGGATCCGGCGCGGCCCTTCTGACGCAGCAAACGAATGGTCGAAACACCCGACACCCCAGCCGAACAACTCTCCGGCGGTCTCAATCAGCCGACGGAGCAGCTGCGTTGGGAGGCTGAGGCGGCGGTGTCCTGCGATCTTGATTCTGCTCCGTCAAGAGGCCCAGCTGATCGACGCCTGCGGAGCGGATTTCGTCCACCACCGCGACAACGTCGCCATACTTGGCCCGAGCGTCGCTCTTCACGTAGACCGTTTTATCGAGACGGGCGGACAGCATATCTTTAATCTGCCCGGTGATGTCTTCCTTAGTGATCTTCGTATTCTTAAGGTAGATCGTTCCGTCTCGGGTAACTGCCACGATAATCGCGTCATCCTTATCAGCGTCCTGCATTTCCTTTGCATTATTGACCCTGGCCATATCCACGGGCAGGCTCTTCTGCAACATCGGAGTGACCACCATGAAGATGATCAACAGGACGAGCATGATATCAGCCATGGGGATGACGTTTGGTGCCGCCATCTGAGCGCCGACTTTTGGTTTGTAGCCCATGGGTTACCTTATTTCTTCGCGCCGCGACGCAAAATGAAGTAGTTGATCAACTCCATCGAGGAGTTGTCCATCTCCACGTCGAAGGCTTCGACTTTGTTGGTGAAGTAGTTGTAAGCCCACACCGCCGGGACGGCCACGAGAAGACCAAGAGCCGTGGTGACGAGAGCTTCCGCGATACCGCCGGCGACGGCCGAGAGTCCGGTCGCCTTGCTGGTCTCGATGCCCTTGAAGGCATTCAAGATGCCGACCACGGTGCCGAACAGTCCGACGAACGGAGCCGTCGAACCGATCGTGGCCAGCGCCGAAAGACCGCGCTTCATTTCCGCGTGAACGATGGCGACGGAGCGCTCCAGGCCGCGCTTGGCCGCTTCGATTACGTCGGAGTCGGTGACTTGCTGGGAAGCGGATTGGAATTCCGAAAGGCCGGTCGCCACAACTTTGGCGATGTGGCTCTTCTTATTCCGCTCAGCGATGGCAATCGCTTCGTCCAGCTTGCCTTCCTTGAGAGCGCCGGCAACCTGTTGCACGAAAACACGCGACTGCTTACGAGCCGCGCTGTACATCAGGGCCCGGTCAATCATTACGCCGAAGGAATAGATGGAAAGAATAAAAAGGATCGCGACAACGATCCGGGGAAGGGTGCTCATCGAAGACCACATGCTCCGCAGATCCCAGGAAGTAGCCTGGGATTGCAGGAACAGGGCCGCGTGCACAAACAAGGTCGCTACCATTCGTTTTGCTCCTTAGTTCTGATGGCTCCGGGTCTCCCGGAGCCAACGCGAGAGTTTGCCAAGCTTTGCCGCCCGGACCAGCGCGCCTGTCCCACGACCGGCACGCCAGACCGCTTACTGGTTCAGAGAGAAAATCACATCGATGGTGGTGTCTACTTCGACCGGCTCGGTATTCAGCAGAGTCGGCCTATAACGCCACTGGCGCACCGCGTCGAGCGCGGATTGTACCAGCAGCGGATGTCCAGAGATGACTTCGAGCTCCTTCACCGTGCCATCCTTGCTGATAATGGCGTGCAGGCGCACCGTGCCTGAGATGCGCGTTTGCCGAGCGAGCGGCGGATACACGGGCTGAACTCGGTTGACGAGCATCGCCGCGGTTACGTTGCCGCCTTGCCTGATGCGGGACTGTGTCGGCCTTGGCGGTGGCGGAGCTCCGCCCATACCGCCGATGACGCCGCCAATGACGCCGCCCATCGAACCGCCCGGGACGCCGCCCGGAACGCCGCCTTGTACGCCGGCATCCATCTCAGGCGCGTCTTCCTTAATAATCTTCACGTCTTTCGGAATGGCTTTCGGCTGCACGAGTTTGCCCGCGTCCATCAAATGAACTTGCGGTTTGACGTGCACCACGGCCGCGGGTGGCGGTGGAGGCGGCGGTGGTGGCGGTGGTGGCGGAGCGGTAAGCATGGTCGCCATCATCGTTTTCGGCAGCGCTTCTGTGTAAATCAGCGGAATGAGGATCAGCACCGTGAGAATAAGGGCCTGCACAAGCAGTGACACAGCCACCGTCCACGGCTTGTTCGTCCGCTTCGTATCGCCTGAAAGGACCATATCTTCAAACATGATTCCTACCTCCTCCCCGAAGGAGCTAGACGTCCCGTGACGGCTTCGCTTCCGCGGGTTTTATTGCCGGCTGCGGGTCCGGCGCCAACCGCAACGCCTTGGCCGCGCCAACGATTCCAGGCGACCACCAGCGGTGCAGCAATGCCAAAACTGGAGTACGTTCCTACCACAATCCCCACTACCAGAGCAAAGGAGAATGCACGAAGCACCTGGCCGCCCATCAGGAACAGAACGAGCACCGTAAGGAAAGTCAAACCACTCGTTAGTATCGTCCGAGAAAGAGTCTGGTTGATGGACTTGTTCACGACGTCGGGAAACGGCTCACGGCGCAGCAAACGATTGTTCTCCCGGATGCGATCAAAGATGACGATGGTATCGTTCATCGAATAGCCAACCAACGTGAGAAGCGCCGCGATCACGGTCATCGAAATCTCGAAATGCAGCAGCGAGAAAAAGCCCAAAGTGATCAAAACGTCGTGAAACACCGCCAGGACCGCAGCCGCCCCGTAGACCAACTGGAATCGGAAGGCAATATATACCAGCATGCCTCCCAAAGCATAGAGGGTAACGTAGATTGCCTGGCGTCGAAGCTCGCCGCCGACTTTGGGGCCGACGATCTCCGTACCGACAATGGTGAAAGAGCCCAGGCCATAGTTAGCTTTTACGGCGGAGAGAACCGCCGGGGTAACTCCATCTATCTTCGACAGGTCATCGAAATTCGTGAGTACACCTTTGCTCGTTGTGTTGCGATAATCCAGGATCTTTTTTGCAAGCTGCTGATAGCGGTCGCCGGCGTTGGTCGAGAGCAGCAGAGGATCGTGTTGCGTAAGGAAAGTGGTGAGGGAGGAAGGCGTAGCGGCATTGAAGTCCGGCTTGGAAGAATTCGCTGTTCCGTAGATCGCGTTCAGCGCTCTGATAACCTGGATCTTGCTGGCATCATCCGCTTCGTCGCCCTGGTTTTTCTGCTCGACGAAGATGAGCACTTCGTTCGAGTTGGGGTTGGCGATGTCGCTCACGGACTGGATTTCCGTATTTCCAATACCTTGGGCCGTCAAGCCGTTGCGAATCTTGTCGATATTGGGGGCCCCGGCGAAGCGGACATCCACATTGGTGCCACCCTTAAAATCGATGCTGTAACGAAGCCCGCCATGCAGAATGATGGAAGTCCAGCCAGCAATCAGCAGAATGCCGCTAAGGGCATAGAAATACTTGGCTTTGCCCATCCAGTCGATGTTGGGCTCTTTGAATAGCTCGATCATGCGGCTTTTTACTTCCCTTCTTTAGACTCCAGCGGGTGTGGGTTTGTTCCCACAGCCTCCCTGCCCACCTTGGGAGTCTCCGCCGGAGATGGCTACCACTCTCTGGTCTCATTCCAACAAATCTTTGGCCCTATAGGTCCTAGTACCGCCTAAATGCTCAATTCGCCCTGGCGGTCCATCTTGGCCAGGTGATACTGGAAAATCGTCTTGGAAACATAGATTGCGGTGAAGACGTTGGCGATCAAGCCGATCGTCAGGGTAATGGCAAAGCCCTTGATAGGACCTGTTCCGAAAAGAAACAGAAAGAAGGCGGAGACAACGGTCGTGACGTGCGTGTCGATAATGGTGAGGAAGGCTTTGTCGAAGCCCGCTTCGACGGCTGAAGCCGCCGATTTGCCGTTGCGCAATTCCTCACGAATACGCTCGAAGACCAGGACGTTGGAATCGACGCCCATGCCGATGGTCAGAATCACTCCGGCGATGCCAGGTAGAGTGAGCACGGCCTCAAAGAAAGCCAGCGCGGCTAGAAGGATGACCAGGTTCAGGATAAGCGCGAGAACCGCGTTGCCTCCCGAAAGCCGATAGTAAACGAGCATAAAAATCATTACCACCAGCAAGCTCAGAACGGAGGCTTGCACGCCGTGGCGGATGGAGTCCGCTCCGAGGGACGGTCCAACGGTGCGCTCGTCGAGATACTTGATCGATGCCGGAAGCGCTCCCGCGCGCAGCACCAACGCTAGATCATGCGCAGATTCCTGGCTAAAACTACCTTCGATCACGCCGGAATCATCGATGCGGGCGTTGATTACCGGCGCGGAATAGACGCGATGATCGAGCACAATGGGCATATCCCGGCCGATATTCTGCTGCGTGAAAGGGCCAAAGCGGCGGGCCGCATCGGGAGAGAGGGTAAAATTCACTGACCATTGCCCAGGGTTGTTGGTGTTGCGATTTTCCGTGGCGCTGCGCAGATCGGCGCCCGTTACAACGGCCGAGCGGCTCACGATATACCATCCCTCTCCCTCCGCCGGCGCGTTAGAAGTGCTGCGGTTTTGCGGACGCCCGGGCAAAAGTTCTGTACCGGGGGGCAAGACGCCGCCGTGTTTGCTCAACGCTTCGGTCTCGGAACTGTACACCACAGGATCCTCGAGTAGCCGCAATTCAAGTTGGCCGCCAACCTGGATGACCTGTTTCGCGCGCGTGGGATCGCCCTCGCCGGGCAGTTGCACAAGGATTTCGTTGCTATTTCGGCCGCCGCGAGGCTGAATGGTGGGCTCGGTCAGACCGAGAGCGTTGATGCGCCGATCGATGGTTTCCCGCGACAGCGTCATGGTCGTTTCTTGAATTTGCGCGATGGCCGCGCCGCGGAGAGTGAGCGTGTAACCGGAAGGATCGCCGGCGGCGGGCGACATGTCCCAGAAGTTAGCGAATTGCTGATTCACGTAGTCGCGAAATTCCGAGAGCCGCGCGGAATCAACGTTGCGCACCAGGATGTGCGTGTCGTCCACACGGCGCACTTCGTCGTAGTGAATGTTCTTGCCACGCAGCCACGTCGTAATGCGGTCGACCATCCGGTCGGTCTCCTGCGCGATGGCTTCCTGCGTTTGCACTTGCAGGACAAGGTGCGTGCCACCCTGCAGGTCGAGGCCGAGTTTGATCCGGTGAGAGAAGTTATCTTTCAGCTGCGCGACGGACGTGGGAAACGTGGGCAGCCCCACGAGACCATAGATGCAGCCGAGGATGACGAGAACGATGAACAGCGCTTTCCACTTCAGATTGGGGTTCATGGTCAGAGAGTTGAGCCGACGCTCTGGCCGCGGGCGGGTTTATTTCGCATCTTCCGATGCCTCCACCTGCGCAATCGCCGAGCGCGCGATGCGGATTTTTACCTGGTCGGCGATTTTGAGGATGACTGTGTCGCCGTCAATGCCGTTGATCGTGCCGTAGATGCCGCTGTTGGTGACCACTTTGTCGCCGGATTTGAGCGCGGCGATCATCGCCTGCATCTTTTTGCGTTGCCGCTGCTGCGGCAGAATCAGCATGACGTAGAAGATAGCCATCACCACGACCATCATTACGAGGGGATTGCCGAGCAGACTCGCTGGTCCTGAAGCCTGAAACAAAATCGCTGCCATAATCGTCAAGAGCTCTATCGTTCCTTTCACCAATTTCGGGCCGGCCCAGCGTCACTGGAGACAGAATCAGCCGGGCGGGTTCCGCTTCCCCGCTCTCACAGCCTGCCGGATTCTCTGCTCGCGTTGCCGCGCAGGTCTCCCCAGCCTAGCCGGGGCGCACTTGAAGAATCTCGGACGCTATTCCGGTCCAACGTTCAGGCCGGGCCTACAGCATAGCGTGCGTGCATCTCAGATGAGAAATTCGCTAGGTTCCCAAACTCGATAGCCTCGCGGATTTGCCGCATTAAGTCAAGGTAAAAGTGGACATTGTGGTGGGTGGCTAGGATCGCCGCAGTAAGTTCTCCGGCAGCGAAAAGGTGCCGAAGATAGGCGCGCGTGTAGCGGCGGCAAACGGAGCAAGAGCAGTTCGGATCGGGCGGCCGCTGGTCCCGGGCGTAACGCGCGTTCTTGATGAGTACGCGGCCTTCGCTCGTATAGAGACACGCGTGACGAGCGGCGCGCGTCGGCAGCACGCAGTCCATCATGTCGATGCCGAGCGCCACGTAATCGGTGATCTGCTCGGGCTTTCCCACGCCCATCAGATAGCGCGGGCGGTCGCGCGGCAAGAGCGCGGTCACTTCGCTGGTCATCGCGCACGTCAACGCATGCGGTTCGCCGACAGCCAGGCCGCCAACGGCGTATCCGGGGAAATCCAATTCGAGGAGTTGCTCGGCGCTCGCGCGTCGCAGATCGGCGAAGGTAGCGCCTTGCACGATGCCGAATTGCCATTGCATAACTTCGCCGTTCCGGCTCGCTTGTTCGAGGAAAAATTCTCGCGCGCGCCGAGCCCATTGCGCGGTGCGCTTAACCGCCGCTTCGGCTTTCTCGCGCGGCGCCGGGGTCTCAATGCACTCATCGAGCACCATGGCGATATCCGAGCCGAGGGCCAGCTGAATTTCCACGGCTTTTTCCGGCGTGAGCATGTGCTCCGAGCCATCCACGTGCGAGCGAAAGCGCACGCCTTCGTCGGTAACTCGGCGCAATTCGGCGAGACTGAACACCTGGAAGCCGCCCGAGTCGGTAAGAATGGCGTGCGGCCAGGACATGAACCTGTGCAATCCGCCAAGCTTGCCGATGGCCTCGTGCCCGGGGCGCAAGTACAAATGATAGGTATTGGAGAGGAGGATCTCAGCGCCCAACTCCTCGAGCGCCTCGTTGCGCAGGCCCTTCACCGTCGCCTGTGTACCCACAGGCATGAAGCACGGCGTCGCGACCGCCCCGTGTGGGGTGTGCAAAAGGCCGCGGCGCGCCCCGGTCGGGCCGGTCTTGGTTACTTCAAACGAAAAACTCACCCTGTGAGTGTATCAGGAGAAGATGAACGCGATTCCCACCCGGCACACCACGTAGGCCGCCCACACGCTGAAGGCAATCATATAAGGCTTCCCGCCCTTGAGCTTTTTCGGGTTCGTAGCCGCAAATCCGATGGCGATGAGAATTAGCGTCCAGAAAGTAAAGACGTCAAATGATTTGCAGAGCGCGACAAGCCATTTAGCGGAATCATCAGGCAAAACAGCGGCGATATTCGTGGCCACCGGATTTTCCAGGTCCACCGTCCCAGGCGCCTTCAGATAGAGCACCAGCAAAAAGAGCGGGCTGCTGATGAGCCCAGTCATAAATGCGTGCGAAGCTATCGCCATGGCGGTCGTGAAATTCGTGCTGACGCCGCCAAGAAGCGCGTAAGCCCCCCACATCACTAGAGCGAAAACGAGCGCGCCGAGAATTGGGCCCAACAGACCAACCGCATACGTGAAGATCGGCGAGAATTTAGCGCCGCCTTCGATTCGCTGCTCCTTCTGCGCGGCTGAGAGTTGGGCAGCCTGGGGACTTTTCTCGATTTGCTGGCTCATGAATTCGCGCCAGTTGATCCGCTGATTGATGGCAAAACTGACGGCCAGGCTCAAGAGTGTCAGCAGAGCGATAGCTAAGCCCCATCCCGGCTTTCTGACAATATCTTCAAACGTTTTCTGCGGCGAAAACAAGACGCCCACGATGCGGCTGAGCGCGCTCATCTGGGGCTGCGGCTCTGGCGCAGCCGGGGAAACGGCAGTTGTCGTTGCCATCGGAAAATCCTCCACCACGAGGTTGGGAATTACTCCCTGTCATGACTTTACGCAGCGACCTACCCAAATATTTCAATGTGCGGATTCTAGCCTATTCGGGCCGAGGTTGTCAGGACGAGGTTGCCCGCATCGAGAACTTGGCGATCTAGCGCGAGGGCAACGACGGCACGGCGGCGAGCAGTTCCCGGGTATACGCGTGTGTCGGCTGGTGCAGGACTTGCTCGGCGGGCCCGACCTCCACGAACTTACCAGCGCGCATGACGGCGATGCGCGTCGCCACCTGCGCCACCACTGGCAAGCTATGGGAAATGAAGAGGTAGGTGAGGCCGAACTCACTTTGCAGCTCCTGCAGCAGCAACAAAATCTGCGCACCCACGGAAACGTCCAGCGCGGAAACGGGTTCGTCGGCCACGACAAGCTTTGGCCGGAGAATCAGAGCACGGGCGATGCCGATCCTCTGCCGCTGCCCGCCGGAAAACTCGTGCGGATAGCGCTTCAGGGCATCGGCTCGAAGACCCACGCGTTCAAGCATCGCCGCGGTGCGCTCCTGCTTCTCCGTTTTGCTCAGCTCCGGATGATGGATGGCCAGCGGCTCGTCGACAATCTCTCGAACCCGCATTCTCGGGTCGAGAGAGGCAAAGGGGTCCTGGAATACCATCTGCATTTGTCGCCGCTCACGGCGAAGCCCCGCGCCACGCAATGCCAGGAGATCCTTCCCTGCAAAGCGAAGCTCGCCGGAGTCCGGGGCGATAAGCCGCACGAGCATGCGCGCCAAGGTTGTTTTTCCGCAGCCACTCTCACCGACCACGGCGAATGTTTCGCCGCGCTCGACCGCCAGGCTTACGCCGTCTACCGCCGTAAACCGCGGCCCATCTGCTTCCTTTCTAAACACGCCGCCGCCGCGGCGGTAGGATTTTCGCAGGTCGCGCGCTTCGAGCAGGATTTCACTGGTGTGCATGGTCGTCGATAGAGTCCGGTGGCTTGGCATCTCGGGTTCTTACACCAGAACGCAGCGCGCGGTGTGGCTCGGATCAGCCACTCGAAGATCGGGGACAGCGGCCACACACTCAGCACGGCGCCAGGAGCAGCGCGGTTCAAAAGCACAACCAGGCGGCAGGGCGGTCAACTGCGGAACGGAGCCAGGAATCGGCGACAGCTTGCCTCGCTCGAGCGTGGGCGAAGCGTTCAACAAACCTTGCGTATACGGATGACGCGGCGACGCCAGCACTTGGCGCGCCGGACCTTCCTCGATAATGCGCCCTGCGTACATCACGGCGACACGATCCGCCACTTGCCGAACGACACCCAGATCGTGCGTGATAAAGAGCAAACCAAGCCGCAGTTCGCGCCGAAGACGATCGAGTAGATCCAAGATTTGCTTCTGCACCGTGACGTCGAGCGCAGTCGTCGGTTCGTCGGCAATCAAAAACCGCGGCCCAGCCGCCAAAGCCATGGCAATCATCGCGCGCTGGCGCAGGCCGCCAGAAAGCTGATGAGGAAATTGCTCCGCGCGAACTTCGGGTTCGGGAATCGCCGCGCGGCGCAGCGCCTCCGCCGCACGGCGTTTCACATCCCCGGCGGCCAGGCGCGATTCATGCGCGCGAATCGCTTCTTCAATCTGCCGACCGATGCGCATCACCGGATTCAGCGAAGTCATCGGCTCCTGAAACACCATCGCAATTTCGCCGCCACGCACTGCCCGCCACTCCCGCTCGTTCAAGGCCAGCAGATTCTTCCCTACGGCAACTCCCGGTTCGCGAGCGCCCTTCTCCTTTGCCTCCTTGACCTCCTCGACCTCATTTCGATCCTTGCCCAGCAACGCTTGGCCTTCGACTCTCGCTCCCGGCGGCAACAATCCCATCAACGCCAGCGCCAGCATGGTCTTCCCGCTACCGGATTCGCCAACCAGCCCAAGCGACTCGCTAGCATCGATGTCGAACGACACTTCGTTCACCGGCCGCACCCAGCCAGCGGGGGTCGGCAATTCCACGGTCAGTCCGCGCACTTCGAGTAAAGAGGTCACGAAACCATCTTAGTGCTGAATTTCGGAACTCCCAACGCGAAACTGCCCGCCGGTGCTATTGGGACGGGCATCGCGGGTTTATCGTCGGTCGAGCGGAATGACGAACTTCAAGGCGGTGTGCGTTGAGGAAAAGCCGACAACCTTCACGTCTTTCAATCCTGTTTTTCGCCCGGCAGCGATCACGTCGTTCTCCGTGATGCTCTCTTGCCCCTTCGGATAGACAATCCAAAGCCCGGTAGCACCTTCGAGAGACTTCCGAATCTTCGCGATGGAAGAAAGCTCTTCGAGCGAATCGGCCGCAAAGAAAACCAAATCGCATTCCGCGGTAACCTTATTCTTGGTCAGCGAGCCCGCAAGCGGTTGGACTTCCTCGAAAAAATCCGCCGTGAAGTCGCCGAACACAGAAATGTTTGCTCCGGGTTTCACGCCAATCTTTTCGATGCGCGATTTGGGATGAACTATCTTCTCGCGCCACTTCTCCGCTGCCGGCCCCAGTTCGAACACAGCTAATCCGTCCGCGGTCTCTAACCGCAGTTCGCCGTCAATCGCTTTCACCGACTTGATCGAAGCAAACGGAATCTTCAGCCGAAAGCCGCCGCGAAAGAGTATTTCGCTGGTTTCCAGCAGCGCCTTCCCTTCGGACACGTCCTTCCCAACCCGCACCGTGCATTTCACTTCGTTTCCCATGAGGCCTCCGATTCCCCCGATGTAAACCGCCCGCTTCTCCGCCCGTAAATCCGCGCGCCTACGATAGTAAGCTATAGGGCTCCATGGCAACCGCAACGACAACCCGTGTGGATTGGAAGCTGATCTGGGCACAGCCGGGCTTCCGTTATTTCTTTCTGGCCATGTTCGTCTCGCTCTTTGGCAGCGGTATGAACTTCGTCGGCGTGAGCTGGTACATCATGGCCGCCACGCACTCCACGGTGAAAGTCAGCCTGCAAGTCATCGTCGTCACGCTGCCCGGCTTGTTCATTCCCTTTTTAGGCGGCGTGCTCATCGACCGCTTTGACCGCCGCTATCTTGGTGTCTCGCTCGACATCGTCCGCGGCTTCTTTGTTCTGGCGGCCGCGTATATCGCCTGGAGCGGCCATCTCCAACTCTGGCATCTGTACGCCATGACGCTGATCACCGGCGTCGGATCCGCCATGTACTGGGCCACCGTCAACGCCCTCGTCCAGGAAGTCATTCCGCCAAGCCAGTTCACCGGCGCCAATGCCGCGGTTCTCGTCGGCGTGCAAAGTGGCATGCTCATCGCTGGCTCCTTCGTCGGCTTCCTGTACGACCGCGCCGGGATCGCGGGAATCCTTTTCATCGACGGCCTGACCTACTTCGCCTCTGCGTTCTGCCTCTTTTGCGTCCGCAGCGGTTACGTCTCTCCGCGTGACCATCTGAAATACCCGCGCGAATATTCCGAAGCGACCGAAGCCACCGCCGAAGCTCTGGCATCGGGCGAAAATCCCGAAGTTGCTGAAGCTGGCCTCTCTCTGGCCGTCTACGCCGATCTCAAGGAAGGCTTCGCCTATCTCAAACAACAGCCGCTGGTGCGCTCCTTGGGAGTCACGCACTCGATCATGATGGCCGGCGTCGTCAGCGGCAACGTCGTCCTGGTCGCCCTGGTGAATGACATCCTGCACGCGGGCGCGCGGGGGCTCGGCTTTCTCGAAGCCGGCTGGGCCGTCGGCGCCATCACCGGCGGCCTCATCGCCAGCCAGCTGCGCAGCTCGCTGCGGATGCCGCTCTACGTCGCGGCTTGCGCCGTGCTTGCCGTCGGCCACATGGCCACACCGTTTGTCGCGTTTCTCGTAGGAGCAGTCGTGATGCAGGCTATCTTCGGACTTTGCCGCGCCGTCGGCGGTGTCACCGCCCAGTCGGGGTTAATGTCCATTGTCCCGCGCCACTTCATGGGCCGCACGCAATCCGCCATGGCCATTTTCACGACCTGCGTTCAGCTCACGATGAGCATCGCTTTGGGCGTGGTCGCGCAGGGTGTCAGTCTGGTTGCGGGCTATACCTTGCTCGCGCTTCTCTACACCGGCGCCACTCTTTCCGCTTCCCGCGCCCGCCAGTTGATGCGCTAGTTCAGCGCCGGAGATGGTCTCGGGGCTCCTGAAAAAACCGTTCAACCATTTCGAGACTTCGGAACCTGCGTCATCCGGAGCGGTCTCGAGCGACTTGAAAGATTTCGAGCGGGGTCGTCGGACCAGCCTATCAAGACGGCGTCCGCCGGCATGTGGCTATCGACGACTGACGCGGCGCCCTTGCTTCGGCCCCTCGTCGGATTAAACTGCCGGAAGCCATTCCACAGGAATGTGAGGCACGTTATGGAAATTCGCACCATTCAGCCTTTCCTCGACTATTTTGGAACTGTTCGCGAACGCACGATACGCGTGGCGCGCTCGATTCCGCCGGACAAAATCGAGTGGACCTACGCCCCCGGCAAATTCACCCTCGGTGACATCCTTCGGCATCTCGCGGTCTCCGAGCGCTACATGTGGGCTGAAAACGTCCAGTGCCAACCCAGCCGCTACGCTACTCACGGCAAGGAACTCGCCGAGGGATACGAGAATGTGATGGCCTTTATGGAAAGGCTTCATGCCGAGTCGATGGACATCTTCGCGCGTCTCACGGACGAAGACCTGCAGCGAAAATGCAAGACTCCCGGCAATGCGCCCATCACCACCTGGAAATGGCTTCGCCTCATGGTCGAACATGAAATCCACCACCGCGGGCAGCTGTATCTGTATTTGGCCATGCTGGACATAAAAACGCCGCCACTCTACGGCCTGACGTCAGAAGAAGTTCGCGCACACAGCGTAGTGAAGTGAGGAGTGACCGGAATGGACATTGTTTCGACCCGCCTGCCTCGACTGCAATCCGAAGAGTGGCTCATCCGGCAGGCTTTGAAGCGGGCTCCGCCGCCGCAGCTGGTGGCGTAACAAAGCCCTGACCCAGCAGGTCCACTGCCGCTTGGTTTAATCTCGCGCGCATCTGGTAGCGTTCATTCGCGCGCGTGATGTATCTCACCGCGATTTCCACGCCGCCCACGACCGGCTTCACATTGATTGCCGGCGCCGCGGTGAGCGTATGCGCGGCGTCGCTCGAGCGCGTCACACCCTGCCATTCTTTCTCCGCTTGTTTCGCGGTCTCCGCCGTCGCTTCCAGCACGATTTTCTGTATGGCGTCGACCATCGGGTAGGGATCGCGTCCGGCAGGCAGAACCACTTGCAATTCGTCCCACAACCACTGGCCGGAAGTCGAGAAATTGAAATAATGTCCTTCAATCGCAAAACTGTTGGTGAACGTCACGCGCCGCCCGGTCGGATGACCTGAATCGGTCCAGTTGCCCGTCTCCAGCAGAACGGTATGAAACATGCCAAGCTCAACGACTTCTCCAGTCACTCCGTTAATCTCCACCCAATCGCCGAGCCGAATCCCGTTTTTTCCCATGAGCACAAACCAGCCGAGGAAACCGACGATGAAATCTTTCAGCGCGACCGTAAGTCCCGCGCCCGCCAATCCAAGTACTGTCCCGAGCTGCCTCGGCAAACCGAAAATCACCAGCAGAATCAACACCACCGCCAGCACCTGGATGGTCACGCGCGTCACGGTTCGCAAGGTCTCCACTTGCCGGCGATCCAGCGCAGTCCTTCCGAGCAGTTTTTCCAGCCAGCTGTCGAAAAAGACGCCTATCAACAGGATGCCAAGAATGACGATCACACCAATCAGGGCACGGTGAGATTCCGCTTTCTGTTTCCCGGCGATCAATTGGATCCACTTACCATAGTTATCGGCGAGCTGTTTCTGGTCGTCCATCCTCTTGTCGAACGACGACATGGCTTTCTGCTGGGCCGCGCGGATCTTTGTCGCCTTAACCAGCTCCGTGGAGTCTTCGTGGCTCAGCTTCGATGGAGCCTGATGGTTCGCCGCTGGTTGATTCGTGTTCGCCTGTCCGTTCGCTTGCGCCGCGCTGTTTTTTCTCGAATCGATCTGCGCTTCGATTTCGTTGTGCCTCGCGGAAAGCAAAGCGGCCGCCGATTCCGCTGCTTGCTTCGCTTGCCACAAGAGAAGCTGCTTTTGATGGAGGGTCAGCCATTGCTGGAACCGGTGAATCAATCCGGCTTCGTCCGCGGCGGTGCTGACGTTTACCTGCAAAGCATCGGTAGCCTCCGATGAGGCCTTGTGCTCCTGCATCATGGCCTCAATGCGGCTTTTCGGGTCACCCCCTGCGCGTTCTAGATCCGCCTTGGCGTCGTCCACTTCATCCTGATGTTCCTCATGATGGGCCGTCGCCAGGATAAGTTGATCGTCCAATGCATCCTTTCTAGCGCCGGTAGCTTTCAGAGCGTCGGCGGTCAAGCGCCGAAGGAAAGCGTTGTCGGCATCCAGAGCATCTTCGGCACTCTTCAAGCGCCTCTGAATTTCTTTGGCTTGTGCGCTTAAGGCCGGGGGATGCTCTTCCGCATCGCGCTCCGCCGCCGCATACGCCAGATCCATCTGATGATCGGCAAGCCGAAGGGCTTCCTTAGCGAAGGGCTGTTCCTCGGGGCTTGTCGGCATTTTCGCCAGACGCTGGGCCGTCAACAGGTGCGATTGGTCCACCAGCGGCCCTTGTGCGGCCGTGGCGCCGTTCGCGGGTTGGCCGGCCACCGGCGTTCCCGGCGACTGCCCCGTGCGCAGCAATCCATACACGCTCGCCGCCAGGAGCGCCACCAACGCCACGGCTAAAATCTTTTGTACCGGTTTCATATTTGTTTTACGGCTGGGTCCATCATCTTAATATGCTTCAGCGCCGTGACAAACACCTGCTTCACTGGTTTTCTACGATTGTTCACTTCCATGCTGCCGCGATATCCGAAACGCCCTCGCCAAGGCTCTCGACGCCACGCGCTCAGAAAGACCTTTGACTTGGCCCTGTTCTCGATATGACCAACAGCCTCGCGGGCCGCTTGCCGGCGCTGGCCCGGGCTCGTAAGCTGATCCGAGAGGACTCCGTGCAGGATTCAAGATTTCCCAGAAGCATTTTCCTCGTGCTCGCAATGTTTGCAGCGATTTATTTTTCTTCCTGCTACCCGCAATTGCCGCAGAGTGTCGCGTCCCACTTCAATAGCCGCGGCATGGCCAACGGCTGGCAATCGAAAACCATGTTCTTCGCATTCTTCATTGGCGCGATTGTGCTTTCTTCCGTCCTCGCATTCGGCCTGCCGCGCATCCTGAAGAGCCTGCCAACCCAGCTCATCAATCTTCCAAACAAACGGTACTGGCTCAGCCCGGAGCATTCCAAAGCCACACTCGAGTTCTTCAGCACCTGGTTCGCCTGGTTCGGCTGCGGGGTCCTCGTGCTGCTCCTGTTTGTGTTCCATTACGCAGTGCAGGCCAATCTGCACCCTGACCGCCGCCCCGATCCCGACCAAATGCTTTATGCCGTCCTCTGTTTTGCCGCCTTCGTGGCCGTATGGATCATTCGTCTAACGGCGCGCTTCGCCCGCGTCCCTCGCGATGGTTTCGCTCCAAAATAAAAACGCCCTCGGCAAAACCGAAGGCGTCTCGACCAGCAGGCGATGCTAATCTTTCTACAAATAATCCCGCGAAGGCCCTTCCAAAAAAGCCCGCAATTTCCGCGAACGCGAAGGATGTCGCAGCTTCCGCAGCGCCTTTGCCTCAATCTGCCGGATGCGCTCGCGCGTAACGGCAAACGACTGCCCGACTTCTTCGAGCGTATGCTCGCTGCCATCATCCAAACCAAACCGCATCTTGATAACTTTTTCCTCCCGCGGCGTAAGCGTCTTCAAGACCGAAGATGTCTGTTCCTTCAAATTCAAATTGATCACCGCGTCCGACGGCGAAACCACGGCCTTGTCCTCGATAAAATCCCCGAGATGCGAATCTTCTTCTTCGCCAATCGGCGTCTCGAGCGAAATCGGCTCCTGCGCGATCTTCAAAATCTTCCGCACTTTGGACACCGGAATGTCCATGCGCTTAGCGATTTCTTCCGAAGTCGGCTCACGTCCAAGTTCCTGCACCAGCTGCCGGCTGGTGCGCACCAGCTTGTTGATCGTCTCGATCATGTGCACGGGAATACGAATCGTGCGCGCCTGGTCCGCAATCGCGCGCGTAATCGCCTGGCGGATCCACCACGTCGCGTATGTCGAAAACTTATACCCGCGGCGCCACTCAAACTTGTCCACGGCCTTCATCAAGCCGATGTTGCCTTCCTGGATCAAATCCAGGAACTGCAGCCCGCGGTTCGTATATTTCTTAGCAATCGAAACGACCAACCGAAGGTTCGCTTCAATCAATTCCTTTTTCGCCTGTTCGGCTTCGGCCTCGCCGCGGTGAATAAACGTCAGCGTGCGCTTCAGCTCGGTGAGCCCAACCTCGCTGGCCTCTTCAATATCTTTCAGCTCGGTTCGGCGCGTGCGCAATTCCTTACGCGCTTCCGC
>Ga0210410_10002454_pt1 | contig 16591 bp, 15 predicted proteins | sample IncBWC4MmetaG_FD_161058 | JGI IMG/M metagenome (GOLD analysis project Ga0210410, IMG submission 161058) | Forest soil microbial communities from Barre Woods Harvard Forest LTER site, Petersham, Massachusetts, United States - Inc-BW-C-4-M | ecosystem: Environmental > Terrestrial > Soil >... | reverse complement strand
ATGTCAGTGCCCCCAGGCGCCTGCTGGCGGAGGCCGTTGCATCAATAGCCTCTAATACCGTCCCGAATTTCATTGACACGTTCAATATGGAGCGCCGCATGAGCCGCGCATATTTCAGCCTCGCGGGTCAGAATTAATGATTCCCGGGCATCTGACCCCGATAGGCCCAATATCTGCCCTGACGCGCATTTCACCGAGCCGCTATCTAGCTTTGGAAGAGTGCGGCTTGCGAGAGGCTTGGTCTGCAAACGGGGCCGACGCACTATTGCCCCTACATCCGAGCGCCCGCCTAGGAACTGCCATCCACAGTATCCTCGAGCGCGCAGGTAAGGGTGACCTCGGACTTGGAGACCAAGAAGCAGTCGAGAGAGCTTGGAATGAGAGTGTTGTCGCAATCGAAGTGGTGATGCGCCAATCCTGGCTTGAGAGCTCACTTCTCCCTTTGTCGAGCACTATCAATAACTTCGAGGTGCAAAGGTTACGGACTCTCAGAAAAGCCTGCGAAATCGCTTCCAGTCTCAGATCTCCCAATACACCCCCTCAATCCCGTAGGCCAGGCCTCGGCTTTGAACTTTGGGTAAGGACACCCGAAGGAGAAATTGGAGGTTTTATTGACCATGCATACGAAATCGATGGGTGCGTCGTCCTACAAGACTACAAAACCGGTCTTGTGTTAGAGCAAAGCTCTGATGGCAAACAGACGCTGAAGACTGACTATCTCACTCAACTCCATATCTATGCAGCACTCTACTTTTTCACATTTGGCCGATGGCCTGCCCAACTCCAAGTGATTACCACACAAGGCCCGCCCATCACTGTGCCTGTGGATCAACAAGGATCTTTAGAACTCGTGCTCGCCGCCAAGAGCACACTCAACACAATCAACGAAACGATCCGTCGTGCCGGAAGGGCGCAAGAGGATATTCGGCGAGCTCTGGCTGCTCCTTCAGCTACCGCCTGCAAGAGATGTCTATTTCGTCCTAATTGTCAGCCTTACGCTGAATCGCAATCCAAGGATCAAGAGAATTGGCCGAATGACATAAAAGGTCCGCTGAAAGATCGGCGTACTTTCGCCAACGGCTATATTTCCTTGACCATAGAACAGGACGGAAACTTATGTACGGTGAGGTCGGTTTCGCCGGGATTGCGGCACCCCGGCCTGGAAACAGCAAATCCAGGAGATACGATCGGGTGTTTCAATCTCCGAAAAGGGACCGGGGATAATCAATACCAAGAGACCCCTTATACAACGATTTATCACCTCTGAATCTCTCGTCCTTTTCGCGTCTCGGCACCCTCTCCCTATTCGTCAACTGATTTCTGTTGTCGGTCAGTTTCGAGCTAGACAGAAAACTCACGTCATCGGCACTTCTTCACTTCTTTGAATAAAGAATGAGTTTTCTCATACTCGGATCATCCGACGGCATAGCCGCAAATGCCGGTGAACCATCATGGATACCGTCTTCCGCGTCACGAGAGGCCTAGTGAAAATTCCGCTTGTCTCGTGGCTTGTGTGGCGATAGGCGCTCATCGGCGCATCGGGGCGCAGAACCCGCCCAAATGGCGACGCGCCGCCGGCCGAAGGGCGCACTCAAAAATCTCCCAACTCTGCTTCCCTTCTGCTGGATGGTATTGACGAAGCCCGCGTTGCCCCGTATTCTCGCTTACGAGTATGCAACTCGCTCTCAGAGAAGTATCTTCCAAACCGTGACGCGTAAACTGCCACTCAGCTATAGCACTGGAACCATGCACCACGTGCTTTCCACATTGGAGCTATGTGCCGGCGCGGGCGGGCAGGCTTTGGGTCTAGAGCAGGCAGGCATTGGGCACGCCGGCCTTATTGAGATCGACAGCCATGCCTGTGCCACGCTTCGTCTGAACCGTCCCCATTGGAACGTCCTTCAGCAGGACCTGACCGCTTTTACCGATGCTTCTGCCTTCAAAGGTGTGGACATCGTTTCGGGAGGCCTGCCTTGCCCGCCCTTTTCGAAGGCAGGAAAGCAGCTCGGCCATAGGGATGAACGCAATTTGTTTCCCGCTGCAATTGACATCGTCGATCAGGTCCGCCCACGCGCAGTGATGATTGAGAATGTCCGAGGGATTCTCGACGCTGTCTTCGAAGATTACCGCATGCACATTGCCGGGAAGCTTCACAAGCTTGGTTACGTGACCGACTGGCGGCTGCTCAATGCATCGGACTATGGAGTTCCGCAGTTGCGCCCGCGCGTTGTTTTCATTGCCATCCAGTCGCAGTATGCAAACCGTTTCAGCTGGCCGGAATCTTTGCCTGAGCCTCGCAAACCCGTAGGGGACGTGCTCTACGATTTAATGGCTGCCAAAGGCTGGAGGGGTGCCAAAGCCTGGAAAATGCGCGCAAGCGAAATTGCGCCGACCATCGTCGGAGGCAGCAAGAAACATGGCGGACCCGATCTGGGCCCGACCAGAGCAAAGCGTGCTTGGGCAGCGCTTGGCGTGAACGGTCATCTGTTGGCGGAAGAGCCTCCCCCGCGTGATTTTGTTGGGATGCCGTGCCTTACCGTTCCGATGGTCGCCCGGCTCCAGGGATTTCCGGACTCTTGGAAATTTGCAGGCCGCAAGACTAATGCCTACCGCCAGGTGGGTAACGCCTTTCCTCCTCCTGTCGCCCGCGCGGTCGCGCAGCAGCTGGTTGCATGCCTCACTTCCCGCCGCCTCGCGGCAAGCATGGCTGGATGAGCATGCCCAAGGACAAACGCACTCCCGCGTTCTTTACCGAAGCTCGCAGGAGCTTTCACGCCGCGCTTCTCGAGAAAGTGCTCCGCGCCAATGCTGATGGCATTCCTTCGAATGCGGACGGAGCCAACGGCGTAAGTGTCTCCATCGCGAACGGAATCCTCACCCGCCTTGGAGCTGAGGCGACTGGAGCCCGCCTTGCCGGGCAGATGTCGGGCAATCAGTTTGAAGCCATCACTTGCAAATTTGTGAGCCAGACCTTTCCGCACCTGTCACATTTGCGCCCCGGCGAATGGACCATTCAGCAGATCACCGGAAGAGACCGCACGGCGATTGCGCGCTTTGAGCAATACTCGCATCTCATCGCACTCGATAAGGCTGCCCGCAAAGACCCGGAGCTTGCCGCGGCGCTGGGCAACGACTACACAATCACGCCAGACGTAGTCGTGATCCGGGGACTTGAGCCGGATGCAAAGATAAATGCGACAGAGACTATTGTGGACCAGGATGTCAGCCGGCTGGCAAGTCTGCGCGCCGCCAATGGAGGGCTGCCGATTCTGCACGCAAGCATTTCCTGCAAATGGACGATCCGCAGCGACCGTGTGCAGAATGCCCGCTCCGAGGCGCTTAATCTCATCCGCAACCGGAAAGGAAAGCTGCCGCACGTTGCCGTGGTAACGGGCGAGCCCTTGCCCAGCCGGCTTTCCGCTATTGCGCTCGGGACCGGCGACATCGACTGCGTTTATCATTTCGCACTCCCCGAGCTTGTTTCCGCTGTGGAGGAGCTCGGCCACGCCGATTCGCTGGAATCGCTCAAGATCATGATCAGCGGCAAGCGGCTCAAGGATATTTCCGACCTTCCCCTCGATCTCGCGGTCTAGCCAGCCTGCAGTATGGATACGCTTTCACCAGCGCGCCGCAGTGCCAACATGGCACGCATCCGCAGTAAGGACACGAGCCCCGAACTCGTGCTCCGCAGACTGATTCACGGCCTCGGCTACCGCTTCCGCCTCCACCGTAAGGACCTTCCCGGAAAACCCGACCTCGTTTTTCCGTCACGCCGGAAGGTGATTTTCGTGCACGGTTGCTTTTGGCATCAGCATCCGGAATGCAGAGAGGGCAGGGTCCCCGGCTCCAGGCTGGAATACTGGGGGCCGAAACTGCGCCGCAACCAGGAGCGCGACGCGGATGCGCAGGCAAGACTGCAAGGCGAGGGCTGGAAATATCTTGTATTGTGGGAGTGTGAGCTGAAAAATATCAATTCAACCGCACGAATGGTACGGCAGTTTCTTGGCCGGCGTGGGAGCCCCCGTAAGCACTAATTGCCTGGCCTGCTTTACTCTGATAGCGTCCTAAGCGCACAATGACTGTACAGATCGACACTTTTCAACCTGAGAAGCGCACGCTGGGGCAGATCCTAAGCAGCACTAGCCCCCCTATTCGTGTGCCCGATTATCAGCGCGATTACAGCTGGGAAAATCAACAGGTGGCTGAGTTTTGGTCCGATCTCATTGCATTCGGCGGCAACAATCCGCAGACCTCGCTTGTTGGCAAAGAATATTTCCTGGGTGCGGCCGTGCTGGTCAACAACGGCAGCTATCACCTGCTTCTGGATGGTCAACAGCGTCTTGCGACAGCAACTATTCTGCTTGCCGCGCTGCGCGACAAGATCAGCGAATACAACGGAAATGCTGCGAAACAAATTCAGGATCAATACATCACGTTCGAGGATCACCTTACCGGCGGGCGCGTTTCAAAGATCGAACTCAACATATTCGACCGCGCATTCTTTCGCGATTTCATCCAAAGTTCACCGAGAGTAACCGGCACGGCTCCCACGAAAAAATCTCACCGGCTGATCACGGAAGCCTATGAGCTGCTGAAGAAAAACGTTGACGAAGGATGGGACGCGGCCGGGGGAGGAAAAAAAGGGTTTGAATGGGCGGCGCACGTAACCCAGACGCTGCGCGAGCATATGGCGCTTGTAACGGTTGTCTCCAACAACGACAAGAGTGCCGCCTCGATATTTGCAACCCTCAACGACCGGGGCATCGGCCTCTCTACCGTTGATTTGATACGGAGCTTTGTTCTCCAGCAAGCGCCGACGAGCCACCGTGAGGAAATCATTGAATGCTGGGATGCCATGTTCAACTCTTGCGGGACAAACCTGGCTGCGGAAACTCTCATCCGCATATCCTGGGTGGCACAGCATGGGGATGTGAAGACCCGGGCGCTCTACAAGATCGTTGCTGAAGACCTGAACGCCGGGACTTCGCCGCTTGCCTATTCTCAGCGGCTGAAGTTGGACGCGGCACTTTTCAGGCAATTCCGCGACGGCGACAGCGAGGACAGTGATTTCCAGGAACATCTGGTGGCGCTAAGAACGCTCAAGTTCAATGCCTCCTATCCTCTTTTACTGGCAACGCACCACAAGCTCAGCCCCGAAGAGCGAAGAAAGATCGCGAAAGCACTTGTTGCCGTTGTTGTCCGTCACAATGTCGTTTGCAACTTAGACCGTGCAAAATTGGAGAATCTGGTCTACGCGACGGCCAAACTTCTATCCGACGGCCAAGGTTTCGAGAGCGCACTGGCATCGCTACGCGCGATTTCGCCTCCGCCAGAACTTTTTGAAGGGAGCTTCGCCAAGCTTTCATTCTCTGTGTCGGAACACGGAACAGCACGCTACCTCCTGCGGTGCTTCGACTCCAGCTTAGCAACTACGGCGGAAGTTACGGTTGCCGGCGCAGACCGCGTGCATGTGGAACATATTTATCCGCAAAATCCGGCTGAGGGAAGCCGGTGGCAAGAGCATGACCGTCAGGTGCGGCGTATCGGGAATTTAACGCTCCTGGACAAGCGGCTCAATGAACAGATAAAAAACTCCGATTTTGCAACCAAGAAGGAAAAAGCCTACAAGGATTCCCGTTTGGAGATCACGAAAGCCCTTCTCCAGTATGAGTCGTGGTCACCCGAAACAATTACCGCCCGGCAAACGGCGCTTTGCGGCCTTGCGCAGACAATCTGGCCAGTTACCTTGATCTAGCATGGCCGACGAAGCGAAGATCGGCACGAATTGGCATGACGACGAACTCGAAGTAATCGTCGCCGATTACTTCGCCATGCTGGCAGAGGATATTGCCGGTCGGCCGTATGTTAAATCAAGACACAGTGCAGCGCTCATGGCGCAGATTGGCCGGACCCACCGCTCCGTCGAATTCAAGCACCAGAATATTTCAGCTGTCCTGGATGAACTGGGAATGCCCTGGATTCCAGGCTACAAGCCCAAAAGGAATTATCAGAACGCCATCTTCGATGCGATAGACCGCTACCTCACCAAGAATCCATCCATCCTTGAGCCGGGCCAAACTACGCCCGCGCCTCCGGCGCCTATCCCCTCTGAAATCTTCGTCGCTCCCCCTATTCTCGCGGTGGCCAACGAGCCGATCCCCGAACGTTTGCGCCGGCTTGTCCAGAAATTTGACCCCGTAGAACGGGATCATCTCAACCGTACTCTCGGCAAGGCGGGTGAGGCTTTTGTCGTTGATCTTGAGAGGCGTCGGCTGACTCAGGCCGACCGCTCCGACCTGGCCCGGAAAGTCCGATGGATCGCCTCCGAAGATGGAGATGGCGCGGGTTACGATGTTTTGTCATTTAACCCGGCCGGAAGTGAACGCTTAATTGAGGTCAAAACTACAAACGGAGCGGCACGCACGCCGTTCTTTCTAAGCCGCAACGAGCGCGCCCTTGCAACGGAGCGCCCCACGGATTGGCAGATTTACCGGGTCCATCTGTTTGCAAAGGGACCGCGTATCTTTACTATTGCACCACCGCTGGAAAACACTGTTAGGCTCAGAACAGAGACGTGGCGGGCATCGTTCTGACGGCTCAGATGCCCGCCCGCGACGAGAAACCAGTTTGCTTTGGCAAGTTATTGCAGAATTCGTTAGAAATCGCGCGCCAAAACCTTTGACGCATTGAAATGTTGTCAGATCGTTACTCCCTCATCCCTTGCGCAGACTCTAAAATACTGATTTGATAGCTTCATTTGGCGAGTGAGGAACAGCATTTCCCACTGATTGCCAGAAATGTAGGCGCGACGATGTTCATCAGCCGTCTGTTCATTAAGAATTTCCGCAACCTCCGGCACCTTGATGTCGAGATAGGGCAGGGCGTCACCTGTTTTATTGGCGAAAATAACTCCGGCAAGACAAATATCTTTCAAGCACTTCGGCTAGTGTTGGACGGAAACATCAGCGCGCAGCGTCGCCGCTTGCAACCGGAGGATCTAGCCGCTGGACTGACATTCGCGGCGGCCGAGCACGTGCTCATAGCGGTTGAGTTTTCAGACTTCGCTGGACGGCCCAATGAAGAAGCCCTGCCTTTCACTGCCGTACTCGAAAACGGAAAGGCCCGACTCTCCTACCGCTTCAGGCCGAAAGCAATGGTACGCGATACCCTTGAGCAAATTCCAGAAGGCGATGCCGTCCCGAAACTCCAGATTGACGACTATGTTTGGGAGATCGCCGCTGGCGGCGACAACATCGACCTGAACACTGTCACCTGGAATGATTCCTTCGGCACGCGCTTCAGCACCGATAATCTCCAGCAGGGCTACCTGGTTCAGATTATGGAGGCGCTGCGCGATGTTGAAAACCGCCTTGCCGCCCCACGCACCTCGCCGCTCCAACAGATCGTAGAGCAGCGAAAAATACCAGACGACGAGCAAGCTAGGCTTATCCAGCACCTGCAGACCGCCAACACCAATATCAACGCGAGCGCGACAATCCGCACCCTTGGCGCTCAGCTGAGCGGTTCATTCAAGGAAGCCGCCGGCAAGTCCTTTGCAATGGAGGTCTCACTCGGGCTCGGAGAACCGTCCTTCACGGACATTTCGCGCGGACTTAGAGTGCTGTTGTCCGGCTACGGCCTCACCAGTCTCGACCCTGGCCGCAATGGACTCGGCCTAAACAACGTCCTCTACATAAGCATGCTGCTCAATTATTTCGAGGGGCGGGTCGCTGAACAAAGGACTGCCGGTCAGTTGCTCCTCGTGGAAGAACCTGAAGCACACCTTCACCCGCAGCTGCAGCGCGTTCTCCTGGCCACCTTGCAGCGAAAGAACGTCCAGGTGTTCATAACGACGCACAGCACGCACGTCACATCTGGAGTGCCGCTCTCCTCGCATGTGGTGCTGACATCAACCGGCGGGCCTGTAACCAAGTTCACGAAACCGACAGCAATCCCTGCCTTAGCGGCAGGAGATGTCGCCGATCTTGAAAGATATCTCGACGCAACCCGGTCCACTCTTCTTTATGCCCGAAAAGTTCTTCTCGTCGAAGGGCCAGCGGAGCAGTTTGTCATACCTCCGCTCGTGAAAAAGGTTCTCGGTATCGATCTCGACGAGGAGGGCATTGCTATTGTCCCGATATTTGGCACGCACTTCGCCTCCTACGCAAAGCTCTTCGGGCCTGGCGGCATTCAGAAGAAATGCGCAATCCTCACTGACGGCGATCTAAAGCCCTCCGATGCCGATCCCAACATAGCCGCTGAAGAGGACGAAGATGAGCCACTGCCCGCGCGCCAGGACCTAAACGCTCTGCGGGGGCAATATGTCGAAGTATTCACCTGCCAGACTACTTTCGAGCGTGAGTTAACCCTGCCGGGGACGCTTGCGATGCTCGAAGCCGCGACCCGCGAGATCGGTGCCCCTCGCGCCGCGGATGCACTTCAACGCTTGGAGGCGCAAGTCGCGGCCCGACGGCGGCCTAATCTCGATCCAGGAAAAGACGGCGTTCTGCGGACGGCTAAGAGATTCGGCAAGGCTCGATTCGCGCAGGTAATCTCGAAGCATGTCGCCTCCGCAACTTCAGTGCCGGACTACGTTCGAGAAGCATTAAACTGGTTGATGGCAAATGCGCCTAACGGATGAGCAGCGTGCTGCAGTTGCTGAACCGGGGCACGTATGTCTCGTGTCCTGTCCCGGCAGCGGCAAAACCCGCGTCATCGTTGCCAAGCTCCTGCATTGTATCGAATCCGTCAGAGATACTACGCGACGGATAGCCTGCATCACGCACACCAATGCAGCTGCCGACGAAGTAGATACCCGGCTTCGGGAGACTTGTTTCGGCGGTGAAGAGCTCTACTACGAAGTTGCGACGATCCACGGCTTTGCGCTGCAAAACATCCTGCGCCCTTTTCATCACTTGCTCGCGGAATTGCGGAATGGTTTCACGATTCTTGCGTCAGACGCCGACGCTTACTCAGAAAAGGCAAAGGAATTGATCCGACAGTACGATCTTGCGGGTTTTGCATATGACGAGTTTGAGCGGATTCAGCGGGGACCCGACGGTGATCCTTCGCAGGTGGGTGCGCTTCCAGCGGACCTGCAGAATGAATGGTGCGCGTGGCTCGATGAGAACGCCTACGTCACGTTAAATGAAATCGTCTATCACGCGGGCCGTCTAGTTAGCTCTTACCCTCATATAGCCAGCGCGCTCGCAAGCAGGTTCGCCTGGCTCCTTGTGGATGAATTTCAGGACTCATCCCCTGGACAAATCCTGATCCTGAAGGAGATTCATAAGTTCGGCCGCACAACGTTCTTCTGCGTCGGCGATCCGAACCAGTCCATCTATCGCTTTGCCGGGGCCTCACCTGAACTTCTTATAGAATTCGCATTACACATTCACGCCAATACGGACCATCACCTGACCGGAAACTTCCGGTCCTCGGCGCACATCTGCGCTCACGCCGAGCGGCTCTGCGCTTCCGACCCGCCGATGCGAGCGGTCGGAGAGCACGCAGATTGCCCAATTGTTCCAGCCCATCAAACCGTTGCCAACCCGGCCGAGGGCATCTTCGACCATTTTCTCCCGGCTGTGACGGAGCTGGGCGTTCCGTTGGGCAAGGTGGCGATCGTGGCCTCCTGGTGGGTTTCGCTCTTCAGTCTCGCGCGAGTGCTTCGCGGCAAAAACATCCCTGCCGTAGGCCCAGGTGCGCGGCCCTACAAGCGAAGTCATCTAATCGCTCAGATGGTGGAACCTATCGGTGCTTACCTGGAGAGCCCCAACTCCGAAATTGCTATTGCTGTGCAGCGCGCACTCTTCGTGCTTGTCGCCAACCTGACCGCCCACGCCCCGTACTCGATATTTGATTTCAGGGGACGCGTTGTTGTTTGCAAGCTTTTGACCGAAGCCGCAGCAGCAAGAGATAGGTCGGACTACGCTATTGATTGGATCGTCGACGCAGCCGCCCGTTTTTCCAGAGTCCTTCTTGAATCAGAGATTTTGTCCTCGGACGGAACAGCTGCTTTGCAGGAATCAGCCGCAGAGATGGTGGCCGATATCCGGAGCCGTGAAGGCGGCGACACACTCGCCGTTGAAGATCTCGGCATTTTCGCGCGGCCTAACAACTGCATTCAGCTGCTCACAGTCCACAAGGCCAAAGGACGAGAATTCGATGCCGTCGCCGTCATAGACGCGCACGATGGCCGATTTCCCCATTTTTCTATCTATAGACTGGAGGACGATGCCGAGCGTGAAGCCCAATACGATGAAAGCCGGCGTGTAGTCTATGTCGCAACCACACGAGCAAAGCGCGTGCTCATGTTCTTCAGCGACACAGCCGACCACAGGAATAGGCCGACACCGTTCCTCGAAGAAATGGGTTTATGATTCTGCTCCTGCCTGACCGTCTCTCACGGCGCTAGCAAGGCACACATCAAACTGTTCTTCCGTAAGGACGAGCGCATTGTTTGTCTTGAAGGTGTTCTTGCCGAGGTCGGCTAGGTATCGTAAGTAGACCTATTCTACCTAGGTCTGACGCGTTCACCAGATCGCCTAGGCAATGTTTGCGGGTCCCGCTCAATCTTGGTCTTGATGCCTGCGTCTTTCGCTCGCCTGCGAATCATCGGGTAGGGCAGACCCAACAGATGCCAGTTCTAGTCACCCTTCAAACGGAACTAGGTTAACTGTGAGGTTGACTTCATTCATGCCACAAGCACCTTGCATATCCACCACCACAAATCGCGCCCGAGAGCCTGAAGCTGGGCGATTCTGATTTCCTCGTTATCTTGAGTTGGATTCGGCAGGGTCCATCGCTCATCCCAGGTCTTTTCCAAGATATCGGACAGACGAGACCTCTTGTCCGAGTCGAGCAGCACGGCGGCACAGATGATGTCGAAGCCTGCTTGATGAGCGAGCAAAATCATTTCCTCAACGTCAGTTTCGGAATCGGAGACGTGGCTCGGGAAGATAATTAGTTCTCGTTTCTTCCAATCCGAGTCGTTCTCCTTTAGTGCTTCGGCAACGCTCTTGTGCGCGGATTTCTCGGTTTCTTGATACGACCTCACAAAAACATACGCATCGATGTTGCGTCCGCCAGGGCTAATGAGCGTCCTTGCACCTTTTCTCTCCGGCGATGGTGCACCCAGTCCTTGCGTGAGAAGTGCGTTAATGACGGTTGTTTTCCCGTGATCATTATTAGCTAGCGGAACGACAAACAGCCTTCGAGCGATCATCATTAGTGTGAGTCCTCTTTGTGAATGATAACGTCTGCGAGTTCGCTATACGAAATGAGATAAAATGCCAAGGGACCCAGTAAATCCTTTCTCTCGATTCCATGCTGAATGGCAGTTTGCTCTCTGTCTCTCTTCCTGCGAAACAACTGCGCCTACGCTCCGATCGCCTTAATTCCCACATGCTTTCTCCGGCGAAAACATAGGCCCTAGTCCGCTCCCACTGTAAAGCCCGCTTGTGCAGCTCCGTTCGGTACACCCCACCGTACTCGCTTCCGCGCCCCTCCTGGGCTCCGCTGAAATACGCTTCGGGGCTTGACAGCCGCGGACCACGGCCAGAACTCGCCTCCAGTAAAGCATGTTGTTTTTTATGCCCTGAAAGGGCCTGAAAACACTAATTCACACTGGAGCAAATGCAATGCCTAGCGTCTACGAAATCGTCACCGAGAAAATCATCAAGCAGCTTGAATCCGGCGTGGCTCCCTGGCGCAAGCCGTGGACCTGTCAGACTCCCGCAAACCTGCTCACGCAAAAAGAATATCGCGGACTCAATGTCTTTACCCTTGCTTCGCAAGGGTTCCCATCGCGATTCTGGCTCACTTTCAATCAGACAACGAAGCTGGGCGGGAGAATTCGCAAGGGCGAGATGTCCTCACCCGTCATCTTCTGGAACATCGGCGACGAGCGGGAGACGACCACGCAGGACGGCGCGAAAGAGACCTCCCGGCCCTTTCTGCTCCGTTACTACAGCGTGTTCAATTTGTTGCAGACGGATGGAATCGACATCCCCGCATCCCTCCTGCAAGAGATGCGCACCAATAACTCCATCGAAACGTGCGAACAAATCGTGGCGAACATGCCGAACCCGCCAACATTCGAGCAATCCGATAAGGCATGGTACTCACCGAGCAAGGACGTGGTTGGCATGCCGGCACGCGGCCTCTTTCACTCATCGGAAGAATACTACGCCACTGAATTTCACGAACTGGGCCACAGCACTGGACACGCGAAGCGCTTACACCGGGAGAACTTCGACAACCCGGTTTCGTTCGGGTCGGAATCCTACTCGAAAGAGGAACTCATCGCGGAGATGACCGCCGCCATGCTCTGCGGAGTCGCGGGAATCGAGCAGAAGACTCTTGAAAATTCAGCTGCTTATCTCAAAACCTGGATCGCACGACTCAAATCTGATTCGCGGTTGCTTATTTCCGCTGCGTCGCAGGCTCAGAAGGCCGCCGATTTTGTCCAAGGCAAACCGGCTGCGCATCGGGAGGCTGACTCATGCCATCGCCTGAACGAATGAGCCAGGAATTGGCTAATATCTGCGTGTTAGAATCGGGCACTGGAGATAGAACAGTGGAATTTGAACCAGGCGACTATGTAAAGATCGAGCTTAAAGATGATAAGACCGGCGAGGCGGAGTGGATGTGGCTGCGCATAGACTATTGCGATGAACCAAACAAGATGGTTTTTGGATGGCTCGACAGCCAACCAGTCGTGTTCACGACCGGCATAAAGCTTGGACAGCATATGGGCGTTAGCTACGACAACATTCGCGAACATAGAAAAGCGACTGAATTTTGAACTGGCTGCTTTTTGTTGCTGTAGTCTTTTGTGCCAGTTCTCATGCCGCGTATGGATTCACGGATCGAACATCGAAGACTGTTTTTCAACCGCGACTGGCAGATCCTTGTCTCCCCAAAGCTGGCGAAAGAGCCCAAGCGTTCCGGGTCCAAATCCGGCGTAATGATTATTCGCAAAAGCCAGAATCATGATCCGCCGTTCGCGAGCTTTCTTTAGCTCCTTCACCCACTCGAATAGTTCTCCTTGGCGATCGATGATGACCTTGTCCCAGGTCGTCGTTTGTTCCTCAATCGCTTTCCGGTCGCCAAGCCAGCGTACGTAAGTGAAGTCCGCTGTGATGAGATCGAAACCGCTTTTCATCTCCCAGGGCCGCGGCATCCAATTGTGATCCGTGAGGGCGAAAGCGACGCCATGCTCCCGCAGCAGGTCAAGAAAGGACTTGTCGAGCCAATCCTTGTTTCGAATCTCAAGGGCGAATTTATATCCCTTCGGGAGCTTCTCGAGAAATGGTTTCAGTCGCGCCACGAACTCTCTACCACTCTTGAATTTCGACGAGTTGAAGTATCCAAATTGAAGAAGCAGCGGGCCCAGCTTCTCGCCCAGTGCATCCATTGTTTTCAAAAACTCAGTGAACTCTTTGTCACAATTCAAAAGCACTTTTTCATGCGTTATGACTTGCGGGACCTTGGCCGCGAAGAGAAATCCGGGTGGTGTCTTCTTGTACCATCCCTGCACTGTGGAAAGAGTTGGAGTTCCGTAATACGTGCTGTCAATTTCGACCGCGTCGAATTTCGTCGCGTAAAACGAGAGGCGCTCGCCCGCCTTCATGCCGCGAGGGTAGAACGGGCCGTCCCATCCTTTGGCCGTAAAGGAAGACGTGCCAATGCGAATTTCCGCCATAGCCTCGCCATTCTACATCCGACTAGGCGTGGCAGCAGGCGTGGACGCCGCCTGCGGTCTCGAAGTTCCGTTTTCCTCGGCGCCAAACTGTTCGGCTAGCCCATGCCTCGTGATGAAATCGAAGGATCGATTTGCTAACTCGCTGTGCGTTCTGTAAAACTCCCCAAGATATGCTCGCACCTGTTTTTCGTGCTTCTTAGACTGGTCTGCGCAGGCGAACATGATGTTCATACGCTCATTGAGTTCCGTGATGGTCAGCGTTTCAGTTTTCTGTCGCGACCATTCCTTCAAGTCCAGTTTGCACGCTGATGAGATCGGCTTTGCTTCTGGCGGCGCAGCCATTATGGGTGCCGCGACTGTAAGGAGGGAAAGCATCAACGAAAGTCTTTTCATATCGATTTCCTCGCTGAGTGGTTTGAGTCAATCGTTCGAATCCGACCTGACCACGGGTTAGAGCTTCAAAGTCGCCCGCCGCCGTAGCCTGGACCGGCCGCCCTCCGAACAGTGTGGATCGTGATCGAGCAGTTTGCTCGACTCTTGTTTGCAAAAGTCCTATGGTGAGATGCCGAGATACCTCAGCGCGAGGGAATCGAATTCCTCCTCGGATTTACAAGTTATCGAGTCTTGACCGGGTAGATAAATGAAACAAGCGCCTTGTCGAGGCTGCTCCTCGCCCGGCATTGTAATTTTCTGGAAAAAGCCGTAATCCTTGCCTCCGAAAGCGTCATCGATCATCTTGCTAAAGAGCCAAACCATTTTGGAGGGGTTTGGACCATACCTGGAGTTGCTCATTTCCACGAGGCAGACTCGCCTCACAGTGTTGTAGTGGCTTGTGTAGCTTACATACGCCCCTGCAAACTGACCGTCCGGAAAACGTTGGCGAAACGCTCGTTCGGCTTGTTCGGCGCACATCTTTTGTTGTTCCATGGTAGCCGGTTGGCCCCGGTCGGCTTGTTCTGCTTCAACTGGTACCGGTTCGTTGGGCAAACTCTGGAGGTTGCTAGATTGGTTCAAAAGCAAGCGTTTCGCATCGTTGACAGGAATTGCAAAATTTAGATTCTCTCCACCCTCAAAAGACATAGAGGTGATTCCAATGACTTCTCCCGTCATTTTAAACAGCGGACCACCGCTGCTACCATGTGAGATTGGCGCGGTGACCTGCAAGAACTTGCCGCCTGCTTTTTCATCCGTTCTAACTCCACTCAGAATGCCGTTTGAAACCGTCAGTTCCAACCCGAGCGGATTACCGATTGCAACGACCTCCTCGCCGACTTGAATTTGATCTGAGTTGCCGAGCGTGAGTGTTTGGAAGGTGTTCCCGTGAATCTTGATGATGGCAAGATCGCGGACTTTATCCGCTGCCAGTATCCCGTCCACGGGTAAGATCGCGCCGTCAGCGAACTTAACCATAGCGACGTTGCCCGTCTCAATGACGTGGTAGTTTGTCACAATCACGCCATCCGGTCTCACTAGAAAGCCTGTGCCCCGTGCGATGGGTTTATCGTTGTTCGCCATGACGATAGTCACGATTGCGGGTTTGGCGCCTTTGGCTATCTCTGGTATGCCTTTTCGAGTCGGTGCCGATTGCGCTGGCATCTCCTTTCCAGATGGGACTGGCATTAGCTGAATGGGCGCATTTGGATCGAAAGGTGGTTTCGCAGACTGGGCGGGTTTGGGCGCTGACTGCACAGGCCCGGATGGTGCGGACTGCGCGGCAACGACACCAGCAACGATAAAAACCAGAGAAAGAAGCTTCGTCGCAAAAGCCTTGGCCATTCTTATGTCCTTTGCCTACCAATAGTCATTACTGCCGAACTCGAACTCCTTGTAAGCATTGCCCGAACAGAACGGTAAGGCGATGGTATTTGCCGTATGAGTTAATAAAGCTGAGGATATTCGATCCCGAAATTCGCTGCCAGGTCGCTTGCACCGACATAAGGCCAGCACGGGGACCGACTCGGATTTCCGGTGTTGACGGTTTTTCGGCCTTTGAGGGCTCTTATCGGAATTGCGAACCGACGCTCTTGACTCTTCGCCTTTTGTTCGCCTACTATCTTATCAGCATCGCGGAGCCGAGGGCACGTCGTCATGAGCTTACCTATTGCCGCACAACAGACGGGACAGCCAACAGCTCCGAGCCCCTGGATTCTGCCCGACCACTCCCTCACCGTCCTGTACGGTTGCCCCGAAATCCAACGCCTCTCACACTACTTCCTTCCGAGGATTCTCCTCGGCCACAGACGCGTTTTATACCTCGACGGCGCAAACCAGATCAGCCCGCTCCTCATCGCACGGTTTGCGAGGGAGCGCGGCCTCGAACCTTCCGTGCTCAATCCTCTTATTCGAATCGCGCGTGCCTTCACTTGCTTTCAACTAACGGAACTCATCCGTCGAGTCCCGACAGTTCTGGCGACGTTTCACGCCGACGTGTTGATCGTCACGGCTTTGCCGGATTTATTTTTCGACGAGGATGTTCAGGACCGTCCGGCGCGAGCCTCGTTTGAACACGCGCTCGAAGGCTTGCGAGAGCTTGCGCCGCTTTCTCTCTCCATTGCGATTTTTTCCGATGCCACTTCCTTTAAGACAAACCGACGCGATTTCTTTCAGAAACTCCGCCGCCAGGCAGACCACGTCCTGAAAGTCGAACCCGGACCCGAATCCTCCCTTTCCTTTACCAGCGAGAAAAATACCCCACTGCTATCTGTTTGAACGGAAAGTGCGAGGTGCACCATGGGCAGAACCGTCCCTACATTTGTCCAATTGATTGAACAAAACGCGGAGCGATGGAAGAAATTCCGGCGTGCGTTGCGGCGGGAGGACCAGCCGCATTTCGACCGCCTCTTCGTGCGCGTGCGCTGCTACACCCAGGCGGCCACCTATCAG
>Ga0210410_10002453_pt1 | contig 16593 bp, 13 predicted proteins | sample IncBWC4MmetaG_FD_161058 | JGI IMG/M metagenome (GOLD analysis project Ga0210410, IMG submission 161058) | Forest soil microbial communities from Barre Woods Harvard Forest LTER site, Petersham, Massachusetts, United States - Inc-BW-C-4-M | ecosystem: Environmental > Terrestrial > Soil >... | reverse complement strand
CGCTGGCCGGCCTGCTCGATTTGGCGATTGCGATGGTCTTACTGATAGGGATGATGTTTTACTACCACGTAAGACTTAGCTGGCTCGTCCTGTTGCTCCCATTGGCAATCCTGCTGATGGTCTTGCTGACGACCGGAGCCAGTATGCTTGTGGCCGCGATGAGCGTGAAATACAGAGACATAAAATACGTTCTGCCGTTCGCGATTCAAATTCTGCTTTTCATCACTCCCATTATTTATCCGGTCAGCGTAATCCCGGAAAAATATCGGCCATTCTTGGCGCTCAATCCGTGCTGGGGAATGGTGGATTGCTTCCGCGCCTGTTTGTTGCCCAATCAACCATTCGATTTCAAGTTGATAGGAATGTCCGTCGGTGTTTCAGTTGTGGTCTTTGTTCTTGGTCTCTACTATTTCCGAAAGAGCGAGAAGAGTTTTGCGGACATCATTTAGTCCTGGTGGCGGGGAAGGCAATCACATCCGTTTATGAGCTTTGCGATCCAAACCGACCGACTCTCCAAAAAGTATCGGATTGGCCACGTCAATCCGACCCTTCGTGAGCACATCACGAACGTCTTGACGTTGAAATACCTTCGCAAAAAACAAGAGGAGAGCATCCTATGGGCCCTGCGCGACGCTTCAATTTCAATTCGTCATGGTGAAACCGTCGGCATTATTGGTCGAAATGGAGCTGGGAAGAGCACCCTCCTTAAAATCCTTTCCAAAATTACATATCCAACTTCCGGCGCGATGCGAATTGACGGCAGGGTGATTTCCTTGTTGGAAGTCGGGACGGGGTTTCACGAGGAACTGACTGGACGGGAAAATATTTTTTTGAACGGCTCAATACTTGGGATGTCGAAAAAGCAGGTCAGGCGGCAGTTCGACGCCATCGTCGACTACTCAGGGATCGAACAGTTCATTGACACCCCCATCAAACGCTTCTCGTCCGGGATGCGCTTGCGCCTGGGTTTTGCTGTGGCAGCGCATTTGGATCCCGATGTGTTGATTGTGGACGAAGTGCTGGCGGTAGGCGACGCTGCCTTTCAAAAAAAATGCATCGACACGATTGAAAAATTACGAGCAACGGCGCGGACTATCCTGTTCGTCTCTCATAACCTTACGGTGGTCGAGAATCTTTGTGAAAGGTGCATCTGGCTCGATCACGGCGAAGTTCACATGGATGGCGAAAGCCGGACTGTTATCAGAGATTATTTGGGCAGTATGCGAGAGTCGAAAGCCGTCGTAGAAGACCTGGAAGGAACTAAGAATCGAAGAGGAAATGGCAAAATTCGGTTTCACGGACTTGAATTTCTTTCGCGAGAAGGCATTTCGCAGAAAGTTATTCGGGCCGGAGACTCCGTAATAATGCGTTTTCATTATAGTGTGAACGAGCCAGTCGAATTTCCCAGCTTTGGATTCCGAATGTATACGGAGGCAGGCACGTTAGTGACTGACACCGGCACTTCGCTTCACAGTATCTACATTCAATCCGTTGCGCCGGGCGATGCCTATTTGGACCTTGAGATCGATTGCTTGAATCTTTTGGCGGCAAAATACACGATCTCCTTGTGGGTCACCGACATGGCCGGCGGAGTGATTTATGACAATGTCGAGCATGCCGTGACCCTCGAAGTTGACTCGGCAAATCTCTACAAGTCCAACCTCACTGTTGACAGCCGTTACGGCATTGTGTTTTTCCCTCAGAAGTGGAATCTCAAGGGAATGTCTGGTCTGCCTGCGGATACCGCGAACAGTTCAACGAATTTGAAGGAATCGCTTGTACCAGATCAGAAGTGACCCGCCTCGCCGCTCGCCTGCTTCCCGTAGATTGAGATCTGAAACGATTTAGCCGATTCAAATCATGAACACGAATACTGAGCCAAAGGTCAGCTTTATTGTCCCATGCTATAAGCTGGGGCACCTTTTGTCGCAGTGTGTAAATTCCATCCTCGAGCAGGATTTCAGTGATTTTGAAATTCTTATCATGAACAACGACTCGCCGGATAACACTGCCGAGGTTGCTGAGTCGTTTCATGATCCGAGAGTGAAACATGTTCGCAATGAAACCAACCTCGGTCACATTCGCAACTACAACAAAGGCCTAACTCTCGCCCGCGGAAAATACGCTTGGCTGCTCTCCGCGGATGACATGTTGAGAAGCCCCAGTGTTCTTCAACGGTACGTGGATGTGCTGGAGCGAAATCCTGGCGTTGGATTTGTGTTCTGCCGCGCCGTGGAACTTCAAGGCGACAAGGAAACTGGCATCGCGCCATGGGCCGATTGCGGAGATCAGGACCGTATCTGGAATGACAAAAGTTTCTTCACCCACTTGCTCAAGGACAATTGCATCGTCGCCTGCACAGTTTTGGTCCGGAAGGAGTGCTACCAAAAGGTGGGCATGTTTCATCTCGAATTGCCTTTTGCGTCTGATTGGCACATGTGGGCCATGCTGGCGATGCACTATGATGTCGCCTACCTTGCGGAACCAATGCTCACTTCCCGAGTTCACGGAGAGAGCCTCACCAGTCTGTACGCCAAGGAATACACGCGCATTTGCGTTGGCGACGAGCTAAGCGTCCTGTGGATTCTAAGTAATGAAGCAGAGCATTCTGGACTTTCCTCTCTTCACACCGAATGCGAGGCGGCATTCGTTCAACGGGCGGTTCATCTTCTGATGGCCAGACTTGAAGGCGCGACTCCTTCTATGACTGGGGCTGAGTTTGAGGAAATTCTTCAAACGAGACTCAAAGATGCGGCGGGCATTAAGCACATGCGGTCTGCCGTCTGTAATGCCCTCGCAGAATACGTAACTGCGCTGAAATACCGGCACGATCCTCCGATTTCAGTGGCTGATGAAATCGGCGTCCTCTGGAGCTTTCAGCATCAGGCAGAGCTCACAAATGAGCCAACTCTTCGCGCTGCATGTGAAAGCGTTCTGATCAATCGAGCCGTTCACTTTTTGACCGCTGGCTATCGGCATGCGAATCCGTCCATGAGCGAAACAGAATTCGAGAGCATCTTGCAAAATCAAATACCGGACGTGAATGGAATCAGGGATACGCGGGCGTCCGTGTATACGACCCTGGCGGAGCAACAGTATTGTGGCGGTGAATATGCAATTGCCGCGCGATCTTATCGACTCGCATTGACAGCACGCCCATGGCGTTTGAAGACCCGCGCAAAATATATGCTCCTGCACACCGGAACTGTCGGAATCCGCATTCGTCAGCTAGCGGGCTGAGCCGGGAAGTACGGTAGAACTGAACAGCTAGTTGGACATTTATGAACGACTCAAATCAAACGACTGCCGAATCCCAACCGACGGGTTTCATCGGTGCCGCTTCTGGACCAATCTCAGAAGCTCTGCTTCCGGTGGGACACCTGGCGTTCATCACGCCTTTTATCGCCCTGATGTTTTATGCCTCGATGAATACGGACGATTATTCCAAGGCCACGCTTTCCTGGTGGTGCGTACGCCAGCCGAGTGTTTTCGCAGTGACGTCGAGATATTACATGGGGCTGAATGGGCGCTGGTTTACCAACCTGCTGGAACATTTCGTGATGAGCAAAGCCCATCTCACGGTGTCCTATGGATTGTTGCTCCTGCTGATCATGCTTTCGAATGTCACGGCATTGGGATATTTTTTTGCGAAGTGCCTTCGCGTGCCTTACACGAGAGCCTTCCTGGCAGGAGGACTTTTCTACGCTGCTTGGATAGCGGGAGTTTCCAGCCCCGGGGATAACGTTTATTGGCTCACTGTTGCGTTCGAATACCAGCTAACAATCACCTCGATGCTACTCCTTGCGGGACTGCTCTGTAAATCCACGCAGACACTTGCCGGATATATCGGAATCGCCTTACTGGCGGTTGCAATACCGGCCCAGCACGAAGTCGCAGGTGTATTTCTTGTGGCATGTTTGTTTGGCGGAGTAGTTGCCGCGCACTTTCTGAAGGTTCGGCCTCACCAGTGGTGGTTAGGCTTTGGATTGGCATCCATGAGCCTTGCCTCCGTACTGCTGTCACCCGGATCGATGGGCCTTGCCTCCATACTTCTTTCACGCGGACCGTCTTCACATCCGGTTGGAGGACACTTCGGGGATCTCTCCCAAATTCTCCCATTTGCAAAGCGGGCCACCGAGCATGGCATCAATTGGACTATTAATCTTCCTGTCTTGCTCTGCGCGCCATGCATACCGTTCGTCTTGGAGCGCAAAGGAGGCTCGACCTCTGAAAATTCCTACATGCCGCCCCGATGGCTGGCCCTGGCTGGGTTGAGTGGAATGGTTGTTCTTCTGGCGGAATTTGCAGGTGTTGAGCGAGCTTCAGGGTATGGCGTCCTTCCTCCAAGAGTTGAAGGGTGGTTCCAATTCGTATTTTGGTTTTTGTTGGTGTGCGTGATCGTGATCGGCGTACCAGAGATATCTCAAATAAAATTCTCGGCCGCCTCCAGAATCGCACTTTCGATGCTATTCATGGTAAGCGTTCTCGGATCCGAAAACTTCCACTCTGCCGAAAAGGATCTCCGCGGGCCGGCAGGACCGTGGCATGCGGGCAGTGCGGCTCGCCTCCGTCAACGTGGAGATTCACTAGTGTTTGACGCGCTTCCACCAAAGCCAGCTCTGTTTAGAAATACTTCACTTGCTGCAGATGATGGTTGTTGGGTGAATCAGTGTATGGCGGTCTACCTTGGAGCTCGCTCAATCGTTGCAATGGATCCCAGCGAGAACGCGGAATTTCATTGCGCCTCAAGGCACTGAGTACCGAAGGCCGCAAGTATAAATCCCGGCTCACTCGGGACAATCGGCGACCATGCCTAAGGAAATTGCGGAAACAAACATGACGGCCCGAACGTGGAAACTTTCCCTGGCTATTATCGGGTTCGTCCTTTTCATCGGGCCAACCTTGATTAGCTATCAGGCCTATTCCTTTACCTGGGACGACTCGGATTATTTGGGAAGATCGATCGCGGTTAGTAGAGCTTTCTGGTCCGGAAATAAGCACGGCTTGGCTACCGCGATGCCCGGACCTCATCCCCCGGTAATGACGCTGCTGGGAGTTTTTTGGGGACCCTTTACATCGTGGGACGCGGCTGGAAAATGTTTCATTACGTTGACCGCGTTTAATGCTTTTTTTATCGCGTGTTGTGTTTTCATGCTTCTGCGCGTGGGGTTAAGGCCGTTGTACCTTGCGATAGCCGCCATATGTGTTTTCGCGGCCCTTGGACCATATCCTGCCGGCGCTTTCGTTCATTCTGATTCAACTGGTTTCATGGCTGACTCACTTTTCGGGTGGATCGCTTTCGCAGCAACTCTCCTAATACCGTACGAGATAAGAACGACCAAATATTCGACAAAAGACGACATTTTGCGTGGCCTATTGTGGGCGGTGATCTTTTCGGCTGGCGCCATCACGAAAGTCACTTTTTTCTATTTCCTCGGATTAATCGGACCCATTCTGCTGATTATCCGAATGCGGCGGAGCGGATTGCGCAGCGCCTCAATATCTCTGGCTTCGCTGTTCGTATTTTCATTACCTGCCTCGGTTTATTGGCTGCTCTATGGGTTCCCGGCGTTTAAATATGGGTGGATTTCCGCGTTTGGACACGAAGCAGCACTTTTCTACACGCCAATGACGACGTTTCTGTCCATGACGTTTCACCAATCGCCGGGGATGCTGCTGGCCATGATTCTCATCCCAGCGGCTGTTATCTACGCGTTGTTCAATTCGCGAAAAGTCGATTGGGGAGTTAGCATCCTGCCGCTGTTGGTGGTTGCAGGTTATTGCGGAATCGCCCTAATGAGTAAGAATCGCGAGGGGCGCTTTTTGATTACGGGTTTCATCGGTATACCATTTCTCGTCGCGATGCTTCTATCCGGCAGGAAATATGCACTTTCCCAAAGAGCCGCTCTTGCCTCAGCGGCGTTCGCGTTCGTTTGTCTCGTGGCGGCGGGACTCCCCATGCTGCACCGGCCTGACCGGCAAAGCATCCACCGAGCGGAAGAGGTCGTAACTCAGGCCATTGATTCCAACGCGAAACGCGTCCTGTTCGCCACAGATAGCAGCTCATTGAACTCGAATCTGATGAACGTCGCTGTCGGCATTTCGCCCCGGCCATCGATTGAATCGGATAGTCTGGCTTGGGACGCTATATTCGGAAAGTCAATTTAAGATGATTAACGCAAGATTCGCGAATGCGACTTGATCGTTTTTCAGAGCAATGAAGCGTTGGTAAGCCAACCATACACAAATCAGCGAGCCGTCAAATATGAAGAGTATGCCCGCCAACTTGCTGGTGATGCTCCAATCAAACAGGTGGATGACATTCGCATTTACGAAATTAAGCACGACGCGCACTAATACCAGACCAACATGACTTCGTCGCAAACATCCAATTCTGATGGATTAATGGTCGTCCCAATGGGGAGCGATGCGACGGTGGATTTGTCGTTAGTGCTTCCGACATATAACGAATTCCAGAACATCGCCGCCGTTCTTGAGCAATTGACTGCTCACCTCGATTCCGTCACCGGCCTATCATACGAAATCATCGTGGTAGACGACGATAGTCCGGACCGCACTTGGGAAAAAGCACTCGAATTGTCCGAGAAAATGGAGAATGTTCGTGTTGTGCGAAGGCAGAATGAGCGAGACCTGTCTACCGCCGTCATACGGGGCTGGCAGGCTGCACGCGGGAAAGTCCTGGGGGTGATGGACGCGGACTTGCAGCATCCGCCGGAAATTACAGTGAAACTCTGGAATAAAATGGCGCGAGGCGCGGATATGGCGATCGCCAGCAGACACATCGAAGGGGCTGGAGTGAGCGATTGGAACATTTCGCGCCGCATCGTCTCAAGGATCGCGCAAATTATCGGATTGGTGCTTTTGCCCGAAGTGACCGCGAGAGTAAGCGATCCCATGAGCGGATATTTCATGATCGACCGTTCCTTCGTAGAAGGACGGGAAATGAATCCGTTGGGGTACAAGATTCTTATTGAGGTCCTTGGCCGTTGCGACGTGCGCTGGATCTCTGAAGTTCCGTATGTCTTCCGCGAACGCGTAGAAGGTTCGAGCAAAGTTACCGGCAGAATTTATTTTGAGTATTTTCGGCATTTAATACGGATCCGAATTCATTTGCTGAAAGCCTCTTCCACCTTTCGGTTTTGCGTTGTCGGTCTCAGCGGCGTCGTGATTGATATGTCGCTGCTTTATTTATTGAGTGACCCAAGGATGCTGGGATGGGGATTGACCAGGAGTAAGATTCTCGCTGCCGAGGCGGCGCTTCTCAATAATTTTATCTGGAATGACCTTTGGACTTTTAGAAGTATTTCCATGCACCAGAATGGTTTAGGTCAGCGTGCAAAACGATTCCTTAAATTCAACGTCCTCTGCTCGGTCGGTTTGATCATAAACGTTCTAATTCTGAATATTGAATTCAATTTGTTTCACACCAACCGCTATTTGGCGAACTTGTTTGCGATCATGATTGTGACCTTGTGGAACTACAACACCAACCGAATTCTCAATTGGCGTGTAACTGCAGTCAAATAGTCACGTGGTCCGCCCATTCTGAAATCGCAAAGCGCTCCGCTTCCACCGTAGGGAACTTGCCACCAGCGCGTGGCCGCGGCGACTTCAGCGTCCATCAAAATGCGCCACATGCCACTTCATTGGAAACTGTTTTTAATAGTCGTCCTCTTTATCGCGCTCATTGCGCCTACTTTTGTCAGCTATGAGCCGTATATATACAGATGGGATGATTCTGACTACCTGATCAGGTCCATGACCGTAAGCAAGGCTGTTTGGTCGGGAGATCGGCATGGATTAACTGCCGAGTTGCACAGCGATATTCGGCCACCGGTAATGTCAATGTTAGCTTTGCCCTGGAGGCCATCGAATTCATGGGATCAGGCCGGAAAATGTTTTGTCTCTCTGGCCACGCTCATTGCTTTTTTTGCGGCTGTTAGTTTGTTCCTGCTTTTGCGCATTGGGTTGGATCCGCTATACCTTATTCTTGCGAGTATTTGCGCGTTTGCGAGCCTCGGCCCGTTTCCCGCAGGTTCAGGCGCCCATTTCTTTGCCGCTGGGTTCCTCGCGGACTCGCTCTTCTCTTGGATATGTCTTGCGGCAATTCTTTTGATTCCGTATGAATCGGCAACTCCTCAATCCTCGGATTCAAGTGATTACTTGCGCGGTGCGCTATGGGCTGTCATTTTCTCCGCAGGAGCACTGACGAAGGCAAACTTTTTCTATTTTCTCGGGCTTATCGTTCCCGTGCTGCTTATGCTCAGACTCCGTCAGCGTGGGTTGCGCAGTGCGCTGACAACCTTGGCTGCATTTGCAGTCTGCTCCTTGCCGGTTGCTCTCTATTGGGTTCGATTTGGAATTCCGGCGTTGAGAAATGGCTGGGCAGCGTCATTCGGCCACGACGCCAATTTCTACAGGGTTCCGTTATTTCAGTTTCTGGGAAACGAATTCCGGCAATCCCCAGGCTTGCTTCTGACGACACTCTTCGTATGCGCCGGGATCGTTTACCTGACTTTGAAGCGGCGTACCGTTTTGTGGAGTTCCAATATTCTCCCGTTCCTGATCATGGCGGGCTACATCACGATAAGCCTCACCAGTAGCAACCGGCAGCTTCGATACATATTTCCAGGAATCATCGCGCTGCCGTTCTTGATTGGGATATTGATTTCCCGACAAACTATTGCATTCTCGCAGAGAGCAGCGATGCTCGCCGCGCTGGGTTGTTTCTGTGGGTTGGCCGTCGCAGGCGCTCCGACGCTGCATCGGCCAGATAAGCAAAGCATTTCGAAAAGCGAGGAAGTATTGACGGCGGCGATTGACGCCAAAGCGACGCGAGTGCTCCTGGCAACAAACAGCCCTACGCTAAACCGGTTCTTGATGAAAATTGCCTTCGACGTATCCTCGCCGCAACCTTCAGTGGAATTGGATTCGTTAACTTGGAGAGCCGCTACTGGCGAACCGATTGAGAAAGAACTGAACGTGATTCGGGAATCTGATTTGGTTGTGTTTCAGAACAACGAAGCCCTGGATCCGCCATTTTCAAATGAACGAAAGTCAGATTATGAGAAATATACTCAGCAGCTGGCTGGAAATATACCGGCCAAGATTGTAGATGGAATTAGTTTCTACGAAATTCCTCATAGTTCTCACTAATCTAAGAATTCATTCGATCTCTTTGCCGGGTGAGTCCTCAAAGCAACACAAAAGCGTTTCAGACAAATGTTGACGCAAGATACACCGATGGATAGCGCAAAGATCGAGCGTGCCGCGAAGGTCCGGCGGCCGAACAGCCGGACAATGTTGTTCGTCACACACGCTCGCGGCTACGGCGGAACTGAGAAACATCTTCTTGAGCTTCTAAGTAGACTCGGCGATGGTGGCGTCCGGATCGTGATTTTATGCTTGTACGCAGATCCATATTCGGAGCGCCTGAACTTTCGCTCGAATAGCGAAATTGAAGTCAGGCAGGAAGCCAATCTAAACACCTGGAAGGACTGGTATCGAGTATTCCGAAGCATCAAGCCTGACGTTGTCGTATTTGTTTACGGTTGGATTTGGTGTTTGCCGCCCGTTGCGGCTCTTGGCGCCAGGCTTGCCGGTATCCGACGACGCTTTGCGATCTACCACTTGATTCCGCCGGTTCCGTTCAAGATTGAAGGCAAGTCGCTTCGCGACCGCGTACGCCGAATTATTGGCCGGCGGGCGCGGCATCGCTGGAGTCTGGCGGTGCAACCCCGCCTTTTTCACAAGACGATTTGTGTCAGCAATGCTGTGCGTGACGCGCTCGTTCGCGACTATCGATTCCCACGGAGAAAGACTGCGACGATTCACAACGGTGTATCCATGACTGACTTTGCTCCGTCACGCGCCCCAGGAGCGACGATCCGCGCTAAACTGGGATTGCGCGCGGATGATTTTGTGCTGATTTCAACGGCGCGTTTAAGCGAAGAAAAGGGCATTGATATTGTGCTTCGTGCGATGGGTGAGCTGTGGCGAACGCAATTGCCATGCAAGCTCATCATGGTTGGAGAAGGGCACCTTAAAGATGAGCTCACCGCGCAAGTGCAATCCCTGGGCTTAAGCGATCATGTCTTCATGGTGGGTTTTCAGGATGATGTGAAGCAATATCTCATGGCAGGCGATGCCTTTGTACTTACCTCGTACCGGGAAGGATTGCCATTCGCGATTTTAGAAGCGATGGCTTGCGGCCTTCCGAGTATTGTTTCAAACGTTGGCGGCAATGCCGAAGCTGTAGCCCACAACGTGAACGGGATTGTTGTCAATCCCGGCTCGGTCGACGAGGTTGTCGAAGCCATTTCCTACTTCATCACCCATCCTGAAGAGCGTTCGCGAATGTCCCAGGTTGCGCGTTCTCGCGCTTGTAACGAATTCGACATTGAAGCCAAGATGCAAGAGCTGAAGCAAGTTCTGCTCAGCTAGACCGCGCGGCGAGAGTGCAGATAAAGAAGCATCTTACCGTTGAATCCAACGAAGCCGCGATTCCTAAGAATTAGACGATGATGATTACAGTCATTTTGTGCACGTACAACAGATGTCAGAGTCTGCCCAAAGCTCTCGAGAGCGTCGCCGCCTCGATCATGCCGAATGACGTCGATTGGGAAGTCTTGGTCGTGGACAACAACTCGAAGGACCAAACTCGAAAGGTCGTCGAAGAAATTTCGCGAAAATACCCGGGCCGAATCCGCTATCTGTTTGAAGGCCGCCAAGGCCTCTCCCATTCCCGCAATTCCGGAGTGCAAAACGCTAAGGGCGAAATAGTGGCGTTTACGGATGACGACGTGACCGTGGAATCTGATTGGCTTCAGAATTTGACCGCGGATCTCCACGACGGCAAGCGGGCGGGAGCAGGCGGTCGCATTCGGATCGCACAGGATGTGCCAACTCCCAGTTGGATTTTGTTGGAGGGGCCATATTCCTTAGCTGGGCAATTGGCAGCCGTGTTTGATAAGGGGCAAGAACCGCATGAGCTCGTTCTACCACCGTTCGGCGCATGTATGTCTTTTCGCAAAGAAATGTTTGAAAAGTACGGTGGTTTCCGGACGGACTTGGGAAGGTGCGGCAAAGAATTGGTCGGCAGCGAGGACACTGAATTTGGCGAGCGATTGATCGCAGCGGGTGAGCACTTGTGGTACGCCCCGTCGGCAGTGGTCAATCATTCGGTGCACCAGGACAGGCTCACCAAGGAATATTTCCAAGCGTGGTTTTTTAGTTGTGGACAGGCAGAAATCCGACAGCGCGGGTGGCACCCCGGTAAGTGGGGGATCCCACGATACTTTTTCAGCCTGGGGATGCTGGGGTCAAGCACACTTAAATGGGTACGCACCTTCAATCCGCAAAAGAGATTTTTCCTAAAATGCGGAGTGTGGCGCGCTGCGGGAAAAGTCGCCGAGAATTTCCGCCTCTCACGTGAAAGACGCCGCCACAATTCCGGTGAGTTAGCGCAATCGTGAGTGGAGCGGTAAGTTCAACAGCGTCTGGTGATTGGGTCATCATCATCGGCCCCCCCTGGGCCCGCAGCGGTAGCGCACGGGTGATTCAGAATCAGATCGAGTTTTATCGAAATCGCGGATACCGCACACTTTTCGTGGGCGTTGGGATCCACTGGGCATATTGGAGAACCAGTCCGATTTGGGACGCATTCAGAGAGGGCGCTCCAGAACTCGGCGCGGATCATGTGGCAGTCGCTGCTCTTGACCAGAATAAATTCATCGTTACAAAGCTCGCGGCTACGATTCGGCACTCCTTCTTCGGAACACAACTCGATTGGATCGTCGCGATTGGGAGATCAGCTCAATTATTGGAAAAAGATGCGCGTTTCATCCGCGAATTACGCGTCGCTTTAATCCATGTCAATCATGTCTATACTCTGGGTTTTGCGCAGAAGATCCGTCGGAAACTCGTTCGCGAGGGGAAGCGCGTTCCACTCATCCTTGAAACCCACGACATTCAATCGAAGCTCTTGCTTGAACGAGGTGACAAAAACCCATGGACTCGGCGCCCGGATAGTTTGGAACGATTGGTCAAGGCCGAGATACGATTGATGAAACAAGCGGACGTGCTCGTACATTTGTCAGTAACTGATTTCGAGTTCTTTAAGGCAGAATTGCCCCAGAAGCCCCATATTCTTACCATGCCGACGATAAATGAGGCCTTCATCGCCTCCGCAAATGCCAACAATTGTGTATCGGACAAAAAGATCGATTTGCTCTTCGTCGGGCAGTTTTACCATCCCAATCTTGTCGCCCTCGAGTGGTTCTTTTCGAAGGTTTGGCCTCTCATACGTGAGAGGCAGTATGACTTGAAGATTGTTGGGCCTGTGGACAAGTTGGTCGCTGGAACCAGTCCTCAGACTTATCAAGAGTTCCGGTCCTATTTTGACGGCGCAGTTGCCGATCTGGCCCCGTACTATCGCGCCGCACGATGTGTGATAGCCCCGATGGTTTCAGGAACTGGTATCTCCATAAAAACGATTGAAGCGCTTGCATTGGGCAAGCCATTTGTTGGTACATCAAAAGCGTTTAGAGGGATGCCGATGGAGGAAATCGAAAGCGCTGGGCTTAGGGCGTATGACGACCCCCAAGAGTACGCCGACGCAATCGTGCGCGCTCTTGGCGATGAACGAAAGGCCGGAGCGCGCAGTCGTGCTGTCTACGAAAAAGTGTTTTCCATCCAAGCGGCTTCTATCTCTCGCGATCAGGCGTTTAGACTGGCCACTGGAACTTGAAGCCATTCGTCATCACTGAATCGGACTTAATATATTGGGCAATAAGGATCAACACCGCGTCGCACCCAGCACTCGTCGCAAGAAAGTTTTGTTTATTACCAGGGCCTATGATTTTGGGGGCGCCGAAAAACACCTTCTCGATCTGGTCAGCAGGCTTGATGAAACAGCATTGCAGCTATCTATAGTTTGTTTGGGGAAGGATTTTTACAGTGCGCGATTAAACGCCAGCCAGAAGATAGTAGTAACCACATGCAATCACGAACCCAAATCGGTATGGGAATGGGCCAGACTTATTCGAGAGACTCGTCCGGATGTTGTCGTTTTCATTTACGGATGGCTGTGGGCCATTCCGTGGAGGGCTTCCATTGGTGCGTGGCTTGCAGCCGTCCCCAAGCGATTCTCCATCCAGCACCTTATTGCTCCAGCGGATATGAACCGCGGCTGGATTCGCGGAGCGGTTCGTAGAATGTTTGGTACAGTGAACCTGAAACTGTCAGCGTCGCTGTTTCAATCGACGATTGCGGTGAGCAATAATTTAAGAAACTCATTGATCCATGATTTTGGTTTCCCGGCCAAGAAGGTAATTACAATTCACAATGGCGTCTCGCTCACTGAGTTCGTTCCTGTGGACGGCGATGGCTCTGAGCTCAAGAGCAGGTTCGGGTTCTCACCGGATGAATTTGTGCTGGTGTGTACGGCGAGACTGAGCGAACAAAAGGGCATCGATATTCTGCTCCAGGGGATCGCGTTGACCTTGCGCCGAGGTATCCATTGCAAGTGCCTCCTTGTGGGTGATGGTCCACTGAAAGAAAACCTCATGGCACAAGCGCGGGATCTAGGCCTCTCTCAGCATGTGTTTTTTGAGGGGTTTTGCGAAAATATACAAAACTACTTGCATACCGGCTCCGCATTCATCCTTTCTTCTTATCGGGAAGGTTTGCCACTTTCGATTCTTGAAGCGATGGCTTCTGGTTTGCCGTGCGTAGTCACGGATGTGGGCGGGAACTCGGAAGCCGTTGTGGATGGTGTAAATGGACTGTTGATTCCGCCGGGTTCCCCTGAAGCCGTAGCCGATGCGATTCAGTACCTCTCCGAACATGAAGATAAGCGTGCGCAAATGGCCATACGGGCGCGAGCACTGGCGCGTGAAGAGTTCGATATTGAGAAGTGCATGGCTGGAATTTCGCGCGTAATTCTCAACTAATGTTCGTCAACACTTTTCAGAGATAATGTGAATTTCATGAATCTCCGCGCGGGAACCAGATGAACATTTCGGTTATTCTGTGCACATATAACCGGTGCGAGGACCTGAGGATCGCCCTCGCTAGTGTGGCCGCTTCCAAAATGCCGGAGTCAGACGGCTGGGATGTTCTAATCGTGGACAACAATTCCAGTGATCGCACACGCGATGTAGCCCAGGACTTCTGCGGTCGGTACCCCGGTCGCTTCAAGTACTTGTTTGAACCACGACAGGGCAAGTCATATGCACTGAACACGGGAATAAAAGAGGCAAGTGGTGAGATTCTGGCTTTCATGGACGACGATGTGACGGTGGATTCGCAGTGGTTGCAGAACCTGACAGAAGGTCTGCACGACAGCGAATGGGCGGGTTCTGGTGGAAGGATCTTGCTCCAGTGGCCCTCTTCTGTCCCCAACTGGTTGGCGACAAACGGGCCCCTCGCACGTCACGGATTTCCTGGATTTGACCAGGGCGATTTGGCAAAGCGGCTTGACGGACCTCCCTTCGGGACAAATATGGCTTATCGGAAAACCATGTTTGAAAAGTATGGAGGCTTTCGACTCGATTTGGGTACCAACCCGAAGAACCATATCCGAAACGAGGATACGGAATTCGGTCGTCGGTTGGTCGCGGGTGGTGAGCGGTTACGCTACGAACCCTCAGCAATTGTTTATCATCCGGTTCCCGAGAAGAAGCTATACAAAAAGCATTTCCTAAGATGGGGATTCGACAAAGGCCGCGCTGATGCGCGGGAATTCAAAATCAGGCCCGTATATCTGTTTTTCCAAATTGGAGCATGGACTCTCAAGTGGATGACGACTTTCGATCCTTGCGTTCGATTTCACGCCAAGATAATTATCTGGGAAAAGGTTGGGTCGATGCAGGAATGGGCCCGCGAAACATTTGCCTCGAAAGAAAAGGGCAAGGAACACGTTGAGATCAAGGGCAAGCCGGCCTAAATCCATGCAGTCTAAAGTAAGGGAGTAAGCCGAAGGATTACTACGGTGAGTCTCACGATACTCGAATCGTCGAAGCATTCCTGCCAACATTGATTCTCGAGAAACCTGTTTTAACTCGAACACCGTCAGCGCCAATTGGATAATTTTTACGAAATCGAATTTCTTCGGAATTTAGATGCCAGTGTGCACACTTAATCCGCTCCAGGATCAACGCTGGACTCGATTTCTGGAAGCGAATCCGAACGCATCCTTATTCCACACCGCTGCGTGGCTTGAGAGCTTGCGCATGACGTATGGGTATGAGCCGGTGGTTTATACAAACTCGCCGCCGGGGCAGGAACTAAGCGATGGCATTGTGCTTTGCCGGATAGAAAGTTGGCTGACCGGGCGTCGGCTGGTGTCACTTCCGTTCTCGGATTATTGCGAGCCGTTGGTTACTGACCATGAGAGTGCTGAGGCATTGCTGAGCGCTGTTCGTGAGGACGCTCGAACTCAAGGTTGGCAATACGCAGAATTACGGCCCCTGGCTGGCGTGAACGGTCAAGCCAAACATTTCCAGATCGTAGATCAATATTATCTTCACCGCCTGAATCTCTCCCCGAGTATTGATGCGCTGATTCAATCTTTCCACAAGAGTTCTGTTCAAAGGAAGATCAAACGCGCCGACCGTGAGGGCTTAATTTACCGCGAGGGACGGTCCGATCTTTTGCTGCGCCATTTCTATCAACTGTTTCTCCTCACCAGGCAGCGCCATCACGTTCCTCCTCAACCGATCAATTGGTATCGAAATTTGATCAAATGCTTCGGCGAAAATCTGAAGATCAGAGTTGCCTATATTGGCGAAAATCCGGTGGCAAGCATTTTGACTATCCGGGACAAGAACAGTCTTATCTACAAATATGGGTGCTCGGATTCCACCTACCACAATCTTGGCTCAATGCAATTCCTCTTCTGGAAGGCGATCCAGGATGCAAAGCGGTCCGGCCTGCAGGTTTTTGATTTCGGACGTTCGGAGATTGCGAACAGCGGCCTGGTTATATCCAAGGACCACTGGGGAACAATCAGATCGAAATTGATCTACTTGAAGTACAACGGGCTCCGTTCTTCGCGGGATTGGTTGGATACGAATCGCACGAGCTGGACAATGCGATTCGCGCGTCGAATTAGCAGCCATATGCCGGCACAGCTGCTTTCTGCGGCCGGGCGATTTGGCTACAGGCATATCGGATGACAGTTGTTGCTGCCATACCGATCGTGCTGCTTTTTCTGAATCTCCTTCGGAAATCCGAATCCGGCCTGAACCCGGATAGTTCAAGCTAGCTCGGCCCGATTAAGAACTCGGCCAGTATGTGAATGCGTAGATGTTTATTGAGATTGAGTACACAGAGGTTTGCGATTTCTGACTTGGCGCCTTACATCAGGAAGTACCATCAACTCATTACTTCGGTCGAGAATTGAGCTGAGTAACTTTCAAGTGGCAATATTAGTGATCGATCGATTCGGAGTAGATATCAAAGGGGAGAACTGGTGAGTTTCGAACCGAGAACGAGTGGCACGGTGGCTGTTGCAAAGCGGAGTTCAGGATCAAATGGTGACGACTGCGAAGTTGTTGTGATTGGCGCGGG
>Ga0210410_10002452_pt1 | contig 16594 bp, 13 predicted proteins | sample IncBWC4MmetaG_FD_161058 | JGI IMG/M metagenome (GOLD analysis project Ga0210410, IMG submission 161058) | Forest soil microbial communities from Barre Woods Harvard Forest LTER site, Petersham, Massachusetts, United States - Inc-BW-C-4-M | ecosystem: Environmental > Terrestrial > Soil >... | reverse complement strand
CGCGTTGATTGCCGTTACGAGAGCGGCGGCTATCGTGGTGGCCGTGCTGCCTTTGTTGTAGGAGACCTGGTTTGGCACGCCCCCGATGGTGACCGTAACGGTTCCAGAATCATAGATGGTCTGGCAGTGTGTCGGGCACCCGATGGTCTGGGATTGTTCGCTTCCACCGATGGTGACGCTGCCGGTAGCGGAAGTAATAATCGATTGCTCCGTACCGCCCATCGCAACGGACCCCGTTCCAGGAGTGTTATGGCCGGGATCAGGGCCAATGGTATTCACGGTTTTCAGCCGACCGCGTGTGTCGTAGGTAAGGGTCTCGCTCCCATTGCCTAAAGTGTCGCTCAGCAGCGAACCAAGAGCGTTGTAGCTCGGCGAGGAAAACAGGGTGGGCGGATGGTTCGCGTCATTCAAGCTGCTGGTAAGACTCGTCAACTCGGCTGCTTGATTGTAGCCATAGGAGAAAGTTGTGCCCATCCCGTTGGTCGAGGTTGCCCAGTCGCCCAGGTAGTCGTAGCTGTAATTCAGGTTGTAGTTAGTTGGAACGTCCTGAGAATTCAGAACAACTCTTCCCATTGTGTCGTAACTGAAGTCTCCTGAGGTCAACCAGTTTCCGTTGTAGGTTCCTTCGCTCGTGATCCGTCCCAGCGGATTCGTTAATGTAGTTCCCGACCACGATGTTTGGTCGTAATAATAGTATGCACCCGGCGTTGTTCCATCCGAGTAGGTCTTGGAGACCAAGCGGTGCAGCGTGTCGTGCGCGTACGTGGTAGTGACGCAATTGGTCGGACATGTTGTGCCGGTTTGATTGGGCGCGGGAGCTGTGCGCTGGTAAAGATCTCCTTGCTGGCCCGTCGTGTCATAGGAGTATGTCGTGGCCAGCAATGCTTCTGGGTTGGACTCGGACGTAAGCCGCGAGAGGCCGTCGTAATTGTAGCTGCGAGTCTGAGACCCTTGCGTCACTGCGGTCATCGTCTCCATAGCGTTGTAGACATAACTAGTGAGATAGCCATTCAGGCTGTTATAAGGGGGCACAGCTCCACAGCTCGTGGGCGAACCGCCGCCCTGCTGGCTTGCGCTGCTAACCTCGCAGACGGTGACCAGACGGCCTAGGCCGTCGTGTCGATAGAGTCTCGTTACCGGGCTGGTGGGGGCTGGCCCAACCTAAACCATTAAACTACTCTTCAGGGTGCCCCGCTCAAGCTCGGCTTGGGCGGGGTTTTTGCGAGCCTAGCATCTGCTGCGCGAGCCGGATGGCCTTATTTTCGGGTGAGGACAGCGCGCTGGGATTGGTTTGGCGCAGCGAGACGTTGCCAGCAAGGTCTCTACAGTTCTGTAAAGACGTAACTTCGATGCGTCTCAAGGTTGCTGCTAGTGTCGCACACCGGAAAACTTTCCGGTCGCCCCGTCCGAAAGAACGCAGCGACCGGAGAAACTGATTAAGGTTTGATCTCAAATACGACGCCCTGGCCACCCTGGCCGCCAATCGAGGTTGTGCTGTAAAGCTTCCCGGCGTGGCGCACCAGTCCGTAGTAAGGTATTGACCCGTCCGGAGAAGGGCCAAAGTCATGGACTACGCTTTGGGTGAACCCGCCGAAGCCATGAGTGAGCTTGAACACTACACCGTCGCCGTTGGCGCCCCCGGCGGTAGCTGTGCCGTAGAGATTGCCGTTTGCGTCAAAGAGGAGCGTCGAGGTCGGATTGCCTCCGTCGGTGGAACCTTGAAAGCTGTATAGGATGGTGTTCGTCCATTTGCCGTTGGAGCCTCGAGTCAGCTGGAAAACTGAACCTTGTCCGCTGGCTCCGCCGAAGTAGGTCGTGCCATACAGACTGCCCGCCGCGTCGGCGATTAAGCCGCCGTAGGAAGAGTACCCGTCGGGCGTGCCGGTGAAAGCATAGAGTCTGGAAAATTTCCATTTGCCGGTGGACGTGGCCGACAGCTTGAATATCGTTCCGCATCCGCAGGTTTTATCTCCGCCCAGTTCGGCCGCACCGTAGATATTGCCAGACTTGTCGAAGTGCAGCAACCCGAGCGAGCCCGTCGCGCCGTCACTGCCGCCGGTGAAGGTGTGGATCGTCTTCTGCCGCCATCCGCCCTTGATGGGGGCGAGTTGATAGACCACGCCGCAGCCCTGCCCGAAGCAACCGTTCGCTTTGCCTCCGTCGGCAGCGGTGCCGTAGAGCCTGCCTTTTTTGTCGAAGACCACGCCGCCGCCGGGACCGGCCCCGTCAGCACCGCCGGTGAAGCTGAACAGCACGCTCTCGGTCCAGCTATTGCCGGAGTGTTTGAGTTCGAAAATCGTGCCGCAGCCATCGCCATTGGAGCACCCACCAAGCACGCCGCCAGCTGCGGTGGCGCCGAACAGGTTGCCCTTGCTATCCATCGTGACTCCGCCGTAAGGATTCTTGCCGTCGGTGCCGGCCTGGAAGTTGTAAATCACAGTCTCCTTCCATTTGCCCTGGGAGTTCCGCGTCAGCTTGAAAACTGTGCCGCAGCCGGAGTGCGTGCCTGTGCAAGCTGTGCCGGTGCCGCCAAAAACGGTTGTGCCGTAGGCGTTCCCTGCCTTATCGAAGATCAATCCAGCCGCGGGATCGCCTCCGTCGTTGCCGCCCGTGAAGCTGAACAACACTTTCTCTGTACTGGCCGCCAAAACGCCGCTGGCTAGAATCAACGTAACCGCGATGACCGCGAAACCCCTGCTCACGAAACCCAAAAACTGTTTCCTGCTCATTTTGCCGCCCCCTCAATTCAGAAATCCGTTGGTTAGGAGACAAATATCCCCGAGACTCAGTGCGGGTTGGAACTATAGCACTGAAACGGCCGCAAAACACGCCTCCAGCGCAGATTTGACAGTCTTTTTACAAATCGGCTCAACCGGGCAAGGTAGAGATCTCCTGGCGCATCGCGGACCATGCCGCCATGCTCCGCTGTGTGAGGCTGGAGAGCATTTCCTTTGTGTACCTTCGCGTCCTGCGTAGGTGCCGGTTACAATGTCGCGATGAGGGCGCCATCGGCGATACGCTCGACCTGCGCCTGCAGCCAGCGATTGGGTTCATGATGGCCTGGCAGGCGGAGCTTCAGATAATTGTCGGTTAGCGCCTCGGTGGACTTGCCATCGAAGACATTCAGGCTGATCGCCTCCACGGTCTTTCCGACCATCGTGCGCATGAAGGCGCGCTTCTTTTCCGCGGCCAGATCGCGCAGGATCCGATTGCGTTCGCGAGCCACCGGCACTGGAACCTGATTTCCGAGAGTCGCCGCCGGCGTCCCCGGACGCGGGGAATAGGTGAACACATGCAGGTAAGTGAAAGGCAGTTCTTCGATCAGAAGCCGGGTTGCTTCGAAATCAGAATCGCTCTCCCCGGGAAATCCCACCATCACGTCGGCGCCGATGGCCGCTGAAGGCATGGCCAGCCGAATCTTTTCAACCTTTGTCCGATAATGCCAAGGTCGATACTTCCGATGCATGGCCCGCAGTACGCGATCGCTGCCGGATTGCAACGGGACATGGGCATGCTTGGCGATGCGCGAAGACCCGGCCATCAGGCGAATCAGTTCGTCGCTCCAGTCCATGGGCTCAACCGAGGAGATGCGCAGTTTCTCCAACGAGGTTTCTGAGAGAATGGCGCGGACGAGATCTTCGAAAGTTAACGGTTGTGCGGGGGTTCTTAGTTCGGAAGAACAGTTGTCAGTTGTCCGTTCCCAGTTCCCGGTTGGTCGGAGATCGCGCCCCCAACGGCCGAGGTTGATTCCGGAGATCACGACCTCGCGATAGCCCGAGCTAACCAGGGAACACACCTCGCGAAGAACCTGGTGTAGGGGTAAAGACCGGCTCTGCCCGCGCACCGACGGAATCACGCAGAACGAACAGCGGTTGTCGCAACCGTCCTGCACTTTGAGGTTTGGGCGGGTGCGTTGGTTGGCGGCGTCGAAGACCGGCGCCGCCAGCAATTCAGTGTGAGCAAAGATGTCGGAAACGAAAATCTCGCTTCGCGTTGCCAGGGTCAAACTGACCAAAGGCACAAAACCGGAGTTTGTCGCAACCCTTGACGCAGCGCGAGAGGCGACTATGATCTCCGCGAGTTGATGCTTGTGGGAATTGCCGATGACGCTGGCCACGCCCGGAATCGAGGCAACTTCCTCGGGCGCACGCTGCGCGTAGCAACCGGTGACCACGATTTGGCATCCCGGATTTTCGCGATGGATGCGGCGAATGGCGGCGCGCGCGTCCTGATCGGCCGCAGCCGTCACCGTGCACGAATTCAACACCACGATCTCCGCATGGGCGGGCGCGTCGGCGCGGGCCAGGCCGTATTGCTGGAACTGACGCTCGATGGCTGCACCATCGGCCTGCGTCGCCCGGCAGCCGAAATTTTCTACGTAGAAACTTGCCACGATTTTCCTTTTCGTGTCCGAATGGTGGGGACTCGCCCGCCCGCATTCTATAGTAACCCGGCCAAGGGGAACGCCCACAGACACTCGCCCCGATACATGCTGCAGCACTCAGGCAGAACCTGGGCTACCTGTTCCGGCGTTCGATGGCGTCCAGGGATTGTCTTGCTTCCGCGAGTGTGGGATCAAGTTTCAGAGCCTGTTGATAGGCAAGGCGGGCTTCCGCCAACCGACCAGCTGCCTCTAGAAGCATCCCAAGAGATAGGTAGGCCCCGCCGGAAGGGTTTGCGGCAAAAGATCGTGAAAGATTGCGGATCATTTCTTCGCCCAGCGGAGGATCAATCCGCAGCGCCTCATGGTAGCTTTCGCGGACTTTGGGGTATTCTCCCAGCTCGCCGTGCAGAATCGCAAGGCTTTGGTAGGAGCGGGCTTGCTTTTCCGGATCTGACGTCAGCTGAATCCCGGCTTCATATTCTGCGATAGCATCCTGCAGGCGTTCACACTCGGCGAGATCCTCGGCCAAATCTATGCGTCGAACTGGATCGGTGGGCTGCATCCTGACGGCATTCTGGAAATGAGGCAGTGCATCCTCAGGGCGGCCCAGTGCGTGCAGCGCATCCCCCAAATCGCTCTCGGCCAGCGGATTGGGCCCCGTCACTTCCAGGGTGTGCGCCCACACATCGTAACTGCTCCGCCAGTAACCGATTTGTCTGAACGTAATAAATGATAGAGACGCGAGCACGATTACGGCGGCCGCCGCGCGGAATGGCAACGATATCTGCCTGCGGTCAGCCCAGTCGCCAGCCGCCCAAACAATCATCACGAAGATACCGATCAGCGGGACATAGGCATAGCGGTCGGCCATTGCCTGATCCCCCACCTGGACGATACCAATCACGGGCACTAAGGTGCCCAGGTACCAGAGCCAGCCGGTCATAAAGTAAGGACGGTTCCGGCGCTGATGCCAAACCAGCGCGCTGACGCTCACTAAAAACCCCGCTGCCAATCCCAATCTCCACGCAGCCAGCCGAGTCAGTGGGTGGGGATAGTACAGCGCGAATGCGGAAGGCCAGCAAGCTTTCCAGAAGTACATTGCATAGGACCACACCGCGTTTTGCAATCGCACTGCGAGAGGGATCCTATTGAACGACCGGATGGCGCCCCCGGAGCGCTGTGCGACCACGGTGAGAGCGCCGCTGGCAATACACAAGAGCAGAAGAGGTACCTTCTCCAGAACGAGCCGGGCAAAGGGTGCTCGAGAAACTGGAAGTACAGGAGCATCCCCGCCCGCCAGTTGTTCCTTGCGCTTCCGCCCAGTCGACGCCGGGAGCATCGGCTCATTGTTTGCCTGAATTCGCTTCAGCGGCCAGAAGTCCAGAAGCAGGAGTACAAAAGGAAAGGTAATCACCATGGGCTTGGCAGCAAGCCCCAACGCGAATAGAAGGGCCACAACGGAATATCGTCGAAGATCCGGTTTCGATGCATACCAGCCGTAGGCGCCGATGGCGAGCAGGAAGAGAAGAGTGCTCAGGACATTCTTGCGCTCTGCAACCCAGGCTACCGATTCCACATTGAAAGGGTGGAGAGCAAACAGTGCTGACACGGCAAAGCTCCGTCCCCTGGCGCCTGTAACACGGAAGAGCAAAAGAAAAAGGAGCAAAACGTTGCAGATGTGAAACCCAAGACTGGTGATGTGATGGCCGCCCGCATTCACGCCGTAGAGTTGACAATCCGCAGCATGAGAAAGCCAGGTGAGCGGATGCCAATTGGCGGCATCATTCGCGGTCATCGCCCAGGTGAAAGTCTTCCAGCTCAATCCCGCTTGTACGTGCGGGTTTTCGGTGACATAGTTTTTGTCATCGTAATTGACGAACGGATAATTTCTTACCGGACTGTATAAAGCGAGCGTAAAGACAACCAGCAACAGGCCCGGAACCAGCGTGGATTGTGTGCGGTTGCGATTCAACATTCAGTTGCAGCGTCGGGATGAGTTAGCTTTTATCTGGCTCCCCTGCGACGGTGACCACCTATCTCCGTATGTGAGTTGCGGGAAAGAGAAAGTGCGTATCTTTGATTCGATCAAAACTTGCTTGGACGCCCGGCGAGAACTAATCCTTACTACGGCTCCGCCGGGGTGGGGTCCTGCTGATCGCCGCCGGAAGCGGAGAAGTACTGGTCGTTGTATTGCGTCTTCACCGTATCCTGGAGCGCCTGCTTGGCCTCGCGCACCCGGAACCAGCCTATGAGTTTCTTGCGCTCCTCCACCGGAATTACTTCCCTCTTCGCGCATTTAAAGATCAAGTATTCGTGAGAATCCTCAGTCACTTGGGAAACCTGGCCTGGCTGCAGGTCGAATATGAGTTTGCGGTACGCCGCGGGAACCTGGTCAGGGACCCTGATACCTAAGTCGGTGTCCGGAGTGGAGTCGTCGCCCGCAATTTTGTAAGCCCTCTCTTCCAGCACATTGACATCTGCGCCCGCTGCCGCCTGTTTCTGGAGACTCAACGCCGCCCGATGCATTTCGACTTGCTCCGCCACAGGGTTCACCGGCTTGGCTGTGTTCTTTGCCCCAGGTTGGTCGTCGTGGGTCTTGTGCTTCGGAACTGCGATTTGCAGCAAGTGTATCCGCACAAATCTTTCCGAGTGTTCCTTGAAGTACTGTTCGACCTCCGCGTCGGTTAAGTCGTCAGCCTGGCGCTGCATGTAGACATCAAAAAACTGGCCCAGAACTTGCGTGTAGCTGAACTTTGCCTTTTCCTGGAAACGCTGATCCTTTTCAATTCCAGCTTCGCGGCCTTTCGAACCCAACACGAGGAGGTCAGAATACTGATGCGCAAATCGGTACAGAGTCAACGCGCTGGGTTTTGTGCCCATGGTGCTGAAGAGCAGCTCAAACTGCTGGCGGGTGACGACGGTCTTGCAACCGGGATCAACCGCCTTCCCGGGAGCGGGCAGCCCAGCACCCGGTCCGGCTGTGGAATCAGAACCGTGGTTGGGATTGGCAGGTGTGAGACCGTTGTCGCAGAGTCCGGTAAAAGTGATCACGGGAGCATCAGCCGGGACCTCGCCGGGAGGCGCGGCTTCGGATCCCAGTGTCTTTGTGCTCGCTCCACTCTCCTGGGCCCACGCATTCCCGTACCCCAAAATCAGCGAACACCATAGGATCAAGACTAGACAGCGGCAGCGCATAGGTATGAAGTCTCCGGAACGAAAATCAATCTGAAATCCTAGCACAGGAACTGATATTTACCGCGGGTTTCGACAGGGGGTTCTCGTATTTGTACGGTATGACTGAAAAAAAATGCCTTAGTTTCGTAACCAGCAACCAGCATTCGCCAGAATCATTGGATAACGTCGAGTGACACGAAATACGCACGCATTCATGTCAAGATCAAAAAAAGGGAGAAGCCTGAAGTGAACCTTCGGACTTCTCCCGAATCTACCGCGGATTGATGTCAATCTGCATTGAGATCGATCCGCTCGAATCCAACTACTACGGCTTGGTGCCGGTAAGTGCAACGTCGAACAGGTCGCAGCCTGGTGCGCCTACACTCTGGCAGTAAGCCTGGGTATTCTGGAAGGTGACGCCGCCCGCCGGGAAGTTGAAGAAGGATTTGTCAATCAGGTTCTTCCAGCCTTTGTGATTTGCTGGCTTTGCGTCTTCAACGTCGCTCTCATAAGAGATCGTCGACCCGTCGTTATAGGATGGGAGCAAGTTGACATAATAGGTCTTGCCCTTGGTCACCTTGCAGGACTTCTTCAGCTTCTTCACCACGTAACTGTAGGAGTTGAAGCCGAAGTCGCCTTCGCCATAGGCTTTCTCTACGGCAGTGCCCTTGGTGTTGCAGACGATCTTTCCACCCTTGCCAGTTGCCATGCCGGTTCTGATGCTGAATGGGGTGGGGTTGGTTCCGACCGTGGCGTTGGTCGAAAGCTCGACCAGCCCGCTTCCGGTAATGGTTGAGTTAGCGGATGGCTTCACTGCCTGGAAAACTTGCGATCCCGGGGAGTTAAGACCGATACCGGGGTTTAGTTCGTTTAACAGGCCGTTCGCCAGAGAGTTTGTGGAATCAAACTCCCCTGCGTAGTAGAGACAGGTCTTTGTCGGGCAAAATGGTACCCCTGCCGGAACGTGGCTTGGCTTAACCTGAGCCGAGCCACGGTAGGCATAGACAACCGACCCGGGAGGCGTCATCCGGGAATCCTGGGCCGCCGCCATGGGAATCAGCGCCGCAATCAGCGCTGCTGCAAATAGCATGTTTTTCACTATATTTCCTCCTGAGTTTTTCCTGAGTAGCATGTCGGGCCATTTTGCCTTGATCACTTTTTTTCGACTTGTAGCCCGCGGAGCCGTATCCTATCGCGATCACGGGGAATGTCAAGCAAAATACAGTACGGATGTGTTGCAAAAGAAAATGTTTTGAGAAACGTGAAAGTATTTGCAGCATAAGCGCAAGTTCGTGCTGCCGCAGAGTCTAACTGGAGCCAAAATGCTGACGATTTCAAACGCTCCCTCGTCGCGCTCAAGAGAGGTCCAGGCACTTTCAGTGACAATCATGGAAACGCTTCGCAGTGGGGATGACACAGGATCGGGACCCCGGTTCAGGCAAACCGATGGGTCGGAAGTGGTAGCTTTACGCCTTCCATCAACAAACCAAGATCGTGATTGTGTAATCGTCCACGAGAGATATGGATCCCTACGTGTCGCGCCACGCTTGTACTCGACTTGAGTGCCACGATCACTTGCGGGATCTTCTATCAGAATGTCCGCGGCGGGTAGGTATCAATCGAAAGAAGGCCCTGGCTCGCTGGGTCGGGTGCAGGCGAAGCCTTCGATTCGGTCAGGGTGCATGTTGTGCCGTTCGACTTCACCGCCACCACACCAATGCTGGATGCGCCGCCATTCCCGCTTTCGGCGAGATACACTACTCCGCCGGTGCCGGACGCGTTGTTCTCCAAAGCGACCGCTCCGCCAAAAAACCATTTGGCATTGAAACCACGGAGCGGCGACGAGACGCAGCCCGCCGAAACCACGCCAGTCGTTTTGTCGAAGAACACCGCAGTGACCGTGCCCCCTTGATTGTTGGAGACGTAGATCAGCGTTTCATCCGGACTGAGCTCGATGTTGTCGGAATTTATGCCTGTGCCCAGACTGCCATCGTAACCGCCGTAGACCACGGTAGGTTTCAGTTTTCCGCTGGAGATGTCTGAGACTTCGATGGTGGTATATTTCGCCTTGACCGGAACATCACCGAAGATGGCGTAATGGCCATCCCTGGTAATATCCACAGCGGCTGGACGCAGGTTGGTGTTGAAGCCCGTGGAATTCTGTTCGTCGTGGTTCGACACCGGCGTGCCCTTGGCGATGTTGAACGATTGAATCGAGCCATCTCCGTAGGCCACAACCAGCAGGTTGCCGTGAATGGCCATTCCGTCAGGAGCACTGCCGTCATTTTTTCCGACTGCAGCGACGTCCTTCAGGAATTTCAGCCTGCAGCCGGACAATATCCGGTAGGTGCCAATCGTGTTCGAGGTGGTGAAGGCGGCGTACAGATAATGCTGATTCGAAGCCAGACCAATGCCGGCGAGCCTTCCGTCGTCCTTGCCGGACGCCTTAAACTTCCCCACCAGTTTCAGCGTTGTTTCATTGATCGCGGCAACGTCCCCTGAACCGGCGTCGGAAACGTAAACGCAGCTCTGCCTCTGGCTGTGCAACAGGTTCACCCGCGCAGAGGCGAAATAGCCAGTGCCCAGCCCGGTACCGCCGGTCTTGACAACTGCTTTCCTGGTCAACTTGCCGCCGGCGCCAATGGTATAGAAGGTCGCACTGTTGGCGGCTACATTGTCATCGTTGGTGACAACGTAATGTGGCGCGTTCGCGGCCAAGAGGCTCGCCGAGTAAAGCGCGATCCCCGTAACCGCCGCGGCTAGCATCGAAAACGGATTCCAAACCATCATAAGTCACGTCCTAACCGCGTCTGCGGATGGTTATTCTGGCAGAAGAGTTCTACGCTGTCTAGCGGGTTTAACTCACCCCTAAAAGACTTCGGAGGCTTAACAGAACATCGGCGATCTGTTATCGGGATGACTGGTCCGCGCAGACACACGTCCGCTATGAATCGGGAAAGCAGGCGGAAAGCGGGCTGATCCAACGATCACCCGCCTCCGCTGGTTCAGATGTCTTCACCGGGAAAGATGCGCCGGTTCAAATCACGCAGACGCCGCTGTTCGCTTGTGCTGGAAACAATCCCGGCACAGCACCGGACGTCCCTGCCTCGGCCGGAACGGCACTGTGGTCTCTTTGCCGCATTGCGAGCACACGGCTCGGGTCTCGACTCTGGAGAAACCCGCATGCCGTATGGCCGCCGATCCCAGTACGGATACGCGTTTTGCTTTGCAGGTTTTGCAGCGCTTGGGTTCGTTGGTGAACTGCTTATCGTGGAAGAACATCTGCTCGCCGGACGTGAACAAGAAATCCACGCCGCAGTCAGAGCACTTCAACATCTTATCCCGGAATTCCATCGAGGATGCTCCTTGGCCCTTCCTGCCCGCACCCGCCCGTCTCGAGAGAAAATCGTGCATCTCTCCAGGCGCAAATGTGCGCAGGATTTTCGCTTCATCCCCCTCCGTGATATTGCCCCCCTGGATTCGGCCCGCCATGCCCTGGGCTGGACATGGATCACATCTACTTCACGCAAACTACATCCCGCGATGACGCATCTCCAGACCAAGAAATGCGCTTCTAAAAGGGAAGTAGGCCGCCCTCGCGGGGAGGAGCGGCCCAATATCGATTGCTAGTCTTGCTCTTTCCGCGCCTTCTTCCGGCTGCGCTTGCGCGCTAACGCTTCCTTCACGCGCTTCTTTTCGCCGGGTTTCAGATAAAAGGAGTGGCGCTTGACCTCCTTGATAATGTCTTCCTGCTGCACCTTGCGCTTGAAGCGGCGCAGTGCATTTTCGAGGGACTCGCCCTCTTGCAATCTGACCTCTGCCAACGGAACAACACCCCCAAACTCGTCCAAGTGGACTCGATAGTTATTGCAAGGTTTTGCACACAAGTCAAGGGCTATGTTGGGAGAAGCGCTAGCAAGCGCGTGTGGGGCGGACACTCTTGTCCGCTGCTTTTGACCTTGCTTTTGGGATCGGGGCAGCGGAAACCGCTTAATCAGAGCAGATATCCAGCGTGATCTTTAGGCGTTTTTCGATTTCCTCTAGAGCTTGGTTATCGAGATGACCTAGTTTGTCCCCAAGCCGATTGATGGTGATTGCGCGAATTTGTTCGCACATTGCCACGCAATCACATTTGACTCCGCCAACACCTTTTCTTAGCAATAGCTGACTTGGGTAGACCCTTCCGCAGTTGGCAAGGTCAGTACAGGGAACGCAAACGATCACAGAACTGTTGTGATTGATCGCGTCCCTGCTGACGACTATCACGGGTCTTGTGCCTGCTTGTTCGGAACCCTTGATGGGATCGAGTAAAGCCCAAAAGACATCGCCGCGATTTGGGTTAGGTTGGTTTATGACTTTCCCTTTTCCGCCGACCTGAGAGTTTCGGCGTCGTTTCCTGCAAACTGCTCTGTTAGGTTGTCGGACTCCCGGCGGTATTGCGCGTCGTTTCGCATCGCTGCGAACTCAGCATCAATCTGTTCTCGTTTGAGCTGCTTGAGCGCCGTATCGAGCGAATTGACAAGCAATTCGTTAAGGCTGGTGGCTTCGGTTTTGCCATTCTCAACAGCTTTTCGAGCCGCATCATATAATCGCTTGGGCAACCTGACAGTAGTTGTCTGCAAGCTGGCTTTATGCACGGTTGCAGGCATAGCGGTATCCGTCCTCTCCTGTTGTGTTCAATGCGCTCCTGTCACTCTAAAGGCCATCGGGTGACATCAAACACACTGATACCGCCCTTACTTGTTGCACTTTCCCATCCGTTCCTCCTCTTTTCATGGATTCAACGAGATAGCAAAATCTTACGGCCATAAAGTACCACAGAATAGTCGCAAATGTGTATTCAATGTACCATAATTAGTCACTTCACACAACTACTATTTACGATACGCAATTTGACATCTCGACGATGTCATGTATGCTATCAGCGTGGAGTAATCGCGGGCGTGCCCAAACAGATACAGGCAATTTGAGCGAGGTTAGTGAAGGGCCCCGTAGCTCAAATGGATAGAGCGACAGGTTCGTATCTGAAGGTTACGGGTTCGAGTCCCGTCGGGGCTACCATTCTGTCATTACCATTGACGGTTGACATCAAGATGACGCCAGCGTGATACTGGAACTCGATACGAACCTGTTGCTCATCATAAAATGAGCGGCAACTTAAGCGACCTCTTGGGGTCGCTTATTTTGTTTCATCTAGCCGGTCTTTTCTGGCAACTCCGGTGTGGTGGTAGCAATTAAAGTGGGCTTGGGAGTTTTGTTCACTGCTAGTCCTTTGATTGCTCCCGCCATTTGCGCAATCGCGCTCAATCCCGTTCCAAAAAGCATGAAAGCCTCTTCCAGTTCAATGTTGACACTGGGATGTGCGATTGGGTTGCGGTACTCTTCCCGAATGTGATCGAGGAAAGACGTAACCTTTTTGTCGGCTCCCGCTCTGTCTAGAGCCTGAATGTAGCTCGCCCAACTCCGCGACATCTTTGCGTCCTTAAATGTTTTTCCCGTAAGAGCTGTGTAATAACTGTCCATTGCTGATTCGACTGCTCGCCACATGTGGAATGCTGATGCAGTGGGAACTTCAAACGCCAGGCAACGACCGGACTGCATGATATCAACTTCGACCTGGGGAAATAGCAGAGCGCGAAGCCCCTTTGGCAGGTGATCGTAACCGTTGTCTATCAGATCCTCTGTGCGGTAAATTCCTTTTTGCATCACAACAAAAGTCGGAGTAGCAGGGACATCGTTACTAAGAACTGTTTCAAAGTTCTTCCAAGCGGTCAAAATACCGGCAGTAGCATAGGCGTTCGCAGTCTTTCCCGTGTGGTCAATTCCCCAGAGTTCGTCGTCGGCTGGAAGGACACGATTTATTGCTGCAATAAAATTCGTAATTGCTCGACGGGAACTGTCCACGAGAACGGGATTCTCAGTAGAAAGCTGATTCAGCGTATACCTCGCAGTCCAAAGCGGCCAGATCAAATCACTGAAAGGAGTTTCAGCAGTCACATTATTGAGAACGGACAAGTCTTGCAAAACCTTTCCTAGGCTGTAAAAGTCGAAGATACTGATTTGCTTCATGTTGCTTCTTACGTTTCTAGTCCACCGATGGAACCTAATAACCGTGTCCGCCTACCTGGCAGGGAACAGCAGGAGCGCCGCTGCCTAAGCGTTGGGCTTGGCGCGTCCTCGCTTGATCATTCTCGGCTTGACCTCGGGCAGCACACGCGGCTCGACTTTATAGGTCCGCAGTGTGATTTTTCCGGTGCGATGCGCCCTCATGGCCGCCACACCGTCCATTATTTCGTCGAACAAACCCTGCTTCTTTGCCATCGCTGTTCTTTAATGAACTCAATCGAACTCAAATCCGACGACATGAGCTACTCAATAAATATACGCTAATAGCGTATACAGCCAATACTTCCATCAGAACGCTGGTCCCTCCGGCTCGCCCAGCAGGTGCCACGCCTCGCGGTAGTGCGCATAGGCATCCGGGCCGGAAGATCCTTTGGGACGAAACAGCAAAGTCGTGCGTCCGGCCACGGCTCCTAATGGCACAACGTACCAAGCATCTTCACGCATGATATAGACGGCCACGAAATCGACCTCGGACGTGGCGTAAGCACGCCCAATCCGGTTCGTCTTGCAGCGTACGTTCGCCCAATAAAAGCCCTGCTTGAAACTAGTGCACGTCTTGACCTGTACCCGCCAAAAGCGGTGTCCACCCTCTACAATGAAGTCATAGCGATTGATTTGGCCATAGGGCTTTGCCACCACGAATCCAAGCGTCATGGCTTTGTGCACAAAGGCCACTTCACCAAGGTTGCCCCGCAGATTCGTCAACACCCCGCGCGCCCGCGCCGCCTCCCGGGCAGACTCCGGCCAGGACGCTCGACGGCGTCCCGGTGAAGCGCCCTTTGCTTTGCTCATGGGTGGCGAAAAACGTCCCTGGAAAGATTCCCCTAAGGAAAAGTCCCGGAAAAAGAAAAGGCGCAAGCCCGAGAGCTTGCGCCTAAAACTTGATCTCTACTTTTAGACTAGCAGATCCAGAGGGGTAAACATGCCATTTTTTAAAATTTATTTTTGCCATTGAATCATGGGCTTGGCAGGAATTGGCTGCTCCAGGGGGCTTGACAAGATTTCGAATAGCTTTCGGCTTAGAAGACCAGCTTCAGTGCCAGTTGCACCTGTCTTGGAGCGTACGCATTCGTGGCCTGTAGCGGGTTCCGGGGAATCTGGTAATGGCCCGGGAAGTAATTGATCCCCAGCTTGTTGCCGATCTTGATGAAGTGCGCGGTGTTGCTTTGAAGGCCATCTTCGGTGACTTGGACGCGTTTGTTGTCGCGATTCAGCAGGTTGAAGGATTCCAGAATCAAGTCCAGCTTCATTCGCTCATGGACGTACAGCCGCCGGGTCAGGCGCGAGTCGGTGGTCGCGTAGTTCGGGCCGAGAAATGAATTGCGGCCTGCTCCCGGGAGGCGGTCGTTGGTGCTGTTGCCGTCCTGGTTGGGATCTCCCGAAACCATGACGTTCTCGGGACGCCCGCTGCCGTAGGTGAAGACTCCGGCCAGTTTCCAGTCGTTGAAAATCTTGGCTAGAAAGGGCTGCTCACGGCCGAAGGGCTTGGGGTTGGCGATCCAGGCGAACATCAGACGGTGGCGCTGGTCGGTCACACTGGGGCCTTTTTCGGCGCTGGTGGCGTAGGAATTCTGTACCACGGCGGGGCGGCCTGCGACTAGGGCGTCCTGGCCATCGTCCACTGCCTTTGCGAAAGTATAGGCCAGGCGGAAGTAGAAACCGCTGGTCATCTGGCGGCGGATGGAGACAGTCATCCCGTTGTAGACGCTGGATGCGGCGCTTTCGAAAACGTCGATGGCGCCTAGTTGCGGGATGGGGCGGGCAAGCGGATTGATACACGGCGGGAACGGGCAGGTGAAAGAGCGCGTCATCTGCCAGGTGGAAAACGAATCCACGTTGTAGTATGTGCCGAGAAAATTGACGCCCGCGTTGTCGTACACCGGATACTGCACGTTCACCGGCGGCGGCAGGTTCACGTCGCGGGCGCGGATGAGGTCTTCCCCATGCACATACATATAGGAGACGCCTACCGCGAAGCGGGCCGCCACTTCCTTCTCGATGCTGAGGCTGGCCTGCTCCACCTTTGGGGTTTTGAAGTTTGTTGAAAACGCGGAAACCCCGGCTTGCGCAAATTGTGCGAGGTTTGCCGGTAAGCTGCAAGAAGTCGCGCTGAGCGGGCAATTCACCAGCGGGTTGGGATACTGAGGAAAGACTTGATGATCGTAGTAGTTGGAGTTATTCAGGAACAGATTGGCGGAAGAGAATCCGTTGTCGGTGGCAATGGTGGAAGTGTAAATCTGCGGAATGCGCGTGTAGAACCAGCCATAGCCCGCGCGCACCAACAGCGGCCGCTCGTCCCCGATTGAATACGCCAGGCCGACGCGCGGAGCGACATTAAAAGGATTGAACGGAATCTTGCCGGAATCTGGCCACAGCGGATTGGTCAGCAGTCCTTTCCTGGTAAAAGTCTGCAAGTCGTAGCGGCCGCCGATGCTGACGGCAAGGTGGTCGGTGGCGCGAATCGTGTCCTGCACGAAGCCGGCGTACTCGTTGGTGTCGGGATGGCTGGACTGATTTCCGAAGTTCTGAATGTAATATTTCGGGACGTCGTGAGCGTAGGCGCGCAGCGGCGTCAGGAGCAAGCCCGCCTCCATGGGTTCAAAAGTGAAGGGATTCACTTTGATCGGATCGAAAATGTATTCTCCGCCCGACTGCGCGGGAAAGTAGTTATAGATCCATGTGCGCAGGAGGTCGCCGCCGAACTTCCAGGAATTCCGGCGGCCTTCCAGGCTGATGGTCTCGGTCAGGTGCAGGCGATGCTCGCGGGTGTGGCGAGGCAGGATATTCGAGCGTCCGAAGCCGTCAATGGTGCTGCTGATCTTGGTGAGCGTGTCGGTGGTGTTAGTGCTGGATTGTTGCAGATCGCGCGAAAACTGGGCACGCAAATGGCTGATCAGCCGCCAGGAAAAC
>Ga0210410_10002449_pt1 | contig 16624 bp, 8 predicted proteins | sample IncBWC4MmetaG_FD_161058 | JGI IMG/M metagenome (GOLD analysis project Ga0210410, IMG submission 161058) | Forest soil microbial communities from Barre Woods Harvard Forest LTER site, Petersham, Massachusetts, United States - Inc-BW-C-4-M | ecosystem: Environmental > Terrestrial > Soil >... | reverse complement strand
CGCGGCCACTCCGCGGCCGCCTGCTCCCGGACGCTGCCGCGTCGGGTGCAGCTTCCGCTCGCCTTCCATCTCGCGCTTGTCCGCCATCGGACGCTGGCGCTGTTGCGGCTTGCGCGCGTAAAGCGGCTTGCCTGGCTCCGCCTTGGACGGCTTTTCGGAGAACGGCGAAGGCAACATTCCAGGACGAGCACCGGGCGTGCGGGGTCCTGGACGCGCGCCCGAAGGCGCTGCTCCCGGACGCGGGCTAAAGGTTCGTCCAGCACCACCAGGTCCACCAGGACCTCCCGACCCTGAGGGGCGCGGTGTAAATGTACGTCCGCCCTGCCCGCCAGACTGTTGCGGGCGCATTGGTTGGCCCGGACGCGGGCCACTTGGCCGGCGATCACGGTCACCCGGAGCAGTTCCGGGAACTGGCCCGCGGTTACCCGTGGGCATGGGACGAAGAGGTTGTTGCGGACGCGGCGCAGTTGCAGACGCGCCAGAGCGGGCGGCTTGCGGCTGCGTGCCCGGTTGCTGCGGGCGTGCTTGCGGAGGCGGCGCTCCGCCGGGACGTGCCGTGGGCTGTTGGCCTGGAACACGAGTCGTCGGGTGCGTAGGACGCAAAGGCTGTTGTGGCGCAGGACGCGTCGTGTTGGGAGCAGCAGGGGGTGCAGGCGCAGCAGAGCGTTCCGCCGATGGCGCCGCTGGCGCAGTCGTCACAGCCGGTGCTGGCGCAGCGGGTTTCGCCACGGGAGTTGCTGGCGCAGGAATTGTGGTTGACGTGGGTGCCGCCTGCGAAGGCGCTGCGGGCGCGGGTTTCACAGCCGCGGGTGCTGGAGCATGTGGTGCTGCCGGAGCCGCCGCTGGCGCTGAGGCCGCCGGCTTCGCCGCCACAGGTGGATGGACCGACGCAGGCGGAGCAGCAACAGGAGCCGCTGCCGGAGGAGCTGGCCTTCGCGAAGCTGCCTTCGCCGCTGCTTCTTTCGCCGAGCGTTCGGCTTCCGCTGCGCTTTCGGCGTCCGCTACACCCTGCAAATGATCCTTAACTTTTTCCGCTACATCGGCCGGAATCGAACTGGAGTGCGTTTTCTTTTCGGTAACGCCAAAACCGGGCAATAGGTCAATGATGGCTTTCGCCTTGACCTCGAGTTCGCGCGCGAGCTCATTGATGCGGACTTGATTTACGTCGCTCATGCTTCTTAGGAACTTTTCTCTTCCTGCTGCTCCGCCGGAGTTCCTGCTTCCGTGGATGCAGCGGCTTCAGAGTTAGCCTCCGAAGCGGATTCCGTTGTTGCTGAAGTTTCTGTCTCGCTCGCGGCTTCGGCGGGGCTCTCGTCTGATGCCTCAGCGCCCGTTTCCGTCGCTGATTCGGCCGCCGGCGTTTCTTCGCCGTTTTCGTCCGTGGTTTCCACCGGTGTGGCCGCAGCTTCGCCGCCTTCATAGAAGCGGTTCACCGCTTGATAAATTTTGTCCACCATCTTTTCGCCAATGCCCGGAATTTCCATCAACTGCTCCGGCGTCATGCTGGCGAGTTTTTCCAGGTTCGCGATGCCCGCAGCTTCGATCTTCTCGATTGTCTTGGGTCCCACGCCAGCCAGCACCGTCAGCGGAGTCGTCGGGGCTGTCAGCGCGGTCATCTGCTCTTCGATTTCGCGCCGCTTCTCTTCTTCGCTCTTGATGTCGATGTCCCAGCCGATCAGCTTGCTGGCTAGGCGGACATTCTGCCCTTTTTTGCCGATCGCCAGGGAAAGCTGTGAATCTTCCACGATCACTTCCAGCTTTTTGTTCTCCGGGTCGGTGATCTGAACGCGCGTCACTTTCGCCGGGCTCAACGCCTTCTGCGCGAACGCCACCGTCTCTTCGTTATACGGAATGATGTCGATTTTCTCGCCGCGCAGTTCGCGGATGATGGACTGCACGCGCATGCCCTTCATGCCCACGCAGGCGCCCACGGGGTCCACGTCTTTGTCGCGGCTCGCTACCGCCACCTTCGTACGCTCGCCCGCCTCGCGTGCTGCGGCGCGAATCTGCACGGTGCCGTCATAAATTTCCGGCACTTCCATTTCAAACAGCCGCTGCACCAAGGAAGCATCCGCGCGCGACACGATCACCTGGGGTCCTTTGGCGGCCCTATCCACGGCCTTGATCACCACTCTCAGGCGCTCGCCGATATTGTAAGTTTCGAGCTTCGATTGCTCGCGCTTCGGCAGCCGAGCTTCCGTCCGCCCCATGTCCACGATCAGGTCCGGACCTTCCGCGCGCTTCACAATCACGGTCACCAGTTCGCCCGCGCGAGTGTGATACTCGTTGTAAATCGTGTCCCGTTCCGCCTCGCGAACCTTCTGCAGGATCACCTGCTTCGCGGTCTGCGCGGCGATGCGTCCCAGCACGTCTGTCGGCTTGGCTGTCAGTATCTCGGTCCCGATTTCCGCGCTCGGATTCTTTTTCTTCGCGTCCGCCAGGCTGATTTCCCGCTTCGGGTCCGTCACTTCTTCCACGACGGTGTACACCGAATGCACGTCCACCTGCCCGCTTTCCGGATTAAACTTTCCGCGGAGGTCTTCTTCGGTCTTGTAAAATTTCCGGGCAGCAACCACCATGGCATCTTCGATGGCGGAAATCACCACTTCCGGTTCGATGTGCTTCTCCCGGCTCAACATCTCGATTTGTTGATAGAGCAGATTCGCCATTTCGCTTTCCTAAAACTCCACGACCAGGTTCGCCTTCCGAATCGCGCCGAGCGGTATTTCCACGATTCGCGCGTCTTTGCCTTTCAACTCCATGCGGACATTTCCGTCCGCGAAACCGCGCAGCCGTCCTTCAAAAAACTTCGCTTCGCCGACGGGCTCGCCGGTCGAAATCTTCACGAGGCGCCCCGTGAAGCGCTCGAAATCCGCAGCCTTCGTCAGCGCGCGGTCCATTCCCGGTGAACTAATCTCCAGGGTGTACGCCGGCCCCGGAATCAATTCTTCCACATCCAGAATGACGCTGAGTTGTTGACTCACGCGCTCACAATCGGCGTGGCTGATCTTCGGGTAAGGGCTTGGAGCCTCTTCACCCTCAATCGCCTCGGCGGGTTTCGCGGGGGGCACCTTGTCGATGTACACCCTTAGAAACCTTTGCTTGCCGATCTTCCATTCGACATCCACGACTTCCAGGCCTTCCGATCGGGCAACCCGTTCGGCGGCCTCGCGGACTTTTTCCAAATTCACGCGGAGACTCCACGGCCTAAGCCGGTCGAAAGCTCAGCACCGCCGGCGGCAACAAAAAAGTGGGCTTGCGCCCACTTCATGGTGCGACCCGATTCAGAGCGAAGAATGAGTATATTCCGGGAGCAAGGTAAATGCAAGGTACCTTAGGGCTTAGCCACCCGCCTAGCCGGGCTGACAGACCTCTTCCGGCCTCCAAAGGACCGCCCATTCTCATAACCCAATGGAATAGAAAGACTAAGTAAACGCCTTCTCGCCCCCCTCGATTCCGCACTTGACCTCTCTTCCGCGCGTCCATAGAGTTTGTCCTACGTCAGAAGGCGATATGGCCTCTCCTATCTCAGCCCAGCCTTGGCCAATGCTTCGGTCCCTTGTCCTTTGTCTCTTCTCGCTTTCTGCTTCTTCGCTCCTGGCGCAGGGTCCCGGCACGGGGGGCCGCGGCGGCCGAAGCTCGATGATTCCGAGCACCACTCTCACCATCAGCGTCCGCGACTCCAGCGGCATGCCCCTGGAAGTGCCGGCGCTCGTAAAGTTGCGCGGCGCGACGGAGAACGGCTCGCGGATGGCCTCCACGCAGGAAGCTGCCACCGCCGTTTTCGAGGGCGTCACCGACGGCGAATACGATGCCGAAGCACAGTGCGTCGGTTATCAGACGGTAGTCGAGCGTATCAGCGTTGCCACCGTCAGTCCCTCCATGCAGATTTACCTATACCTTCCCCGCGAATCGGAGCAAAATTCACAAATCACAAAGCAGCAGGGGATTGGGATATCGCCCAAACTGCAGGCCGAAATTGAAAAAGGGCTGGACGCGCTACACAAACGCCAGTTCGAAACCGCGCGAAATCATCTTGCAAAGGGAACCCAGTTGGCCCCGGGAAATCCGGATGTGGTCTATCTTCTTGGCGTCTCCGAACTCGGCTTGAATCATCCGGATCTTGCTCGTCAGAGTTTCGAGCATGCGTTGTCGCTTGATCCCGGCCACGAACGGGCGTTGCTTGCGCTAGGCGAGATGCAACTTCGCGCCGGCGAATTCCCGGCGGCCATCGCCACCCTGGAAAAGGCTTTCGTCAAAAACGGTGCGGGGTGGCGCACTCATCTTCTGCTTGCTTCCGCCTACTCCAAGGCTGGCCGCTTGCCTGACGCGGAAACGCACGCCCAGCGCGCCGTCGATCTGGCTCACGAAAAGGGTGCCGGTGCTCGGCTTCTTCTGGGAGAGATCCAGCAGACGGAGGGAAAGCTGCCTGAGGCCCAACGTACCTGGCAGGAGCTTGTCACCAGATTTCCCAACGAATCCTACGCGGCCGAAGCCAGGCAAAAACTCGCGTCTCTCTCCACCGCCCCACCGGCTGCCGTGTCCCCTGAGCCGGCTCAACTCGCCAATCTGCCGGTCCCTGTTTCTCCCAGCATCGAATTGTTGCCGGCCAACGAACGCCCCTGGGCTCCTCCGGACATTGACAGCCGCGAATACCCCCTCGCCCAGAATGCCCGCTGCAGCGCGGAAGAGATTCTTCCGCTCGCTGAACGCCGCCTGAAATCACAATTGCAGAATTTCGAGAAATTCACCGCAACGGAGCATATCGATCACCAGGAAATTGACCGCCTTGGCAGGCTCGGCCCCGTTAAGTCGCGCGATTTTTCCTACATCGTCTTTGTCAATCGCTATGCCGTAGACTCCTTCTTCCTCGACGAAGACCGGTATTCCACCGGGAAAGACTCCAGTTTCCCCACTTCGCTCGCGACGACCGGCCTCAACAATCTTGGCGTCTCGATTTTGCAGCCAGCCACGCGCAAGGAATTTGTGTATCAATGCGAAGGCCTGGCCGGCATCCGTGGAAAGGCGACCTGGCAGATCCGGTTCCAGGAAAAAAAGGGCTCTCAGCGCGGAGTCCGCGATTGGCGGCGTGATGGCAAGCTCTACCATATTCCTTTGAAAGGCCGCATCTGGATTTCTTCCGCCAGCTTCGATGTGCTTCGCATGGAAACCGATCTTTTGGAGCCGATCCAGAATCTCGGCCTGACACGCGATCACCTGCTCGTTGACTACGGCCCTGTGAAGTTCACGGCCTCGAACACCACGTTGTGGCTTCCCTGGAGCGCCGAAATGCACATGGAACTCCACGGCCATCGCTATCATCACAAGCACTACCTGACGGACTACATGCTTTTTGAAGTGGACACCAATCACAAAATCGGAAAGCCGAAGGATGGGCCTCCTGCTTCGACTCAGGCTGCTCCGGCAAACGAACCGAATAGTCCCTGAAATAAAAAGGGCCGCCTCGCGGCGGCGGCCCCCCCGTGCTCAGATTCTCGATCCGAACTACTGTGGCTTGGCTGCCGGAGGCGCGGCTGGTTTCGGTGTGGCTGCCGGCTTGGCCGCTGGTGCGCCCGAACCCTTGATCGGGTATTGCTGGTCGTACAGCCGGATAATTTCCTGGGTCACATCGACGTTGTTCGAAGCATAGATAATGGGCGAATTCTGCGCCGAGGAATCGAACACCGCGACGTAGCCGTTTTCGCGGGCGAAGCGGTCCAGCACGTCCATCATTTTGCGACCGATGCGATCCACCACGTCGCCCTGCGCCGCATTCACGTCTTCCTGCAATTCCGTGTTTTTGCGTTCCAATTGCGCGGCAAGCCGCTGGCCCTGCGTCTGCGCCTTGGCTTTCTGCTCGTCGCTCCAGGTGGTCTGGTTCGCCGCCAGTTGCTGACGTATATCGTTGATCTGCTTGTTGAGCGATTCCATCTCGTTCTGCCGCGGAGCGAACTGCGATTGCAGCTCCGCCGAAGCCTGCTTGCCTTCTGCCGTCGTAACGATTGCTTGACGGACGTTCAGCACGGCAATCTTGGCACCGCTTGCCGCGCCCGCCGCCGTCGCACCCTGTGCGCGCAGGGTTACGGTGCCCAGCAGGCACAACGTGGCCGCCGCAGCCACACGAATCATATTTCTCGAATTCACTGTTTTCTCCTTATTCATTTTGGCTCTACCTCGTCTCTGGCGGCCGACGCCATTGAGATTGGCAAGCTTTGGATACTTAACCGGTGACCGGTCAAATTCTTTTGAGCCCCCGGGGAAACGAACAACTCCGTTAGCGCTTGCCCCCAGGAAGTCCGTCTGCACAGTCTGGCGGCTTACACTGGCCTGAACTGCCCTAACACAAAGCGAACAGTATAGCTGAGCCATCAAGGCCGCTGCAAACGCTATCCTGCCAGGTGTGTGCCGCTGCCGGCACTACCTTGCTTACTTCGGCAAATTCAGGAACACCACACGGTTATTGTTCTGGTCCACAATCACGGCGATATTCGTGAGATTGTCAACGGCGATTGCAAACTGGGAAAGGCTGCTGATTCCCAGCGTCTGCCGCATCTTGAAATTCTGCACGTCCACCACCGAACTGCTGTTCGATGTGGAGTTGATCGTCAGCAAAGTCCCGGTCTGATAATTGTACCCGACCGAGTAGGGATTAACTCCCACGCGAATCGTCTGTACGCTTCCGGTATCCGGGTTCAAGGAATAAATCGCGTTCTGGAGCGTAGAAGTGGAATAAAAGAGCCCCGTCTGCCCGGTGGCGCCGTTCGGATCTCCGGGATCATAGACGATACCTGTGAGGCTCGCTGATAAAGAGGATACCGAGGCGGTCGTACTCTTGATCGGCGGCGTGGTTGCCAGATTCACAACGTCGATTCCTCCCGTGACGCCGGTCGTGCCGGAGTTCTGCAGGCTCGTAACCGCCGCAACCGCCCGGTTCGGATCCACGGCGATCGCTGTCGGCGGGCCGCTAAGGGCGACTGTCGTTGCCGTGGGCCCAGTCTGGGTATGCCCGCCCGTCACCGACGGAGCCAGGACCGTCAGGTCGATGGACGACAACGTATTTGAGCCGTTATTGGCCACCAGCGCCAGGGCGTGATCCTGATCGATCTTCACGCCAAGAGGAGAAAGCCCCACGGTGACGCTGTTGGTTGTCGTCGTTGTGGTTCCGGAAGTCGTGGTTATGGGCACGATCTGCGGGCTTTCCGGATTGGTGATGTCAATAATGGACGCCGTTCCGTTCGGTGTGTCCCCGTTGTTCGCCACCACCGCATATCCCAACCGGGAAATCACATCAATGCCGATGGGATTTTTCCCGACTCCCACGTTGCCGATCACCGTGCCATACGGTGCAATGCCCCCGGCCGCTTTCGCAAATCCGTTCGGATCGATGGTAATTACGGAAACGCTGCCGCAAGCGTAGTTGGTGACAAGCGCGATGCGCCGTGGCTCATCGATGGCCACTCCTTCGGGCCCTTGCGGGAATGCCGAAGTTGGCGCGCAGGTGCCCGACATATCCAGGATTTTCACCACGTGCAAATCGATGGCGTTGGAAATCTGTCCGCTAGCCGATAAGACGTCCAGGGCATAGTCGTGCGGCGCAAACAAGTACGCCGCTGGGATGTTCACGTCCACTTCAGAATCGGAGACCTGCGTGGTAGTGATGGATACAGGACTCTGCTGACCCGGCGGAATCACGCTAGTTTGGCCGTCCAGCCGCACGGTTGCGGAGGTTAGTCCTTGGCCAAGCACCCGGACTGTCGCCGTCTTGCCCACCTGCACTGCCTGCGGCATACATGGCTGAGTAGGATCCGTCGGGTTGCAGGGAGCTGGTGAATGGGCCGGAGCGGTGGTGCTCAGTGGCGGTTGCACGACTGGCACACCGTAGCATGTGGTTGTATCCGCCGGATTTTGGCAGCTTGGATTGGGCAATTGCAGATCCTGGATGTGGGTCTTCTGGAAGGTGTTCGCCGAATCCAGATTCATGTAAGTCAGAGTGTTGCTGCCCGCGTTGGCCACCAATACGAATTTCGTTTTTGGATCGTATGCCATCGGCCCGAACACGGTCACAGGTGTCGTCGCCCCCGAGGGAGTATACGAACCGGTTCCAACTTGCCCGGTATTTATCGCGGCAATAATCCGGGTGGGGAAATTCGTCGTTCCACTAGCCGCCGGGCCTCCCGGATTAATCAGCGAGATCTCGTTCCCCACAATATTGGTGCCGGAATTTTCATTGGGGTTGTACGCAATCAGCACGTCGGTGAAGGGATCGAACGCCACCGAGCGGAAGCCGAGTTCCGGTCCGCCTGGCGGTATCGGGTTGCACCCGTTGCTGCAACTCCCCGCCGTCAACGTCAGCGTTGTCAGGGTTTGGTCCAGCGTGCTGATGAATCCGATCTGTGCGGACGTCGCCCGGTAATCGGCGTAGGCAAATGTTTGCGTAACCGGGTTGATCGCCGCGCCTGATACCGTTGTGGAAGTACTGAAGGAAAAATATGGCGTTCCGTACTGTACTGTTCCTAATCCAGCCCCGCTGCTGCTAGTGCTGGTGTTGCTTTCAATGTCGTCGTTCAGCCCGAATTGGGCGTACGTGAAGGAAAACGGATCGATTACTTGTGCCACCTGGTAAGTCCCATTAAAACTCGAACCGGTCTTGGTTCCAGTGATGCCGGAAATGATTACGGTTCCGCCGAGAATCGGATTGATGCCATGCGGGGTCTGGGTGATGATCTTGGTGGTACCGGCCGTGCGCACGGCGCCGCTGGTGCCACCGGATACGAAGGGGGCGATCTGTGCGCTGGTGCCCTGCTGCAACAGATTCACCACCGAGGTGGCGCCGTTCCCTCCGCCGGGTGTTACATACGCCAGCGGCAGGTTGGGTTGCATGATTACTTTCGGGGTCGGGCCCGTGTTCACGGCAACCGGAGCAACCACGCACGGCGGCACTTTCCCCGCCAGGAAGCACGCCCGTTTGTCTGTCCCACCCAGGTTCGGATTCACATCCACGATGAAGGCTATGTTCGTACCGTTCGAACTCGCATACGCCACCACTCCCAGGTGCGTGGTGGGGTCGACAGCGAACGAAATCGGCGAGGGAAGTCCCGTCGCTCCGGGTTGGCTCAGAAGCGTCGGCAGATCCACCGGAACCTTTGCGAGATAAGTGAAGAACGGCGAGGTTTGCGTGATGGAGTATAAATAAAGCGTGCTGTCTCCGCTGCTCACCACGATTCCCAAATCGCCCTGAGTCCCTAACACTTGATTGTCAATGGCGATGTCCGTCGGCGCTGACGCTGTTGCTGAGGCTGTCGAAAGTGAAAAAGTCGGTTGTGGGGCCGGGAGCGTACCAGTGAGGTCCACATATTGCAATGTATTGCTGGCCTGTTCCGCGAGCACCGCATAGCCCTTTACTGAATTCAACGCGATGGCACTCGGCGCCAGGTTTCCGCTTGCGCTCAGGGCAACACAACCGGGAAAGGCATTCGAAAGAGGTTTGCTAGTCGTGGGGTCGATGCAGGTTTGCGACGGCGTGCCCGAAGGATTGGGATTGAAATTGGCGAAATTGGGCTGTACCGCGACGTTCGTCGTTACCGTCGGGAAAGGTGGCGGCGTTCCCTGCGTCGGATTGCTGGTGAGCGTGGTTTCGTAAAGCCCCGGACTGGGAAGTTGGAAGCCATCTTGGGAAAAAATGACCTGCCTGGCTCCCGACTGGACGCTCTTGGTTACTCCATTGCCGTTAAAGGTCACGTTCACACCGTTGCTGGACGTCCCGAAATATCCGCCGTCAAGCGAAACTTCAATTGAACCATTCTGCGTCGCCTGCTGAAAATTGTCCGGCGCTGCCGCCACCAGTCCCGGGCTTGCATTTACGATATGCAGAGGACATGCGATTGCCGAGGTGGAGCCGGGAAACAAAACACAAGGCGACACCGGCGAGGGATTCCCCGGCAAGTTGGAGATCATGATCCACGCCGGTTGGGTGGGATCGGGTTCCGCCAGGGCAAGCTGCGGGGACAGCAGCCTGACTCTTGTCATGAGCGAGGCGTCACAGGTAACCACCGGCGTCACTCCGCTTGCGCTTGGCGTGCAGTACGCCGGCGAAATGGGTATCGTGAAGACTTGTGTGGTGATGCTCAGAGGAGTTTGCTGAGCGTTGGCAAGATTGGCTTGCGATCTGGGCGAAATAAAACTGATCTGAGAAGTGTTAAGCAGGTTGCTCGCTTTCAGAAAAACGTCCTGCAACACCCCTCCCGCCGCGACCGTTGTCGGGTACAGCCCGGAGTAGGTCACCGGGTTGGTTGTCGCATTTACGAGTGTGATCGTGCAAACGAACCAGTGACTGGAATCGGCTGACGACCACACCACCAGGAGCACGGTGGTCGGTAAAGTCGATTTGCTGCCGGCGGGCTTGGTGTCCGTTGGCAGCGTCGGTGGCGCGGTATAGATACCGTTGCCATTTGCATCCATCGTTCCGCACGTGGGATCGCATGAATCGGACCCTGGCTGTGCGATTTGATCAGCGGCGACATTGGAACTTGAGTTGGGCTGCACCAATTTAAACTGCGCGCCCACCGGAGGGGCGTTCAGGAACGATGGAAAGAACGTGCTGGTTTGCGCGGGCGTTAAGCCCACGGGCACCGTCGCTGTCGCAGGGGTGACCGAGACCCGGATTCCAGAATCCAATTGGACCGTCGCTGTCGCCGTCTTACTCTTGTCCGCATCCGCAGTCGCAGTGAATGTCAGAACCGGAACGAATGGTTTTGGAAAGTTTGCCAGGGACGGCGCCGTGTACGTCAGCACGTTCGAACCGTTTGCCGTGGTAATCGTCCATGTCCCGATGCTCCCGGTCAGGCCCTGAATCGATCCGCCTGAAGTGCAGTTTCCTTTAACGGCCGTCGGGTTGGGCACCGCTGTTGTGGGGTTCGGTGTATAGGAAAACGTGCACGGCCAGTTGGTTACCGTTGTGGTTGTGGATCCCCCCACCACTGCGGTAAATGTTTGCACTTGTCCGGCGAGCACCGTGACCGAACTCGGGGCCACCGTCACGCTCACCACGTTCGCGCTCGAACTGCCGCACCCCGAGATCGCCAGCGCCGCGCCGGCCGCGCATACAGTCAATATCGCATTTCTTGTCGTACGCCAACTCATGGATGACATCCCCCTCATGAATTCACCGCGCGAATTCCCCGCGGCCTTCCCAAGTTATCTTGCTTCCTGAAACTCGTGTCCCGCCGCCCCATTAGAACGTGCGGCTCACCGTAAACCGGAATGTCGTCTTCGGCTCAAAGTAGTTCAATCCCGAAGGCGCGAAAATCGGCTGCACTGCCTGCACCACTCCCGGGCTGCAGATCGCCTGCCAGTTGCTCAAATTATTCGGATCGATGGGCGTAATCGGATTCGTCAGTCCGCCGGCGATGCACTGCCGCGAAAGGTTTATCCCGTTGATCTGCGCGTTCGGCGCGTACAAAGTCTGGTGGATTCGCAGCGGATTATACGAGTAATAAATCCGGAACGGCGCCTGCACGATCGGCAAATTCACGATGAATTCGATACCCGCCGAATCCCGCAGCTTGAAGTTTGTCCCCGGAGCAAGCTGCAATTGCGCCTGCTGGTTCGCCAGGGGGAACATCTGATTGATGTTTTCTATCCCGCTGGGGGCCAGCAGCAATCCTCCCCTGCGAAGTACCCCGACTGTGCCGATATCGTTGAAGAGCGACATTGCCACCGGTCCCGCGATTGGAATTCGGTATTCGAGATTCATAACTCCCTGCGTGTCGCCGCCTGGGAACGTGATGCTCTTCAAGAGCACCGGTACGTTGAGCGCTCTCCCCGATACGGAAACCGTCTGGTTGACTGTGTTCGGGATGTATGTCACCGGCGAAACCGCACGGATGTCGAATCCGCGCAGATCGTTTTCCCCGCCCAGGTAGAATCGGCTATACGGGGGCACTTCCTTCCCGCCGTACCCCGTCGTGAACCCTCCCAGGAATCTCACCCCAATCGCGTTGCGCCGGTGATTGATCGGATGGAAATACTTGAACTCGCCCGTATTCGTGATGGTGTTCACGTTGCCGCCAATCGGCCCGCCCGTGAACGAAAGCGAATAAAAATAGCTCTTGCCGCTCGTCGCGTTAATCGGGTTGTTGATCGTGTTGTAACTGATCGTTCCCGTAACCGTGCTCGCGATGATCCCGTTCAGGGCGCTGGGCCCCGCCAGACTGCCGTATTGCAACTGGGTGAACAATAGTTCCGAAGACTGGTTGTACGTGGAAATGTTGGTGCGTGTCAGGCCGTACGTCAATCCCACGCGCGTAAACACGTGCTTCTTCAAGGCGTAGTTCGCAAACGTTGTGAATCCCGTGCTGTTCTGGTTGTAATCCTGGATGAACTGCGGGTTGATGCTGACCTGCTGCCCCGTCAATTGCGCCGCCTGCTGCGCCTGATTGAATTTGTACAGCGTCGAAAATATCGTGAAGCCGCTGCTGATCGGCCGGTCAAATAGGTACGGCTCTGTGAATCCGAACATCAGGTTCCGCTGGTATTGCCCGATCTGCGCGGAAAGAGTCAGGGTTTCCCCGAGTCCCAAGAAATTGTTCGTCTGGTACGTCAACCCGATAAATCCGCCGGCCAACCCGCTGACGCCGCCCTGCAACCCGATGGACTGCTTGCCTTTTTCATGGAGCTTCAGCAACAGGTCCACCGTTCCCTGCTTCTGGTTGCGCTTGATTTCCACGGCCTTGTCGGGGTCCAGCTTGTCGAAATAATCGAGCTGGTTGATGCGCAGCACGCTCAACTCCCACGCGCGCTTGTTGAAGAGCTGCCCTTCGTCAATCAGCAGTTGCCGCCGGATCACTTTGTCGCGCGTTGTGGTGTTGCCGCTGAAGTCGATGCGCCGGACATAGTATTGCTTGCCTTCATCGAACTTCATCGTCACGTCAATGCGTTTGGCCGCTTCGTCAATATCTGTCTCGGGCGTGGGCACGAAATCGATAAATCCGTATTGCCCATAAATTTTTGTGTAGTCTTCCAGCGCCTTGCGGATCTTCGCGGTTGAGAACACATCCCCCTGTTTCAGCGGGAATGCGCCTTTTAGTGCTTCAACCTTTAACGAAAGCGCCTTGTCCGGGTCGCTGCTGGCAATCCGTATCGTCCCCATCGTGTACTTGTTGCCTTCTTCGATCGGGATGGTGATGTTCACGGCTTTTCCGCTCGAGCGGCCCATCACCACGGGAACCCCCCAACGCCAGCCATTCGTGTCAATGTTTTCCAGAATCGGGTCTTTCACCAGCACCTTGAAATACCCGTTGTCCTGGTACAGCCCGCGAATTCCGACTTCGATGTCTTCAATCAGCTTGTCGTGGTCGTAGGTCTTCGACATCACGTTGATTTCCGTGATTTTCAGCGGGATCGCATAAGGCCGGTCGTTGTGCATCGCGCGGATCAGCTTCCGCCGGCTGAACGCATGATTCCCCGTAAACTGGATCTGGCCCACCTTCACCTTCGGGCCTTCTTCAATCTTGAACACCAGGATCACCGCGTTGCTCGAGGCGATTCGTTCGTACTGCGGCGTCACTTTCGCAAATTGCCGCCCGTGTTCGCCCAGCAGGTCCTTCAGGACCACCTCTGCTTTTTTGATGCGGGTTGGGTCGAACTGGCTTTCCACCGTCAAGCCGACTTTTTTCTCCTTGAACCGGTCCAAAATGTCCGATTCCGAGATCGAGTGGATGCCGTCGTAACGGATGCGCCGGATCACCGGACGTTCCGTGACCTCGAACACGATCACTTTTCCATTCGGTTTCGTCGGCGAATCTTCCACGCGCAATTTCACATCTTCAAAAAATTGCGTGTTCCACAGCGCCTGGAAATCCCGCCGCAGGGTCTCTTCGTTGTAGGGATCACCCTCGCGGCTGAAGATGCGCGCCTTCAGCGTATCCGTTCGAATGCGCCGGTTCCCCACGAACTCGATCCGGTCAATCACAAAATTGCCGCTGGTTTGGGCGGCTCCGGCGGCCTCCTCTGGTGCGAATTCGTCAATTTTTTCCGTCAGGGAATTCACATCGAGGTTGGCGTGAAACAGGTAATGCTCGTGCCCTGTGCTTGCTTTTTCTTCTAACCTCGAACCCCCGGCCTGAATCAAACTAGGAGCAATACACGTCAGCAAGGATAAAAGAAGTAAGCATAGCCAGGAGACACCTGTTCGCTCAGAACGCGCCAGGTTCATCCCAGAGAACACACAGACTTTCCAATTAGCGGCCATTGAGAATCTCAAGGCCGCGCCCCCAAACTCAATTTGTTATTCTCCCGCCAGGCCCGGTGGGGCTGGTCGCGCGTACCACGCGGGACGGTTTCCACTCTGGCTAAACCGCTTCGCGTTCACACGTGTTGCGTCAGATTCGCTAGTGGACGACTGGGGTTGCCTCACCAACAGGCCGGAACGCGAGACCTTCCCCGGCAACGTATATCTGCAATGTTGCAGGTCTCTGAATTCCCCCCTGGATCAGTGCTTCGGAGAGCGGGTCTTCCACGTATTTTTGAAGAGCCCTGCGCAACGGACGCGCTCCATAATTGCGGTCCGCGCACGTTTTCTCAAGAACCCACTGCCTTGCTTCGGGCGACAGCACCACTTGCACTTGCCTGTGAATGAGTGTGTCATTCAACTGGCCGACGAGCAAATCGATAATGCGGAGCAGGTCTTCGTCGCCCAATGGATTGAAGAGGATTACTTCGTCCAACCGGTTCAGAAACTCCGGATTGAACGCGCGCTTCACTTCACCCAATACCAGGTCTTCCATGCTTCGCAGGCTGGCTTCGTCGATTCCCGCCTGGAATCCGATGGACGTGCGCTTCTGCAGATGCCGCGCGCCGATGTTGGATGTCATGATGATGATGGTGTTCCGGAAATCAACCGTATTTCCGAGACCATCGGTCAGCTGCCCGTCCTCGAACACCTGTAACAATATATTGAAGAGGTCGGGATGCGCTTTCTCAATCTCGTCCAACAATATAACCGAATAGGGCGTCCGGCGCACGCGCTCGGTCAACTGTCCGCCTTCCTCGTAGCCTACATACCCTGGAGGCGCGCCTATTAGTTTGGACACAGAGTGCTTTTCCATGAACTCGGACATATCAAACCGCACCAGCGATTTTTCCGAGCCGAACAGAAATTCCGCGAGACGCCGCGCCACTTCCGTCTTCCCGACGCCCGTGGGACCCAGGAAGAAGAAGCAGCCCACCGGTCGTGAAGGTGACTTCAATCCCGCGCGGCTGCGGCGGATTGCCCGTGCCAGCGCCGTGATGGCCTTGTCCTGGCTGATCACCCGCTTGTGAAGTTCCGGCTCGATGCGCAGCAGTTTCTGCTGTTCGTCTTCCTTGATCGAAGTGACCGCGATTCCCGTCCACCGGGAGACCACTTCCTCGATGTCCTCACGCGTCACGATGCCCGTCGAAGCGTCGTCCAGCTTGTAGCGCTCCCGCAGCACGCGGAGGTTTTCTTTCTCTTTCCGCTCTTCTTCCGAATAGAAACGGGCTTTTTCGAATTCGTGCGCCGCAATCGCTGATTCCATCCGGTGCGTGATGAACTTCACGCGCTTCTGCACCTCGGCTACTTCTTCCGGCACCGATGCCTGCCGCAACTTCACGCGGGCGCCTGCTTCGTCAATCAGGTCAATCGCTTTGTCCGGCAAAAACCGGTCGGGAATATAGCGGTTCGAAAGATAAACCGAGTAGCGCAGCGCCTCGTCCGTGTAGCTGACTGCGTGGAATTTTTCATACCGTTCCCGCACGCCGCTGATCACCTGGATTGCTTCTTCTTCGTTCGGCGCCGGAACCTTCACGGCCTGAAACCGCCGCTCCAGCGAACGATCCTTCTCGACCGACTTCCGGTATTCTCCCGGCGTGGTCGCGCCGATGCACTGAATCTCTCCGCGCGAAAGCGCCGGCTTCAAAATATTTGCCGCGTCCAGCGAACCTTCCGCCGAGCCCGCTCCCACAAGCGTGTGCAGCTCGTCAATAAATACGATGGAGTTCTGGCTCTCCATCAATTCCTTCATGATGGTCTTCAACCGCTCTTCAAATTGTCCGCGATATTTAGTGCCCGCAACGATTAGGGATAAATCCAAAGAAAGAATCCGCTTGTCAGACAGGAACGGCGGTACATCTCCGTCCGAAATCCTCTGCGCCAACCCTTCCACGATCGCCGTTTTGCCAACGCCCGGCTCGCCGATCAGCACCGGATTGTTCTTCGTCCGGCGGCACAAAATCTGAATCACGCGCTCCACTTCGCCTTCGCGTCCCACCAGCGGATCGAGCGATCCTTCCGTGGCGGCCTGCGTCAAATCCCGGCTGAATTCCGCCAGCAGCGAAGTCTCTTTCGGCCGCGAAGCCGTGGTCTTCTCGCCCGTCGTCCGCGACAACTCCTCCCGCAGCGCCGAGAGCCGCAGCCCGCGCTCCATCAGGATCTCCGCGCCAAAGCATTTCTCTTCGCGCAGGATTCCCAGCAACAGGTGCTCCGTGCCGACATGCTTGTGGCCCAGGCGCTCCGCCTCTTCCGCCGCCATGTTCAGGATGCGCTTGCATTCCGCACTCAGCGGCACCTCCACCGAAGCGGAAATGCGCTCGCGGATGGTGATGCGGG
>Ga0210410_10002448_pt1 | contig 16625 bp, 21 predicted proteins | sample IncBWC4MmetaG_FD_161058 | JGI IMG/M metagenome (GOLD analysis project Ga0210410, IMG submission 161058) | Forest soil microbial communities from Barre Woods Harvard Forest LTER site, Petersham, Massachusetts, United States - Inc-BW-C-4-M | ecosystem: Environmental > Terrestrial > Soil >... | reverse complement strand
GAGAACGCTTTGGTGTCAGAGAATAAATATCAGGGTCCAGGCCCCGACCGTGGATGCCGCACCACATACACAGGCCATTGCGGACGAATGCGGGACGCATTCACAACGGTTTCAAACACCGTTGCACACCGGAACGCAACAGTTGCACAGATGCTTGTAACTGATTGCACACCTAGAACGCCTGCTCACGAGGCAGGCGCTCTCGACAAACAGCCACAGGGGGAACCTACTTGCGAGACTCATCCGTTTTTCTGATGGAAACGACCTCCTGGTCCCGAACAAAGGCAACAAAAACACAATAAGTGTCGTGCCTGGTATCCCTTTCAGTAATCTGCGCCGCAAAATTAACGCTTTTAATCGGACGGAAGTTGGACGGAAAAAGTAAATTCATAATTTGCCTGCGTCAATCCACGCCTGAACTTCAGCGGCAATGGAAAAGGAGTGCGTCGGGGCGGCCACGAATCGATTTTCAAGTTCATAAGCGTTTCTTTCGAGCGGTATCGTTTCGTACGAGCCGCCAGTCAGGAACCCCGTGACGTACTTGGCCGCGAAGCTGGCCAGACCTAATTTCTGGTATTGAACAACGTGAACCAACTCATGGAAGAGCAACCTATCCGCAAACGGGACACGAGAAACTACCGTATCGACATACGTGATCGCAGCCATGTTTTCGAAATTCGGAAGTAAACTCGGTTGAAACCCCATCTTCACCAGTTCTGCATAAAATGGCGGGTTCGCAAACTGTCCGGCAAGGAGTCTCGTCGAATCCAGAGCAGACTGCGGGGAAAACGGACTCACCTTCTCCCTTTGAGTCGGACTGAGCGGTTCAGCAGCCGGACGATACGCCGAACGTTGTGCCCCGATGTATTCCGCAACCTGTTGAACAATCCCCTGCACCTGGCCAGCATTCAGAATGGGTAATGACATGATTGCCTCGCTCTACTTCGCCAGTCCCGATTCATCAGTCTTTTCGATCCGCACGGTCGCCGCAGGATACGCCATCAATATTTCCCGCTTGCGGCTTCGCGCCTCGGCCTCGGTCAATCGCTCGGATATATCACGGACATTGGGGACACCAGGCGCGAACACGCGGAAGAAGTCTTCGGGCTTTTCGATCATCTGGTCCTCATAAAGCTCAGCGAACTAGGTGACCGGCAGGCAATTCTTATTTCTAATCCGACATGAGTTCTACCCAGTTCTTTTGTGCTTTGATTCGCTCGGGGAGTGACGTAATAGGTGCCAGCTCGAAAATGTAGTAGAAGAACTGGAATGTTCTGCAAACAAATCCAAACGCGGATTCCGAGTGTTGCTTTCCGTCAGCCTCATAGTCAATCACAATTGCGTCACCCGTGCCAAAGGTCCGTTGCGGTTGCGAAGGAAAAAAAACACCAGGTTCACTGCCCGGTATGATTCTGATGTCTTTCACAATCAGAGTGGGCACTCCCAAAGATTTATGGCGTGGCGAACTGAGGCGAGCGTGTTTCTGAAAATTTGCGATCTGCGCGCAAAATTGCCAGTCGATACCTTTGGGAATGGTGAACCTCTGAAGCTCGTCCTGTTGGTGTTGGTTCAGCGTACTGTCTTGCCGAATCCAGTCTTTGAGCGAATGCGCTGTTTGAATGAAGTTGTCCAAACTATCTCTATCAAAATGGACCATTAAACGCTTGAACTGAGCACGGAGTTTTTGGTAGCGCTCTTCTGCGGTCTTGTGCAACATTGGTTCACCACTTATTCGTTCTTCTCATCATTATCAGAGAGAACCAAACCCAAGCGGCCATCTTCTGCTTTCTACTTTTCCGACTCACCAATTGTTGTCACGATGACCTGAATGTCGCTTTGCTGTACTGGCCGATTCACCGGCTCAGGTTCGGACTCATAATCTTCATCAATTTCTCTGGCCAGGTTTCGCAAATCCTCGAAATGGGATCGCAGCGCGTCGGCAAACACAATGGCGCTTTTGTAGGACGGTATCTCGGACTTTTCTCTATGCAAAAACTTCGTTATTTCCGTTAGAGGGTGTTCTATCTCGCTGTAGAGGTATTTCACCGCATCATACGAATCCACCTTCAGTCCCCGCTCCTTCAGTAGCTTCTCGAAATCATCCAGCGATGTCCGCAGGTGGCGCACGCCCCAAGTTCCCATGACTGGCATAGAATCTCGGCGCAACTCCTCAAATATCTTTTCGAATGCGTAGGATACTTGGTTGAACACCGCCATAAGTTTAACCTCCCGAAATTGCGTTCGGTGAGCTTCTTCCTGCGCCCTTAAATCCTCAACGACCTCCGATAGAATGCGGTATGTTTCCGCCCGTTGTTTCTCGATCAATTCCAGGACAGGAACGCTCTGGAATACTTGGCCGTTCTGTTTCGGGTAAGACATCAGCTCGAAACCATCTTTTCGCATTGAATGCTGCACAATGGCGTGCGTCGAAAAGGGCGCTTTCCTTCCGAGTTTGGTCGGATGGCCCACGCTCTTGTTTCGCGCACCGCGAATATCGATAAGCACGCCGGTAAGCAAATCCTTCGGCTGAATATTCTTGACTGGGCGAATTGTCTTTATAAGTTCTATCAGCGCGTCTTGCTGCAAGAACAATCCTTGAAGAATGCCGTAAACGCGCAGATACTTTTCGCCGGTGTCGCTTGGAAATTCGTGATCCAGATAAGCGGTTACTGCGGAGTCGGTATCGTCAATCGTATCCATCGCCGCGCAAAGCTGGTGCCAGCCGAACTCATCTGCCATTAAGCGGGGCTGGTGACGCGGGTCCCCCACGTGGTCCCGAACCCATCTGATGAGATCGTAGAGAGTCGCCATGTTGTCATTCTAGCACGGGCGAATGGTTGTTCCTCTTCGCTTTTCTTTCGTGTAGGCTGCTCCCTGTACGAACTCTGGGTCTCTTCAACTCAAAGGCCATAAATCATGCCACGTTTGTTAAGCGAATATGATAAATCGGCTGTAGACTCGGCAAACGCTGCCTACAACGAGGTCCTAAAATTTCATTACAACCGAGAAATCACCGGACCAAAACCTAAACCATCGTCAGGACTTCTTTTTCATTACACAACGGCTGAGGGACTCAAAGGAATCGTCGAGAAGAACGAACTGTGGGCCACGTCAGCGTATTTCCTCAACGACTCGGCGGAAGTTATTTACGGCTGTCGCACTCTCAAGGAAGCGTTAGAGGAGTGGATGGCAAACAATCCGCGACCTGCGGATTCAATGACTCTTGTTGTGGCGAGAGAGTTGCATAGCACATTCGGGAACCAATTCTTAAACATGCAAGTCGTAGAGCCGATCTACTTGGCGTGTTTTTGTGAAGATGACAACTTGCTTAGCCAGTGGAGAACCTATGGTCAATCGGGCGGCTATTCCTTGGGTTTTCAGGTTCCAGCCGACCCATTCACCGGAAATAGAGTCAAACCGGAACCCTGCACGTATACTCACAGATTGGTAAAAGTGGAGTATGGCAGGAAAGAGCAAATCAGAAGGTGCAGAGAGATGTTGGATGCCGTGTTGCCGACGTTTGATAAACCTGAGACTGCGCGTGCGTTAGCGGCTATCGGTGACCATCCTCACGTTGGTTACTCCGTAATTTCCAGAGCGATGGTCGATATGTTTATGGAGGAGATTGTTAGTTTCAAAAACGACGCCTTCGCAGTCGAGAAGGAATGGCGACTTGTTGTTCGCCGAAGATTATTAATTAAACAGGGTACAGACGACGGCGGCAGGACCCCGGTGCCCGTTCATTTCCGCGCCTCCAGAGGAGCACTCATTCCTTACGTGAAACTTATCCCGACTGCCCCAACTGAAAAGTTGCCGATCCACTGTGTTAGAACAGGACCGACATTGGATGCAACTGCATCAACGCTGGCACTTCCTTTGTTTCTGGAGACAAACGGGTTTTCCGTGCGAATTCGGAGATCAGAGATTTCCTTGCGACTTTAAGTGTAGTTACCCTTCTGGTCGCCGATGAAGTTGCGCTAGAACAGGATCGCAAGACCGTCAAGAAACGGTTCGCGGCCTTCGGGGAATCGTCGATTTATCATATGATGTCCCTGAAGCCAAATACGGAGCATCCACCTTCAACTACAAGTCCATCGCGGAAATTACTGAAGCTGACTTCATAAAGCGACTCCTCGCTGACTTTTCGTGGCGGTCCCGCGTCTTCAATATTTCCGGCATGCCAGCCGAGCCTTCAGCATTCGCCAGCGTCGATCTAAAAGGCACACCCGGAAATTTCCTCGGAGATGTCGATGTATTGCTCTGCCCACGCAGTCAGCCTGAATTGGCGACCGCAATTTCGGTGAAGCGCATCAAGTTCGGAGCCAACGCAATTCGGAATGGACAGCCTAACAAGCTCAGAGAATTGAAAAAGGCCACTGAGCAAGCCAACAGATTGGCCGATGTTGGGTTTCACTTGGTCTATTCCTTCGTGTTTGTGGCAATAGATACGAGAGAACAAAATGTCGGTAAGAGGATTTCATTTGCAGGTCTTCCCGTAGAACTAAAGCAATTCGTTTACTCTGCAGTGACAATCCAAGGATTGAATCCGCGAATCGGACTATACCGAACCGAGTATGTTCAGCCTATGGACTACGAGCCGCTTTCCACTGGCGGCTTTCATGGTGATCTTGTCCGAAATGCGGAGCCAGTTCAGCAGGAAGACAGCCTGACGGAGTGGGTATCGCAGGTAATGTTGCGGGAGACAGCGATTGAACCAGTGTCAGTTCCTGTTGTGCCGTGAAGTTCGTGGAAGAAGGCGCTACCTCAATCCCTGTTGTATTCCGAGGCTAAGACAAACTCTATTGCTGGTTTGAGTGTCGGGTTCAGGCTTACTTTACCGTTCCCTTGCATAACTAGCGCATCGGGAATGGCTCTCTGAAAAAATCCATTGAGTGCGGCGTCCCCGAAGTCATATTCCGCGCTTAGAGCAAGGACTTTGATTTCTCCATGATCGGCGATGCAATGAAGAATGTGCCGTCCCACTTCTCCTAGTTCTCGTATCCTTGCCGATACGAGTTGTCTGCGCCTTTGCTCCTGCGGCGAAATCTCCGGTTCTCTTTGTGCCTCTTCGAGTGCGCCTAGTTTCCCGATGTATTCCTGAATAACCTCTATTTGCTCGCCGTAGATTTTTGGAGGCGTAGACGCTACGAACTTCCAAAAACTTTCCAAAGCAAAAAGCACCAGGTAAACGGCAACGATAATGCCTATTGCTATCCACATTTCCGTGAAGGGAGTGTGGGCTTTGTGCTTCCAAACAAACTGGGCGATGAAAGCGACAACTGTAGGTATTGCACGATACGGAGAAAAGAACTTTGTCTTTACGCGGTTCCGCCATGTATAGCGCCAGTACATTCGGAGAGGATAATTACTTTCTTCGCCCATCTACCACAGTTCTCCCTTGCTTTCATTCAATCGCCGCAAGGATGGCTTCTCTACCGGCATGAGCCGCCCTTATTCTGGCGACTGCTTCTACTTGCGAGTGCTTAATTCGGTTTGCCTGACCGTTTCCGTTGGCAACCCATCCGGGTATTGTAGCCGTGATACAATCCGCGCCAAAGGAAGAAAACATGGAGAATCCCGTCGCGGTTGCACGGTTCCAAGTACAAGTCGTCCGGGCATACAAGTCGAATTTAGCGAAGGCCCAAGAAAAGGTGGAATTCTACGAGCGCATGCTGAAATCGGGCGGCATTGACGACAGCCAGAAGGAAAGCCTGAAGATATCCATAAGCATGCACAAGCACGAAGTCAGCCTGTACAAAGAATTGCTTGCGAGTGCGCTGCGGAAATTACAGAAATAGACGCGAGTAAGGGTGTGAGCCACGCCTTCCTCATCCCGAATCTCCGGCGTCTTGCTTTCTCATCATTTCGGGGTTTCGGATCGTTATCCTCCATTCCCAATCCTTCACTGGACTTCCAATCGCCACAGCCTCCAGCCGTATTTTGATTGGCCCGCCTGCCTTTGGCGTGTCTTGCGAGCTTAATTGTTCATACCAATCGGCCTGCTTTGCCAGTTGGAGACTATCGGCAATCGCTTCGCATTTGCGATGCATAGCTTGGGGAAAACCTCGGGCAAACCTTCGTTTCCGCATTTCCTCGTAACAACGAATTCTTTGCGGTTCGTTGAGCACTCCCTTCAAGCGTAATTCGCGCTTCCGCAAAGCAAAAAGCCTGCGGATTTGTTGAACGGTCTGGTTGTGGAATTCGCACAGAAAAGTCTTGCGTTCGTCTTTTCCGTAAATCAAGTGTTCCGTCTGAAGTGGTCCGTTGCAGTCGGGGCCAGCATGAGAACACTTCCCAACCAGCGTATTGGTGGGAAGTGGAAGATGCATTTTTTTAGGCCGGGTAGCGGCGCTCATTTCCCCCGCCCCGATTCATCTGTCTTTTCGATCCGCACGGTCGCCGCAGGATACGCCATCAATATTTCGCGCTTCCGGCTTCGCGCATCGGCTTCGGTCAATCGCTCGGATATATCGCGGACGTTGGGGACACCAGGGGCGAACACGCGGTAGTCTTTGGGATTTTCGTTGGGTCCTTGCATGATCTTCCTCGCTTCAGACGCGTTCGTCGTCAGGGCTGTTCATTTACTCCAAGCAATATGAAAACAACGGCGCGGTCGGGACTTCCTGTGTATACGTCATTGCGCCTCCTTCAACTTCCGTCCATCTCTCTGGACGAAGTCGGGTCAATCCCTTCCAGTACGCACCAACTGTTTTTGTGGTCGTATATCCGACCGCTCTGCAAATCCAGAGTCGTGTCGTGGGGCATGAGCTGGCGCGGTAGGACATAGACATCCTCGCCAAGAATGTACAGCAGTATTTCAGCCCAATCGTCTTTCGGCGCGGGAAAGAAGGCGGTGTCCCACGGGTGACTGCTTTCAGGCAGCATGTTTGCGGTGAAGATCGTACATCGTTTTCCGTTAATCAGGATGCGTCGTTGGAAGTATGTGCGGTAATCAGTCCTTATAGCAGCCCGTTTGGAGCGAATCAGTTCGTATCTCAGGTTGTGCTTTTCCGCTTCAGCGATAATCCTCTGTAGTTGCCCGCTCAACACTTCCGCCTTCCGCTCAAACAGTAGCGGTGCGGTTTCCTTCAGCAGGTGCCACGCTTCCTTGTAGGGTTCCAGTGCGGATTCAGCCCACGAAGTGTCGTGGTTGACTTTGCCGCGAGGGATGACGTAGACGGTGTCCTGCTCTTCCGGCACATAGAGCAGGAGATCGGCGAATCCATTTCGGGGCATGTACATAGTCATTGCCCTGCAACTCGGAAAATTCTCGTACCATTTCGATTTAATTGCCTGACACGGTCTGCCGTCGATGTACAACGTCCGTTTGTCGCAGAGTTCGGTTTTGAGATTAAGTTCTGCTGCTTTCGAGAGAACTACCGACATCGCTGGGGTCATGTAGGTGCGCCCTGATTGAAGGCGTACTGCATCAAGAACGTGGCATGATATAAACCGCAAGTCAAGCACGGTAGCTACTTCAGGATAGCGAAGGGATTTCATGGAAAACGAGCGGCCTGCCAGAACCGCGATGTACTTGGCTGGGCATGGTTCCAAGACCAAGCCACGACTGATCGAATTGCAATACCAGCGAATACTCCGATATCGACGGGCGTTTCTCCATCAGTTTCAAAAACGTCAGAAAGTTCCAGTCGTATTTGTTGACCTGCAACTCCCGCGCTTCGGCATGGGCAAGTATGATTTACGCGATGTGCCCGGATTCAAGTATCTCTACGAACAGGTGCAGAACCACAAATTCGACGTCGTTTATCTCGATTTGGATGAAAAAGACCCGTTGATGCTGACACCTGAACACGAAACAGTCTTTGTTCGTTTGCTACTTGAGGGTGCTGGAGCGATTGTCTTGAATGCGTTCACAGACGACAAGGGAGCTTTTGGGCGTGAACTCAGGGAACGCTGCGGCGAGAACGCAAAATCGTTTCAAGTCACGGAAGTATCAGATTTTGTCCAATTCTTCCCCTCCCTGGCAAGTGACATCACAGCGAGGGTCCTGAACAAAGAGATTCAGAGGTCGAAGGACAAGGCATCCATCGAACCGATCCTGACCCGCATTAAATCGCTAAAGAAAGAACGCCCTTATTCGGGCGGGGGAATTCCGTTTGTTGAAACTCGTCTCAGTGCCGATTGGCAAAAATCAAAGAAAGGCGTCGATGCGGAGTAATTGATTATCCATGATTATTTGTTATGTCGATGATAGCGGCAGTCACACTACCAGCCCCGCCTATGTGCTTTCGGCGTTTTACACAACGCCGAAACACTGGAAAAAGATCATGCGAGAGTGGCTCGGCATGGTTCATCGCTACAAGGTGAATGCCTTCCATGTAGTAGATTGTGCGAATGGTGTTGGTGAGTTTCGTGGTTGGTCCAACCGAAGAAAGAAAAAGATGTTTCGCAATCTTATCAATATTCTTAGCCTCCACTCCAGTCTGAACGGCTGTTCTGCTTCAATTGTGATAAAGGACTACGAGGATATTGTGTACCCTGAAGCGCACAAGGTTTTCGGCGGGCCAAAGCTGTTGGCGTTTCAGCTTTTGCTCTTGGAAGTCTCGAAGAGAGCACTCCAGCCCGTCGATTTTGTCGTGGATAAGCCTTCAAAAGGATGGGGAGAGTTCGAAGATATATTCGAGAAGACTCGAAAACTCTCCAGACACCGTGCTTGGGCTGGATGTCTCGACAAGCTGACTCCCGGCAACGTACGAACTTTCCCTCAGCTTCAAACGGCAGACTTGCTGGCCTATGAATCCTATCGAGAACTTGCTCGAAGAGAGAAAAGCAAAACAGGTCCAACACGAAAGATGAGAAGGTCTTTATGGCGTTTAATGATTGAGAAATCTTTGACGAGTCCTTACTTAGAGAGAAACGGACTCTTGCGTTTGATCGAACAGTGCAAGAAAGATGGCAAGTTTTGACAGCCGGGCATCGAAATGGCGTGATCGGAAGATGGAGGAAGAATGATTCAATTCAGCACGTTGCTTCGAAGCGAGGGCGTTGACCCCGCTCACGTCAAGCTAGTTCGCCATCAAGACACGCGCCACGCGGGAAGGCCCACACCGTATCAACTCTGGCTGGCCGGGGATGGGCGATTCGACCTCTATCAACAAATTCAACGACGGCCTGTGTTTAAGGGCGCGCGACTACTCGCTTCATTTGTTGCGACTCCTCTGAATGAGACGGTGTTCGTGGGGATGTACGAAAACAAGAGAGTCGGCAAAGCTGCGCCGGAACTCATTGACCCCGTTTCAGGTAAGGACGTGGGTGGTTATAATTTTTACCACTTGGTTCTGAGTCCCAAGCTCAATGAATATCGCGGGCACCTCGTTGTCGAGTGGGGTCTCGGATACCGGAGTTGGGTTCAGTTGGCTCGCAAGAAAGAAAAGGCCGTCGTAGAAATCCGCCGTGCGGCCAGCGAACAACCATTCCCCGGCTTTCTGGACTTTTGCGAGAAATTGAGTGGTCTGGCAGCCGTACCCTTGTCTTGGCGGTCGGCGCTGTCAGCCGTAGCTGGTATCTACCTTCTCACCAATCCCGACACGGGCAAGCAATATGTCGGTTCTGCCCAAGGTCTTGGCGGGTTTTGGGGGAGATGGGAACAGTATGCCGCATCAGGGCATGGAGGGAATCGGCGGATGAAGGACATTCCCGCTGCCGATTACCAAATCTCCGTGCTGGAAGTGGCTTCATCGTCTGCTAGCCCCGATGTTTTGGCCAGAATGGAAGAACGCTGGAAACAAAAACTCCTCAGCCGGAAGTTCGGCTTGAACGCGAACTAAGCACTGCGCTCGGCAGGCGTGATGTGGTCTCCTCCCATTCCCTGCCGCGCACTGTATCCGAGAAGTAGGTCCTATGGCCGAAAACGGATGACTGCGGGAGATCGGCTCAGGCATTCGAAGTTCGTTGGATTACGCGACTATAAGAATCCGCGAGAAGTGGTTAAGGAGTCGTAAAGAATTTTAGGATACGATGAGGCACTGTACCAATAAGCTTAATGGAGTTTTCAGTGGACAGTATTCGCGTTGACATTTGCTACCGGCCATTACGAATCGGCTGGGCAATTCGCGCAGGTGACTTCGATGCGATGCGGGCAGCAATGCGGCTCTCATTCGCGTTGTGGGGTGGGCGCTTCAATCCAGTAATCGTCGTTGACCACGCGGAGCAAGCGCAAGACCTAGTCGATCTATTCCGTTTAGACATGGTCCTCCCTATCGGTGATTCGGACATTGTGAAGTCATTTCCTAAACGCTTTCCGTATCTCTTAAATCCATTCTTTCCTGAAGGATTGTTCGTCGAAGGTATGGAAACCTGGCATTCTCAAATTCTCGATGTTCATAATGCGCTGGTGCATCTGCAAACTAGACCGGGGTGGGCGGATGGACTTCGAATCTATTCGTGGGCACCTGACGATCCTTTAGCTGACGTTTTTCTACTTCATTTTGGGCAGTATCCGAGTTCGGATGAAGTTCACATAAACTATTACGAAATGTTGATTGGAGGCGCTGACGCTGCGCGGGTAGAGATAGAATCGACTTCCACACTTCCAGCGGATTTGCTGGATTTTCCGAGCATTTCCTACTTGTCGCGCTTCGGCCTTAACCGCCATTACGGCGTACCTGAAGGTTGGGATCATCCAGGATTCTTTTATGGTGACGCCAAGAATTTTGATGACCTAGTTTGCTGTTGGAATCTGCGGGCGGCGGACATCCTGCTTTGGTTCGTTGATGCTAAGCATTTGGAGCGGTACGGCAGCACTATCGAGTCTTGGGATAAAGAAATGCGGGATGTCGTTCAAGGACGGCCCCACGAATTTGATAGGCGTGTTGCTGTCTGGGCGCGAGAAGAATCCGTGGACCGAGAGAAGTTCCAAGAAGGCGTCGCCAACATATTGAAACCATTTGGTGCGAAGGAATTCACATTTTGTACAGTAGGCCCAGGTTCATTCAATGGCCTAAACGTACGAGCACCAATGATGCACTTTGGCCGAGCATCCACGCTTGGAGTGGTAGGCACAGATTTCGGCAAACCCAAAATCTCATTCTCGCTGGACAATAAACCCTTCTCCAGTGATAGCTGGTTTCATACACAGCATTTGGTTGCGTCGCTTTCTTTTGTTGGCGGCCTCTACGGGGATGAGCAGCATACGTTCGTTCCGCCGTATGTACCCGAATTGAATGAATTCTTCGGACGTTCGCAGCATTTGTACAACACAATTCGTAGTGAACCAGGGCGAATCGGCATGGTTGTTGACGCGGCAGACCCGTCTTCCTCGCTGTACGCCTTATCAATTTCGGAGTTATTCGAGAAAATTTTTGAAATGGCGGGATTTAAGTCAAAGCTGAGCGGGGGTGGACTAATTGCCCGCCAGCTTATTGCGCAACTAGGAGGCGTCGATGGCGCAAGAGCATTCAAGATTCCAGGCGTCCGGCGTTTGCTAAAAACGTATGGCCCTTCAGACACATTTACCAAGAATGGGGCTTTGCAACTGATTGGAGGAAAAGACCCCGAGAACCCTGGCGCGAAATTTGCCGACCATGAAAATCTTTACATTGAGCCGCGCCCTCCCGGAACCAAATTGGAGCCAGAGGCGGTGTTTACCCACTTAGTTGCAAAGGGGCTTTTTCGGATCGGTGCGGAACTGAAGTGCCCACACTGCCGCCTCGACAGTTGGATCGCGTTGGATGTGCTGAAGCAAAGCGTAGTTTGCGAGTTATGCGGGCATGAGTTCGACGCCACTCGGCAACTTGTAGGTGCTACTTGGCATTATCGCCGTTCTGGCTTGCTAGGCGCAGAAAGGAATGCCCAGGGAGCCGTTCCGGTGCTTCTCACGCTCCAGCAATTCCATGTCAATTTGAAAGGTTTGTGGCATGACGCTGTCTATTCTCCATCGCTCGATCTTGAATCTGAAGCCCTCGGAGACCCGCCGAAATGCGAGATCGATTTCGTTTGGTTGATCCCACGGTCCTACCCAGATCGAGTGGTTGTCATATTGGGTGAATGCAAAGATCGCGGTGGCAAAAAAGACGGCGCGAAGTATACAGGCACCGTCGATGGAAAAGACATCGATCATTTGCAACGAGTCGCTGATGCTTTGCCTCGAAGGCGGTTTGAGACGTTCATTATATTGGCAAAACTCTGCCCATTTACTGCCGATGAGATCGCTCTTGCGAAGACATTGAATGATGGACACAGGCGGCGTGTAATCTTGTTGACCGCCAGAGAATTGGAACCATTCCATTTCTATGACCGCACAAAGCTGGAATACAAAGGCATCAAGGAATATGGATCGACCGCACAAGATATGGCTAACAACACAGCGAAAATGTATTTTAAGTAGGCTGCCAAGCGCCCATCGTTGAAGTAGAATCGCCAACAATGAGCAAGCATTCCAGAACCGAGGCGATCCGCCAACCTACACTCTTTGAGTTGGATGAGCAGAATGAGGTCGTTGCTGCACATGAAATCGTCCGCCCTTTCTCTCTGCCTGGCATCTTCCTCGGCACTTCCTCCTTCACGGCAACGGGCTGGCAAGGGTCTTTCTATCCACAGGGCATGAAGTCACGCGATTTCCTTTCCTACTACGCCACGCAGTTTGCTACGGTCGAGATCGATAGCACGTTCTATGGCACGCCAAGCGCCTCAACTGTTGCAAGCTGGAACGTGAAGACTCCCGGAGATTTCATCTTCGCGGTTAAGGTCCCCCAAGTCGTTACGCATGAAAAAGTGCTGGTGAACTGCGATTCTGAATTCCAAGAGTTCGTGAAGACGATGCATATCCTCGGCCCGAAGCTAGGCCCGATGGTCTTTCAGTTCCCGTCGTTTGACCGCTGGAAATTCCCGAAGCAAGAAAGCTTTCTCGCCGTACTCGCGCCCTTCCTGAAGAAGCTTCCTGCCGATCACCAATTTGTAATCGAAATTCGCAATAAGAACTGGCTCGATGCCAGATTCGCTGACGTGCTCCGGGAGCACAATGTTGCCTTGGCCTTGACCGATATATCGTTTGTGCCTCGGCCTTGGGAGATGAAAGAGAAATTCGACATGATTACTGCGGACTTCGCTTATGTTCGCTGGCTGGGAGATCGCCACGGAATAGAAAAGATAACGCAGACTTGGGATAGGACCGTCGTTGATCGGGAGCACGATCTCAAGAACTGGGTGGATGTTTTAAGAGAACTGATTTTCAACAAAAAGATTCGGAGAGTCTTCGCGTTCGCCAACAATCATTACGCCGGGCACGGGCCAGCGACCGTGAAGCAATTTTGGGAATTGTGGGAAAAGAAGTAAGATCAAGTCTCCTACCTCTGCCAATCCAGAATCCCGAGTTCAGAATGCCAAAATGCGTTGTCCGATTACGGGACACCCTCGATATCCAACATAGCGTGGTGGTTTATGCCGAAAGTCTGTACGAGGCTGTGGTACGTGGCTTGAATCAACTGTCGGAAGTAGGGTGGGAATCCCATGCGGACGAAACAATCAAACAGGTCGAAGTGGAAATTTATCAAGAACCGACCAGGCATGTTGTTGATGTTCCGAAACTATTGAAGTGGATTAATCAGAGTGCAATGAGTCCGAGACAAGAAACGCTGAAAGAGAAATTGCGAAAGTTGCTGGGGACGCGATGATCGGTTACACCAAATGATGGAGTATCACCGAAGCTGTGCCACAAGTTGACCGCCGCACGACGGACAGAATTTTGAAGTATGCTCGCTGTATTCCCCACACTGTGCGCAGAGAACGGCAGCGCCCGGCGTGACGGCAGGTTGATTGACCACTATCGCGGTAGGCACGTCGTGGGACAGTGCCCATACCAACGCTACAACCCAGCCGACCAAAGTCCAGCCGAGCAAAAAGTTCAACGCGAAGATTGCGCCGACGTTACGTTTTGCCCTTCCGCAGAAGGTCGGCAAGAAGTAAATGAACAAACCAAACGCTATTAAAAGCAGCCCGGCCATAGTTTTTCTCCTCACCAATTCTCGCGTGTTTGTCTACCGTAGTGGGGGAGTACCGCGCAAGTAATATTATCTGAATGGACAAAGCGACTGGCCGGGAATCGACGTGCCGCACACGTAAGTCGGGTGGGACTAGAGTCGTGCTCTAAAAGCTGCCACGCTTATTTCAGCGATTACTTTAGCAATGACATCTGGGGCTTGGCTCGCCATTGCTTCACGGAGCCTGTAGAGCATGCCTTCTTTCTCTGCTTCTGGGTAAGTCAGTACTTGGATGTCCCGTTCGAGAGACTTCATCACCTGCGGCAATAGTGGCTCGCTGCCGAATTCTGCTAACTCCGGTTGGACAAACATCTCTCCCTGACTGGAGAGCTGAAGCACTCTGAGACCGGTCCCACGGAGGCTAGGCGTTGTGGACCGTAGATAGCCGCGTTCCTGTAAATGCATGACATGGCGCTCAAGATAGAAAAGCGCTTTTTGTTCTCCATCCTGCTTAATTACTTCGGGAACTAAATCGAGGATGTCTACAGTCTGCAAGAGGGACGGATGCTCTTCCCGGAACTCCCCAACGCGGGAAAGAATTCGGTATAGAAGGCTAACATCGAGATTTTTTAGGTCCATTGGGAAGTTCGATCCTCCTCCGGCTGTTGGGAGGAATTATACCCTCCCGCTCATTCCTCCGTTCACGACACCCATCGCGTCAATCGGTAGGCGGCTGAGAGAGGTAATTCCAGCGACGAAAACGGGTCAAGATTTGGGCACGTCTTCTTTCACAACCTGGCGCGGGTCTTTGTCATCGCGCAGTCTAATGAATTTCGAATGCCTGAAGCGTTTGAACCGTTTGTGCAATGCGCGCCAAAGCCCGTTGACATCAAATGCTTGTACGAACCATTCTCCGAAGAAGAATTGAAACGGTTTCCTCTTTTTGCGCCTCTTGCGCTCCTCCGCTCTTGAAACAAGACTTTCTCTTGTAGCGCTTCCTCCGCACCCGTCTTCACTGATTCACAAAACCGCAACTGTCTTCTGTAAGTTCCCAACCGAGCTGTCTTTCCCCCCTCTGCCCTTCCTGCGAGAAGACTGCGCCTAGACCGCCCGCTTCTTCTGTCAAGGGTCTCCGCTGCGCTCCGATGAACGCGAACCCCACGCGCCCTTGACAGCGCGGACGGCTAGGCGCCGGGGACCTCTCAGGAAGGGCATTTGCTTTTTATGCATCGCTTCGCGTTGCCTCGAAAGCAAAAATCAAACCCTTCAAAGGAGTTCGACTCATGCAGCAAACCAAACAACAACCGTTGTTTCCACTCGGCCAAATTGTCGCCACACCCGGCGCGTTGACCGCTCTCGAAAAAGCAGGACAGGCCCCGACGGAGTTCCTGACGCGCCACGTTCGCGGCGATTGGGGCGAGTTGTGTGAAGAAGACCGCAAGGAAAATCAACTCAGCTTGGAACGCGGGTTCCGGCTGTTGAGCAGCTACCGCACCAATGCAGGTGACGCAAAACTCTACGTCATCACCGAAGCCGACCGCAGCGTGACCACGATTCTTTTGCCGGAAGAGTACTAAACATTTCGAGAAATCAAAAAAGGAGAAAAAGAGATGAACGCGAATGAGGCAGTGAAATCGTTGCAAGAGTACGTCAACGTTCCTCTTGCGGAGTTGGTGGAGTCCACAACCAATCCACGCAAGACGTTTGACGAGAAAGGGCTGCAAGAACTCGCCGAAAGCATCCGCAGCAAAGGTGTGCTCTTGCCGCTCCTTGTGCGGCCCGTCAACGGACACTATGAAATCGTTACCGGGGAGCGCCGCTACCGGGCCTCGAAGCTGGCCGGGCGTGGCAGCGTCCCCGCGACTGTCCGGGAACTCAGCGACGGGGAGTGTCTTGAAATCCAACTGATCGAAAACTTGCTCCGAATGGATTTGCACCCCTTTGAGGAAGCGCAAGGTTTTCGTGCCCTGCTCGACCGCGAGCAAGGGGCGTACACCATTGAGAAGCTCGCCGCCAAGACGGGCAAAAATGCCTCCTTTATCGCCAAGCGCCTTCGCCTCTTGGACTTGATTCCACCTGTGGCCGAGGCTTTCACCGCTGGACACATCGGCATCGAACACGCCCTGCTCATCGCCAAGCTCGCGGCGGATGCGCAAGAGAAGGCATTCGCACACTGCTTTGACGGCTACCACGCTGCGAACGACGACGAGCGCAGTGTTGTCCCCGCCAGCCGCCTGCAAGCATGGATTACGCAAAACATTTACCTGAGTCTGAAATCCGTTCCGTTCTCGAAGGACGATGAGACCCTCGTGCCGGAAGCAGGGAGTTGCGCCAACTGCCCGAAGCGCACGGGATTCAACACGCTACTCTTCTCCGAAGTTAGGGAAGATTCGTGCGCCGATGCCGCGTGTTTCAATCGCAAGCTGGACGCGCACATCGCACAGCGCGTTTCGAAAATGCCGAATCTCGTTCAGATTTCGGAGAACTACAACGCGACGGACGAAACACCCCTTCTCGCCCGCCGCAACTACGTCGAAGTGGTGACCCGGAAAAGCAAGAAGGGCAAGGAAGCAAGGCCCGAAGAGAAGCTCTGTGACCATTTGACCCCGGCCATTCACGCGGATGGTATGAACAAGGGGCATCTCGTGAAAGTCTGTGCGGACACGACCTGCAAGATTCATTTTGGAG
>Ga0210410_10002445_pt1 | contig 16629 bp, 15 predicted proteins | sample IncBWC4MmetaG_FD_161058 | JGI IMG/M metagenome (GOLD analysis project Ga0210410, IMG submission 161058) | Forest soil microbial communities from Barre Woods Harvard Forest LTER site, Petersham, Massachusetts, United States - Inc-BW-C-4-M | ecosystem: Environmental > Terrestrial > Soil >... | reverse complement strand
GAAGACGATCCCGAGGATGAGAAGGGAGAGGGAGGTGATCCAGAACCACCGGGGAGGAGGTTCCGTGGGCAGAAGCGTCTTCGGAAGAAACGAAGCCATAGGGATGCGAGAAGAGCTGACCGAGGAGCCGTGCACGATTCCTCTTTAGTTCCGTGGACGTTTGGTAGCCATGCTACGCGCCGCCTTTCCACGGAGTCAAGGCGAGACTACAGAATTTGAGACATTGCTTGGGAATCAATCTTCCGGTGGCCAGCGCTGCGCGCCATGAATTACGTTGGCTATTTCAACCGCATGTTCCAGCACTCTGTAGACGACTACGAACGGGAGTGAAGGCAGGGGGAGTTCGCGCGTGCCCTCCACACGGCCTGCTTTTCCCCGATTAGGAAAGGATGCTAAGGAGCCAGCGCTTTCGTAAATTGTTCCCACTACGCGTTCTGCGGCGGATGGGTTTTCTTGGCGAATATACTGAAATATGCGGGATAGGTCCTCGGCGGCGCTAGGCGACCAACGGACTTGCATTTAGGAGCGGAACATCTGCTCGATTCGAGCGCCCATCTCTTCGTGGGTCAGGAACTCGCCGCGGTCGAGTTGGTCCAGCCCTTTCTTTACTTGCTCCCTGAACCATACATCATGGTCAACGTAGTGTTCGACGAGTTGCTGGACGTATTCCGCAGGGCCGCTGTTGTTCTCTTTCGCAGCACGGTCGACCCGCGCTTGCAGCTCCGGCTTTAGGTGGACTTCCATGTTTGTCAGTATGGCTACCGTAGCACAGAGTGTCAATGCGATTGAGTGCCTAGCTTGCGCGGAGAAAGGGCACGGGTAGTGTTCCGCAGCTACAGTAATCTCCTCGCCTTTCTTTTCGATACGCACGAACTGTCCGCGCTATGCTCACAGCTGAGCGTGAATAGCAAACGGCAACAATCAAGATTGATATCCCCCACGTGAGACGACATGATTGTCAGACGATGTGAAGTTCTTTCTATATCAATACAATAATGGAGTTATTCGTGTTATTGCCGGTGTTCAACGTGAATGGCTCTCGCTAGCGTGATTGGCGGGAGACCGCCGTGAATTACGCGAAAGCGTTTGGGCGAAGACTGAAATCGATTCGAGAAGCAGCAGGACTCACGCAGGAAGAGGTTGCTGAACGGACCCGCGGAGATGCAAAGTATTTAAGTGCCTTAGAGAACGGTCGTAGTAGCCCGACCTTGGATACGATAATGGCGTTTGCCAAGGCACTGAATGTGCCCGTTAGCGATTTCGTGCTGCTGGAGGGAGAAGATTCTGATGTTCGATCGCTACGAAAGAGAATAGATGCTGTGTTAGATGCGTGCAATGAAGAGAAACTGCGTCGCGTGTACCGGTTAATCCGCGACGTGTTGGAGCGGTAGCTCAAGTCTAGTCGATGTAAGTTCTCGCTTAATGCAAAGAGGTCTGGCACGTGAGGCGCCAGTCCTCTCTCCATCTGCGAATTGATGCATAATAAGCAAGTACAGTCTGTTCCCAGAATTTGGTAAAGAAGAAGGATCCCGCCGCCGTCGAGCTTGGGCGGAAAGGCGGGAGGGTAACTGCGAAGCGCGGACCAAAATACTACAAAAAGATTCAAGGTCAGCGTAAGAACCGTAAGGGTGGTCGCCCTCCCAAGCCCAAGAACAACCGCTAAAAAGTGAGTGGAAAACAGCAAGCGCTTGTTGTATTGTTCCTCCATGTATTGCACGAGTAATGCCTTAGAAATCGTGTATAAACTAGGGTTTTGTGGTGGCAGTGATTCTATCGTGTGGATAGTGGCTGTGGCGTAATATGTCCAGCTCCTTCCCAGCCGCCCGCTTTCCAGTTATTCCGCTTCGTAAAGGCCGAGCGGTAGCTGCCCCTTTAGATAAGGACACGGTAGCCGCGACTGAAGAACTGTCCGACGAGGCGCTCCTTGCCCGGATGTGTGCAGATGATAAGGAGGCCCTGGGCCTTCTGTTCCGGCGGTATGCTCAGCTGGTCCACAGCATCGGCAAGAGAATTCTCCATGACTCCGCTGAAGCCGAGGATTTTGTGCAGGAACTCTTCCTGCACCTTTTTCGGAAGGCGCACCTGTACGATTCTTCTAAAGGACCGGGGCGCGGCTGGATCGTGCAAACGAGTTACTACCAAGCGCTGCGCCGAAGGGTTCACCTCAGCACCCGCCCGCACTATGGGTCGAAGGAACTTGACGAGTTGGCAGCCAGCGACATCACAGCACCAGTGATGGCCGGATACGATCGGTCGGGCGAGGGGCTGTTCGGCAGAGTTCGCTGGCGGGAACTGATCGACTGCTTGACCCCCGAACAGTGGGAGACCTTCCGGCTGCATTTTTATGAAGGCTATACCTTCGCCGAGATTAGCAAGATGAGGAACCAGACGGTAGCCAGCGTGGTGCATCATTTCTACCGGGGCCTCGACCGCTTGAGAAAACATATCTTCGCAAGTGAATTGCACGATAGCTAAACAATGTGGTAAAGATGGAGGCGTCAATAGAAAGCCAAGGTGCGGTGCCGTATGAGTCCGCATGAAGAGTTCCTGGAATTATGTGCTGCTTCGACCGCCGGTGAATTGACCAAGGAACAGAGCCGCAAGCTCGATGAGCACCTGTTGGGGTGTGCGGCCTGCCGAGAGGTCCTCAAGGAGCTCCAGGAAACAGTGAAAACCGCGGTGCCGGCTATCGCCGCTGGCCTGCCTCAGAATGACCCCGAGCCCGATAAATCCTGGTCCCAAGACAAGGCGGAGGCGGCGCTGTTTGAGCGCTTGTCTAAAGAGGACAGCCGAGCCAGTTCCCGACATACTCCAAAAAATGTACTGGACGGTTCGGAGCCTTCCCATCATCGTGCCTATTTTCCCTCCCGGTTCGGCTGGGGTCAGCTATGGATGACTTACGCAGCCGCCGTTTTACTCTTTTTGGCACTCGCGATTTCGGCGTACCGCGTGGGCGTCCGCAAAGGCGTAGAAGTGGCGACGAGTGTGCCGGCAACCCAAGGACAGGGAAAGGACTCCCTCGAAGCACAGGTAAGTGACCTCAGTCACGACCGCGATACTCTCCGCGCGCAGCTTGCCGCACGCGACAAAGCGATTGACGATCTGAAACAGCAGGTGGATCGGCTGAAGGCTGTGGAGAACGAAGGCGTTGAGCATTCCGCTTCGGCGCAAAAGGAGCAGGAGAGCCGTTCCGCGGAGGAATCCGCGAGCGCGAATGCTCATCTTACGGACTTGCAGAAGAAACTCGATGCCGAGGGAAGAGCCCGTTCAGATGAGTCCTCCCGTGCGGCTGCGCTCGAAGCCAAGCTGGGAGAACTGACGCAGCAATTACGCGAACGTGACCAGGTCGTTGCAGCTCAGACCCGGCAACTGCAAAGCCGAGAAGGGACCGTCGAGCAACAGCAGACTCAGCTTGCCGAACAGAAAGAATTGCTGGATCACGACCGGGACATTCGAGAATTGATGGGGGCGCGGGAGCTGTACGTTGCCGAGGTTATCGACGTCGGAAAAGACGCGGCAACCAAGAAATCCTACGGACGCATTTTCTTCACAAAAGGGAAGTCTCTGATTTTTTACGCCTACGATCTCGACCGCCAGCCGGGTTTCAAGAACGCAAGCACGTTCCAGGTTTGGGGCCAGCGCGGACCCGACCGAGAACAGGCGTTGAATCTGGGTGTTCTCTACGAAGATAGCGTTTCGAAGAAGCGGTGGATCCTAAAATTCGACGACCCACAGAAGCTCGCGCAGATCGACGCCGTGTTCGTAACCGTGGAACCGAATGGCGGCAGTGCCAAGCCCAGCAGTAAGCCATTCCTCTATGCGTATCTGAAGGTCAATCCCAATCATCCTTGAGCGAGAATGCTCCGGCCCTCCTTGCGGAATCCCTTCCATCGAAAGACAGTCGGCGGCAAGAAAATTCCTTTTCGCGTGAAAACACCAACAAGAGCGTGTAATCAGGCGCCAGGAGGATTTTCGTGCGAATGAACCGGGGCGTGGGGCTTTTGGTGTGTCTATTTCTTGCAGTTAGTGTGAGTGTTGCGCAATCACCGAACGGTACGGTCAGTGGAATCATCCTCGATCCTTCGGGAGGCGTAATTGTCGGCGCCGAGGTGTTGATCATCAATAATGCTACGGGAGTTCAGTATCCGGGCAAGGCAAACAGCGAGGGCTATTACGTGGTGCCCAATATTCCCCCCGGAACGTACCGCATTCAGGTCTCAAACAGCGGGTTCAAGACCATCATCAAACCCGACATCGTCGTTCATGTGGAGGATGCGCTTGCGATCAATTTTACGTTGCCGATTGGGGCCGCCTCCGAGATCGTGACCGTAGAAGGCGGTGCACCGATCATCAACACGGAAAACGCATCTGTCAGTACGGTGATTGACCGCAATTTTGTGGAGAGCCTGCCTTTGAACGGGCGAAGTTTCAACACGTTGCTGCAACTAACGCCGGGCGTTGTAATCGCTCCAAGCGGCCCCGGTACTCCCGGCCAGTTCAGCATTGCCGGGCAGAGGACAGATGCGAACAATTTCACGGTGGACGGTGTTTCCGCGAACTTCGGCGTCGGGCAAGGACAGAATCTGGGGCAATCTGGGACAGGTGGAGCACAAGCTTTCAGCGTCCTCGGAGGAACTAGCAGCTTGGTTTCTGTGGATGCCCTGCAGGAGTTCCGTATCGAGACGTCGTCTTTCGCGCCCGAGTTCGGGAGGATGCCTGGGGGTCAAGTCATCCTGACTACGCGCTCCGGCACGAACGCTTTCCACGGCGGAGTCTTCGATTACTTTCGGAATACCGTCATGGATGCGAACGACTGGTTCGCGAATGCAGCCGGCGACCCACGGGCTCCAGAACATCACAACGATTTTGGCGGATTCCTGGGCGGTCCCATATGGAAGGACAAGACGTTCTTCTTTTTCTCCTACGAAGGTGCTCGATTGGATCTGCCGCAAACTACTCTAACCCAGGTTCCCTCCAAGTATGCCAGGACGACGGCTCCTGCCGCGATCGCTCCTTACCTAAACGCGTATCCCCTACCGACGGACACGACGATAACCCCCGGAGTCTACACGGCGTCGTTCACCGGGAATTACGCGGACCGAGCGACTCTGAATGCAACGAGTCTCAGGATAGACCACGCGTTCAACGACCGATTTTCAATCTTCGGACGATACAACTATGCTCCTTCTCAGATTGCCGGGCCTCAATCTGGTGGTTCCTTCAGTCTCACGTCCTTCCAAACTACATTGGTGAACACACAGACTTTGACGCTTGGTGTAAATATGGCGCTGAACCCTCGCTTATCGAACACGATGCGCGGGAACTACTCGACGCAGAGTTCCAGCCAATCCTACATTCTGGATTCGTTCGGTGGGGCGACTCCACTCGATCCGAGTTTGCTTCTGGGGCCAGGTTCGAGTAGCCAGAATCTCGCGGTATTTTATGCTCTTGATACCAGTTATTTGTTTGTCGGAAACGCTGGAGCGAGCCGTACCCGTCAGGCCAATTTTGTAGATGACTTGACCATCTCCGTGGGTTCTCATCAGTTAAAGTTCGGCGGTGACTTTAAGGCACTTTTCTTGCACGTGGATTCTCCGCCAAACTACCTGCTCTATGAGGTGCCCAGTACCCAAGCTTTCGTATCCACGGGCCTGGTTCCCTACTTCATCCCGTATGTGTATCGCCCTGCGCAGTTCCTGACTGACGCGTTCTCACTTTATGGCCAGGACTTGTGGAAAGTTTCCCCCAGGCTGACATTGACGTACGGCCTCAGGTGGGAACTTGACCCGGCACCGATCGGCCGCGGGAACACAACACTGTCAGCATGGGAAAATGTAAACAACCCGGCGTCCATTAATTTGGCGCCTTCTGGGACACCTTTGTGGGCTACTACCTATCGCAACTTCGCTCCGCGTTTCGGTGTTGCCTACAGTTTGACGCCTCAAGGGGACTTCGTTGTGCGCGCTGGTGCAGGAATCTTCTATGACACTGGGGTCGGGAGTGCTGCGAATCTTGCGTTTAATTTCCCCAATGAGGCCAGTGGCTTTTTTCAGAATGTCCCAGTCCCGATTTCGGATGTAACACCTTATCTTCCCACCATCGCGCTTCAGCCCCCGTATCAAGGATTTTTCCTAGGGGTCTCCCCCAACCTTCGGCTCCCTCGCTCGTACCAATGGAACGTGGCTTTGGAAAAATCGTTTGGCGGCAAGCAAGCAGTCTCAGTGACGTACGTTGGACAGGCGGGGAGAGACTTGATCAGAGAAGAAGGCCTGCCGCTGACAAACTCCAACTTTGTGCCCGGAAACTACGGCCTTTCCTTAACGGTTAACGATGCGCGGTCTAATTACAACGCCTTGCAGGTACAGTATCGCAGACCTCTGGGGCCTCGACTCCAAGCTTTGTTCAACTACAGTTGGTCTCATTCACTGGACAATGCTTCCAACGACGTCGCGCTCGCCATTTCGAACACGATTATTTCCGGCGCACAGGACTACGCATCGTCTTCGTTCGATGTCCGCCAGAGTCTGTCCGGCGCGCTCAACTATGATGTGCCGGCCGCCACGAAATCTGGACTTCTTGCTCTGCTAACCAAGGACTGGTCTCTCAACACGGTCATTGCTGCGCGGACAGGATTCCCGTTCAATGCCGTGCTTTTTGGACCGTCCGCCTTAGGCAACGCGCTGATTCGCCCCGACCTCGTGGCCGGGCAACCGCTGTGGATTAGCGCTCCGCAGGCTCCCGGGGGGAAGATCCTCAACATCAATGCGTTTTCGATTCAATCGACGCCAAGGCAGGGAACCGAGGGACGAAACGACATTCCCGGATTCGGGCTGACCCAGGTGGATTTTTCGATTGCGCGGAAATTCCCCATCGCCGAGAGACTGAATCTTCAGTTTCGTGCGGATGCCTTCAATCTCCTGAATCATCCGAACTTTACAAACCCAGTGGGGTACATAGCGTACGGTCCCTCTCAGCTCCAGTCCCGGGAAATGCTGAATCAGGGGCTGTCGGGAGGGGCAGGTTTGAATCCACTCTTTCAGCAGGGCGGCCCCAGGTCGCTCCAACTCTCATTGAAGTTGACTTTCTGACCGCTTTGGCAAGTTCTCGGCTGTTGGCGGTCAAGGTGGCCTATACATTGTTGCTTAAAAACAAATTGTTCCTCGCCGTTTTGATTCTGATGGGAGTGCCCAGCCTCGTTTGCCTTTCCTTTGGTCAAGAAAAGGCTGCCACCCCAGAAAAGCGTCCGGTGACTGTGGCGGATACTATCGAGATGAGCCGAGTTGCAGGGAGCGGATATCCATCCTTGCGTCCGAAGAGCGGGTTCGCCTCGTTCTCCCCGGACGGAAAACACTTCGCGATCGTCATCGCCCGCGGAAACTTAGCAAAGAATACCAACGAGTACTCCTTATTGGTATTTCGAACCGCCAATGTGTCCAACGGTGGTATGCGAAGGACAATTGTCTCTTTGTCGTCTTCATCGAATCGCGAGGGGATTGTGGGCCTTAAATGGTCGAAAGACAATGACACCATTTACTTTCTCGGCGCGAGCGCCGACGATCCCACGCAGCTTTACTCAGTTCAGTGTAGTTCTGGCGAATTGAAGAAACTCACGCGTAATGGAACGTCGCTCGTGTCATACGCTCTATCCGAGGAGGGTGACACGGTGGTCTTTGCGGCCGAACGGCCGGAAACGGACGTCCTCAATGAAGACGTGTTGCGGCGCGGTTTTCACGTTATGGCAGAATGGTTGCCGGACCTTATAAGAGGACAAATATCGAGTTACGAACCAGAGCTGTTTGCCAAAGGAAAAGGCCCTTCTCCAGGCAAGCCCCTGCAAACTCTGGGCCTGTTTGACGGCGGAGCCAACGATCTCTTTCTTTCTCCGGACGGACGGTACCTCGCAGTGAAGACCGATGCGATCGAAAGACCAGAAAGATGGAGTGAGTACGAGGATCCGTATATTCAAAATGTGTTTCGAATCAAGCACGCCAAAGGGGTGGGGACGAGAATCCTGCGCTACGAACTCATTGATCTCCGAACGGGCAGGAGTGAGGTATTGCTCGATTCCCCAGCTACCTATGCGCCAGCCGACGTATTGTGGTCCCCGGACTCGAGATCCTTGTTGTTGTGTGGCGTGTACCTTCCTTTGGATGTTAAGGACCAAGCTGAGCTTCAGTCGAGGCGATCGAACAAGTTTGTCGTTGAAATCAAATTGCCCAGCCGTGAACTCGTCAAAATTACGAAAGAGGAATTGAAGCCCATTCGATGGGACGCGCGAACGAATATCGTGCGGTTTCAAGCGCGCCAGAATCAGGACCAAGCAGGCGATGCTCCTCGACTGGTCTATTACCGGAAGACTGGTGAAATCTGGGAGAGATTGCCAAATCCGCCCGCGGTAGTCACTGGTGCCCTACCAGAGATTCTCGTCGAACAAGGCCTGAATCTGCCCCCACAAGTCGTCGCCATGGATTTAAAAACCAAACGGAAGGTTACACTCCTCGACTTGAATCCTCAGTTTGCGGGGCTCGAGTTCGCGAAAGTGGAAGAAATCCACTGGAAGGATGGTATGGGGCATCCGGTCAGCGGCGGGCTCTATCTTCCCCCAGACTACATTGCTGGAAAGAAGTATCCCCTCGTCATTCAGACGCACGGCTTCGATTCGGACAGATTTGTGATTGACGGCAGTCATATAACAGCGTCTGCAGCGCAACCATTGGCCAGCAAGGGGATCGTTGTTCTCCAAATGAACGATATCTTCCGCGAATCCCTTGACACGCCTCAAGAAACGGAACGGGCCATGAGCGCGTACGAAAATGCCGTAGAGTATTTGGATCAAAAGGGCATTATCGATCGCAGTCGGATTGGCCTTATCGGGTTCAGCAGGACTTCTCTGTATGTGAAGTATACGCTCACGCATTCGAGCCAGCATTTCACCGCGGCCATTGTGGTTGATGGATTCGATGCTGGATACTGGCAGTATATTGCGTTCGGCAACCTAGCTTCAAACTTCAACGCCGACGAGGAGAGCGTCATCGGAGCCCCACCTTTTGGCGAAGGGCTTTTGCTTTGGTTGAAGCGCTCCCCTGGGTTTCTGCTGGACAAGGTGCAGACGCCACTACAGATTCAGGCGTTGGAACCGGTCTCCTTGATAGGGGAGTGGGAATGGTTCTCAGGATTAAAGCGGCTGGGAAAACCAGTCGACTTCGTGTACTTGCCTACAGGAACTCATATCCTCGTGAAACCTTGGGATCGCATGGTATCTCAGGAAGGAAGTGTCGACTGGTTTTGCTTTTGGCTCAAGAGCGAAGAGGATCCAGATCCCAAGAAGACAGAGCAGTATGTCCGTTGGCGCGAGCTTCGCAAGGAAAGAACGAATGCCGCAATTCGCAATTGAGTTTGAGAACCAGGCGGGACTGTTTTAAAGATCTTGGAAAGGGGCTTCTGGGGAGCAGCGGGGGTTGTTGATCGCAACGGTCTCGGTTTGCCTGATGCAACGTTACCGGAGAATTCTCCCTCTTTCGAATGCGCTCCCCCCGTGTTGAAGATATATCCGACCAGGGCCGATTATCTGCGCGAAGCGCTTCGGATTGCATTCATTCATCCGCTTCGTACGCAGCCGCCGTTAGGAACAAGTCTGGGAAGCTCTCTATCACAACGCCACGTTTTAGCTGCTGGCCTTCAATTATTAAGGTAGCGGTGCCAAGCCGCACAACTTCCGGGCTTTCGTATCTCATCGTGTTCACCTCCTTTCTTATGGGGGAAAGACTACCGGAGCACTAGCTGCAGCGAGTGCTCCGGAGATTAACTATTCATCAGCCTCGTACGCGCTAGCAGTGACGAATTTCATCGATCCCTGATTGTCCGACGTGATTCCCTGCTTCGGAGTTCCCTGGATCTCGACCGTAGCGGAGTTGATTAGGGTCACTTCTGGCTTTGTGTATTTCATCGTGTTCACCTCCTTTCTTTTGGGGTAAAGACTACCGGAGCACTCGTTGCAGCGAGTGCTCCGGAGACTGATTACTCATCAGCTTCATACGCGTTAGCAGTGACGCCGTGTATTGTCTGATCCGCTGGGCTGGCCGACTTCGGGACGCCCTGGATCGCTGACTTGGCCGCATTGATTAACGTAATCGCTGGCTTTGCATAGTTCATGGTATTCACCTCCTTTCCCTCTTGAATTTCTCAGCTGAGATCTCGATCTTTTGTCGTCACTTACTGCAATCAGATGACATCCTACGCAATCGGCCTCACATCATCGGTTTGGGGGAGCACCTGCTTGGTTGCTGCCTGGGTCTGCCGTGTGGCGTCACCCAAAACATGCCTGGTAGTCAGGTTCCGGAGCCAAAGCTCAATACCAAAAGTGCGGATAACCGGGACTATAGGAACCTCTGCCCCTTGCCGAATCTTTTGCAGGGCCTCTACGAAGCGCGTTGAATCAGTGATCCCAAGAGAACTCATGAGCATGTGTTGGCTAAGTTCCAGCAGATGCGGCCACTCCGCTGCAATGCCGACTCTGGGACCACGCGTAACAAATGCCTTACGTTTCCGGTTCAAGAGTTCTTCGGGGACGATGCCGATGAGTGCACGACGCATCAAAGAGCGGCGCTGGCCGGGGCGGACAAGCTGTTCGGGCGGGATTGCGGACACGAATTCGAGCAGTCCGTGGTCGAGGTAGGGATAGCGTTTCTCCCGCGGCAGGTCTGAGGACAAGTCCGAGCATGCAAGCTGCCGCCGCAGTACATCCAAGGTGCCTACATCTCCTTGAAAACTTGGCAGGGGGCCGAAGATCTTTGTTCGGCCCTCATAACCACGCAGAGCCGCGCGATTCCGTTTGACGAAAGCTGGACTGAGCCAGGCCGCGGGGCGTTTATGTTTCGGGACACCGACGAGCGCGGGAGGAAGGAATCCACGAGCGGCGTCGAATAATAGATAAAACCATGGCTTGCGCTTGTTGAGGGCCCAAACTCTTAGTTGATGAGCGAGGGATCTGAAATGGCATCTGGCTAGCAGGTCCTGTAGTTCAGGTGTGGGAGTTGGGACGCCGCCCGTGAATTCGTCGCCTCCGATACCGGAAAGGACTACGCGATTCCCTTGCGAGGTCATGCAGGCTGCGAATTGAAGGCTGGCTTCAGACGGATGACCACCGCTGGAGCCGGGAGTCGCCGCGAACTGGTCGCAGTCGACCTCAAGCTTGAAAGGCTCTTGCGATCCCATATCGATGTGGGTGCCGGTCCGGCCGCGCTTTTCTTCGACTTTGGTGAAGTAGGGGCGCTCGTTCCAGTTGGGTTCGGAGTCGTCGTAGTAGGAGATGGTGTCGAGGCGCGGAGTCTCGGCGGCTCCGCGGGCGATGATGGTGTCTGCCATGCAAACGATCGAGGAGGAGTCCATCCCGCCGCTAAGCTCGGCTAGGACGGGACTATCAGAGCGGAGCCTGCGGCGCACGGATTCGGCGAAAACCGCGCGGAAATGCTCTTCGTATTCGGCATCGGTGTTGTAACGGATTCTTTTGCTTGCATCGAAATCCCAATACTTGGTGACGGTTTGCTTTCCATTTCGGATGACCACCGAAGATGATGGTGGAACGGAGTGGATCCCGATGTAGGGCGTCAGATGGGTGGCGGGGAAGAGCGAGACCCAGCCAGCGATGTACTCTTCGCAAAGGGTGAAAGTCTTGCCGGCGAAGAGAACTAGGGGATCGAGGATGGTGCTCCAGGTGACTTGGTCGTTGTCGATGGAATAGTAGAGATGGCGGGTGCCGATGGGGTCTTTTGCGAGGAGCAGGGAGCGGGACTTGGCGTCCCAAATGGAGAGCGCCCAGTCGCCGACGAGTTTGGCGAAGCAGTTGGCGCCCCACTCGTCGTAGGAGGCGGCGACGATGGAGACATCGGTCGCGCTGATGGTTAGAACGTCGCGCAGGTGGCGGATGAGTTCGGCGCGATTGTCGAGGCGGCCGTCCCAGGTGATTACGACGCCGGACCCGGTGACGTGAGGTTGCGTTTCACAGCGCGATTCTTTTGTGGTGTGGAACGCGCGATAGAGGATGCTGAGGTTCGAGATCGCGTAGGTGCCCTCGTCGTCGGGGCCGTACGGGGCGATGACTGACTTCACCTTGGCGAAGTAAGTCTGGTCGACTGGCTTGCCGTCCCAATTCCATCTTCCAAACTGAACGCTCATGTGTCGCTCCTCGTTTTCGCGCTGCGTTGACGCACTAGCACCTGTCGAGCACTGCGTATATTTCCGGCGTATACGGTTTATCGTTGACGACGCGTCCGTCCACTTCGACCCACGCGTGGGCCTTGAACGGCATCTGTTGCGCGCCGATGACCATCTGTGCCGGGACGCCATACTTTTTGAGGAGACATGCTGTGGCAGCGGAGCGTTGCAGGCAGAGCGCTTCCTTCCAATACCAGATACAAGCCATGTCGATCGCTGAGTTGATCCTATCGACGGCATCGGGATCTGGCGTCCGCGCTCCGACTGGGTAGTTGCGAACCTTCTCATAAAGCGCCGCGAAATTGCCTCGCGCCAGGTACAGGTCGAAATGAATCAGTTTCAAGTACGCTTTCAGCACAAGAAATGACATGAGAAACCCTCTCCTTCAGTGCGGCAATTGCAGTTGGTCGCAGAGAAAAGCCATTCGATCCGTCAGTGCTTCAATGCGTTGACTCAAAGGGAGCACGGGCGAATGCCCGCGAAACTTGTCGTAGTCGAGGAAAATAGGATGTTCGGAAACATTTGCAGCCTGTAGCCGTGCGGTCATTTTGCGAGCGTGCAGTGGGTTGCAGTTTCGGTCAGCGTCACCGGAGACGATCATCGTGGCGGGATAGGCCGTGCCGTGGCGTACCTGATGATAGGGAGAATATTTAGCGAGGGCGGCAAAATCCTCAGGGTCATCGGCGGTGCCGAATTCTTCTTTCCAGACATGGGCGTTGTCGAAGAGGTGGTAGCGCAGCATGTCCAGCATCGGGACCATACAAAGCACTGCACAGAACAAATCCGGCCGCTGCATGAGTGCAGCGCCTACGAGCAGGCCGGAGTTCGAACCACCGAAGATCGCGAGCTTCCTAGGAGCGGTCCGACCACTGCCGATTAGCCATTCGGCTGCGGAAAGAAAATCATCGTAAGCCGTCTGACGGTTGCGACGTTTGGCGGCTTCATGCCATGCAACTCCGAATTCCGATCCGCCACGAATGTTCGGCAGCGCAAAGAGGCAGCCGCGCTCCATGAGGAAAGCAACGAAAACGCTGAACTGCGGCGTCATGGACACACCGTAGCCGCCGTACGAGGTCATGATTGTCGGATTGCCGGTTCCCTCGAGAATGTCGTGCCGGCCCACAAGGTACATGGGAACTCTTGTGCCGTCTTTAGACACGAACCAAATCTGGGAATGGCTGTATTCCTTTGGATGAAACGGGATGCTTTTCTTGGCCCAGAGCTTGCGTTCATTGCTCTTCGCTGAATACCGAAAGGTCCCGATGGGTTCAGTGAACGATTCCGTTTCGAGGAGGAGCTCGTCGCTCTCTGGAAAGCCGCCAACCATACGGACGGTTTCGTCATCGGAAATGGGTAACTCACCGAGATTTTGTCCCGAGAAGTCAAAGATGCAGATCGTGTGCTTCATCTGCTTCGCATAGGAAACAAAGATGCGATCGCCGACAACGAGCCAGGTTCCGATGGGGGTATCGGTTTCGTGAACGACATCGATCCATTCGTGTTGGCCATTTTCGCGAAGCCGGATTTCGACGATGCGGCGATTCGGTGCATCGCGATTGGTAATGGCGAGAATCTTGTCGCCGAGGAAGCGAAGGCCGAGGGAATAGTCGATTCCGTGGAAAACGCGCTTCAGTTCCGCGTTTCCGTCGAGAGGCTTGAGATAAATATCCGTGAGTGTTTTTTCAAGGAATCGATGTACGAGAAAGACGAGCCGTTTGCCTTCGGAAAATAGACCGAGGCGAATTTTTTCGTCTTCACCGGCAGAGAAAATCTCATGGTCTTCGTTGGGTGGCGTTCCGAAAATATGTTGGTACGCGGCGCGGTAGAAAGGCCGTTTGGCATCCACAGCTTCGTGAACGTAGTAAAAACCTTTGCCGTCCGGCGCGAAGGCGAAGCCGCGTAAATACCCGCGAGGGAGAAAATCGGGAAGGCACTTCCGGGTTGCAATGTCGAGCAACTCAAAGGTTCCCGTTCTCTCGCCCCCTTCTTTCACTTCATATAGAAGCAATCGACCGTCAGGGGAAATTCGCACCGGTTTTACGGCTGTATATTCGCCGGTGCCTTTTTCGCGTGGGTCAATCAAAAGGTGATCCTCGCCGTCTGCACCGTTGCGTACGTAAATGCAGGGCTGTTCCTGGTCGGGAAGACGCTTGCGAAAAAAGTAGCAGTCTCCAACTTTCTGGAGGGAGTCATGGGTTTCAACAGCAAGGAATTCCGCGATGCGGTGGCGGATAGTTTCGCGGCCTGGAATCGCATCCAAGTAATTGCGCGCGTACCGCGTCTGCTCTGCAATCCAATCGCGCGTCCGAGGCGAATCCTGGTTTTCAAGCCAACGGTACGGGTCTGGCACAGCAACGCCGTGCAGAAAATCCGTAACCACCTCGACGGGAGAATGAGGCGGAGGCTCCATCAGCTTGGGCATGGGATGCTCCGTTCGGCCAGTCCACGGGCTTCGCGCTCCATGCGCCGCGTGAGGCTGCGCAGATAGCCCGCATTGCGCGGGTCCTCTAGTTTCTGTGGGTCCGTCCACAGATCGTTTCCCGTTGCATACACGAAAACAGCCACGAGAGGCGCAACCTCGAGAGCGCGGCGGAATTCGCTCTCAGACACAAACGCGCACCACTTCGAGGAATAACGCGCAACAAGCTGTGTCTCCTGTGAACAGTCCTGTCCGAAAGCTCGCCTGAAATGTTCCAGTAGATATTCGAACGTGAGGAATGGATGTCCTACAAAGGCCTCCGCCCAATCGAGAAACCTGCAGCCGGTGGGGGAACAAATGATATTTCCCGGATTGAAATCCAGGTGCCCGAGAGTGTTGGGAATACCTGTCTCTTCAAAAACCGTGAGAGCATCCTGCACCCGTGCGGAGAGACGATGAAGTTCGTCGCGGGAGAGGGCCGCGGGCGGCATCTTGGTCTGGCTTTCCATCAATTCGCTCATGGTTCGAAAAAAGGGCTGCACTAGGTCCGCGAGCGACCATGCACGCAGATCGCGGGCTCCGGGGTCAAGAAGGTGCAAACTCCTTCCGAGCGACTGAATCTGCAATTCCGCAAGGTCCGTGGCCACGGCTTCCCAAGACACAAGCGTGGAGCACTCGTTAAGGAGGGTCCCTTCCGCCTCTCGTGCAAGCCAGCCGTTCCACTCCGGTCGCGTGGCGATAATCTCTGGTAGGAAGCGAGAGAAAAGATGGGCGAGGGCGAGCGTGAGAGGATATTCGCGCCGGTTTGGGGCACCCACGGCCTTGAACCACACCGCCGGCCCATCGGTTTCAAAGCGAATCAGGCTGAACGTGGGGCAGGCATTGAGTTGGCGGAACCTGCCATTGAGGTGAAGTCCGTGTGTTCCGATTTGCTCTTGCACCCACTGCTGAAGATCGGGGAACCATCCAAGCCTTCCGAACGGTCCGCTCGTTGTGTTTTGCGCGTAAGCCATGGATTGGGCGATTGCCTGCCGCGCTGCTTGAAAGTCATAAGCGTCACGGAACGCGCTCTCGATCAGGGCGTCGACAGAAACCCATTCCTTGTCGCACTGAGTTTCGTCGTGCGGACCACATGGCTCCATGATTTCGTAGCGGATTTGACTGGAACCTGATTGCGCAGGCGGAGGCTCGAGCGAAGACAGTGAAACGGCATTGATGCCGCAGGTTTCGCGGAGAGCAGCGGTGAGGTTTTCCGCGACTCTTTGCCAACGCGGAATTTCGACTTCTGGAAGTGTGCGATGTTCTCCATCAAAACCTATAAGGACCTCGGGATTCTTCCCCCTGAGGAGAATGATGCGGCGGGTCTCGCGTTCTTCATGTGGATCGATGCGCACAGTGTTGCTCCAGCTCACGTGAGGGAATTTCTGTTGCGCACCGTCAACAGGTGGTGCTTCTCGAGCGTTTCGATAAACTCACGCACGTCCGCTTCTGCCCTAGCGCGGTCGATCCCAAACTCACGCGCGAGTTGTTCCGCGATCTGTGGTTCCGCAGAACCTTGCTTCAGGAGTTCGAGGATTCTCGATCCGACGAAGTTGAGGCGGAACATCTGCCCGTGGAGGATGTCGAGGACGATTCCGCCATCCTGGTTGTGTGTGGACCGTACGTTTTCCGCAACTCGCACGTTTTTGAATCCTCCCCGCAGTTTGCGGTTCATTCGGATTCCACGCACATTGCCACTTGTGGCGTCCGATAGCCAGAAACATCGCAAACTGTTCGAGATTCGGTCATGGCTAGCGAATTCCCTAGGCAGGGCAACAAGATACGGATAGCAGGCGACGAAACGAGTTTTGGGGGAGTGCGCGGATTCCGGGCCTAATCTGGCCCAAGGCAGTGAACCCGAGCCCGCCGCCCGCAGGAAAGGCTCTGGATTTCCACGCAGTTACGCCTCAGAGTTGTCGTCGCTTCTTGGAGTTACCTTGACGTTTTCGTCGCGAACG
>Ga0210410_10002443_pt1 | contig 16632 bp, 19 predicted proteins | sample IncBWC4MmetaG_FD_161058 | JGI IMG/M metagenome (GOLD analysis project Ga0210410, IMG submission 161058) | Forest soil microbial communities from Barre Woods Harvard Forest LTER site, Petersham, Massachusetts, United States - Inc-BW-C-4-M | ecosystem: Environmental > Terrestrial > Soil >... | reverse complement strand
CGGATCCTTGCTTTTTAGATATGGCTTCATTCCATTCTTGACTATAGGCATCAGTGTCCGAAGATACTGGAGAAAGACATTGCATTGAGATGATAGATCATCCGGAGTTGATGATATAGGCAATGAAGGGGGGGATGGTGTGATAACAGCTGGAATGCGTAATCGTGTAGGCTTTCTTGTAGGCTGCGATATCCACAGGCTATGAAGATCCGATAAGACATCTAAAGCCAAGCGCAGCGGAGATGATGAATCCATAAAACCTGCTGTCTGCAGGCTGATGTGGAGGGTGCTGATGACTTTATCGAAATCTTTAATTGTAAGGTTTCTTTTACGCCGCACACCCAAGAGTATTCCAATAGGATCATTATACAAACGCCACATTGGATCGAGGAGAAGCACAGAGCCTGGAGCTACAGAAAGAATCATATCCATAGCTTTGTATCGCAGAATTTGTTTAGGTTCAGAAGGGAAATAGAGCCATAGTTTGAGACAATCGTTAACCGCATCGATAGTTCGTTCCGCAGCAGCGCCAACGATGAATCGAGGGACCTTGTATTTGAAAATACATGGGGTATCAAGGGAAGGGAGGTAGTCTTCTGAACAAAAGTCGATTGTCTGGCTTGATCCGATACTGGATGTGTGATAACGTTCAATGTCATTTATTAGCCGTTGAAGCCAATTAGATGAAGATGATCGTGATGTTGATGAATATGCTGAACTAATCTCCGTTTGAAGCCAGTTTATAATCTTCCATTCTGACATCATGATAATGCTTTGCGTATAGCAAAGCTCGACAGCAGTGATGGATCTGTAACGTCCCAACCCTCTGAGCCGTTCCCATAGAGCAGGCACTAACTTGGCAGTTTCAGGCTCAGAAGGCCTGTCATTTAATAGCCCCATCGTAACATTGATATTTTGAGTGATCGACCAAGTGTTTTCGGAAGGCTTTTCATCCGAACGAGCATGTAGGCCCTGGATCAAATCCTCAATGGCATGAAATACAGATATTGAACTAAACATTTGGACAAAAGATTCTGTTGGATGACGTTCTTTAATAAAGTCAGCTTACTACCGAAGAATGAACATTTCATAATACATACGAAGATTAACTTCAACAGCTTCTGATGCATCAACACGAGTTATTTTTGAATTTGATTCAGCAGTATCCTTTCTTGGATCGTAAAGAGAATCATCCACAGACATGTCGTCTTCTGAGAGGGAAGATAGAGATGATAATTCTTCATCACTTCCAAGACCAAAGGAATATGGTACTGTTCTGAGCGGGCCCAGAGTAGCATTCTTAACCAGCTTGACAATATCAGGTTCCACAGGTGAAACCACCAAGTGAGACGTATCAACCTGCATACAATCATCATCTTCAGAAGGAACATTTCGAGGTCGTCGTGTGTTTTCTTCCTCAAAGTCACTGTCGTCATCAGTTGGTTGGTAATCGTCATCTTTAAATAAGGTAAATAATTGTATGAAAATATTTGATTGATACTATGTTACACACCCATGTTTGTATCACCATCATATTCTTCATCCATTGGCAACCGCGACGAAAGAGGAGGAACAAGTATACCATCGAATACGAGTTTACCCTTTCCTTTTCGCCTCTTTTTGGCATTTGAAGATGAGATGGAGGAATTTGGTGGTAGTCTGGGTGGTATGGGTGGAGGAGCTCCTTTATTTAAAAAGGAACGAGTTTCTGGTCAGGGAGATGTCATATTATCAGCAGAATGTATTATAACCAGAACTGATGGGTGCTTACGTCTTTGAGCGACTGGAATAACTGTAGATGTTGTTGCCACAGGGCCATCTGTGTTTCAGTTCTCAGTAACCAAAGTTAATATTAAAGTACAATCACTTTACCCATATCCATGTCCGTATCAGGCAGTCGGTTGTCGTTTAAGGCATTCATGACTAAATTTAATGCAGCCTGGCCAGCTACCGGGTAATCATTAGATGGCATTGAACTTTTATCTTGCTTAGTGCGTTGTCCTAAGATATAACACATTATTCACTAAAATCAAATTTTATAAGTGGCAAACACATACGCTTTGAAGCAATGGTAGACGTATTGGTTTTCTTCTGACTTGTATGTGCTAGACATTGCTCAATGTAATCCTTATGTTAAATGGGATAGATTCATACCCTTTCTCTTTCTTGAGGGGCCATCCCTCTTAGTGGCTCTTTGAAAAGGCCTGGTATCTCTTCCAACCAAATGTGGAATGAACTTTGCACCATCCGCTTCCTGTTCCAAGAACTCCGACACTGCAAATTTTATGGCATCCATTGATCGACGGTCAGCATCCATCATCCGTGGATCCTCTAGTCCTTCAGGTACAGAACGAGTATACCCAGTTGGGGCATACAGCCAATCCTTGGCATGGACTCTATTTCCATTGATCTCAGCAGAAAAAGCACTGAGGAAAACTTTTGGATCAATGCGTGCTTGGCATTCAATGGGAAGTTGTCGAAGGAAATAATTGTTTATAAGAAGAAGATTTCGACAAGAATATTCGAAGAGATCATGGTTTTCCATCATTACAGGACCATCGGTCAACCAAGTTGCTTCATTTGAAGGCTCAATGGGATCGTAAGCATCTTCACTAAGCAAAAAATAAATTTCAGCATATCAACAAAAGCTGACGTAGATTGTGACTCACAGCACACTTGTCATCTCAGGAGCTAGGGTGAAGATATTGCCATTCGGAAGCGACGCGAAGCCTGCACGATGATTGGCTGATTGAGAAAGCATAGACGCTGGGGGATACATAACGACCATTATTCTGCATGCCGAATCTGCAGGAGGTTTTCCTGGCGGAGACAAAGGTGGGGTGCCACCATGCTTGCGAAGGCCGCTAAATCCCATCAGCTTGAACGGATCTAGCTTGATGTAGAGTCCCATGCTCAATAAGTTGAAGCGACCGGATTCATATCCCTCGTCAGCTGGCACAGCGACAAGTGAAAGCATTGCTGTCTCTGCACCCGGGTCATCCTTCAGGTCAATATGGCCATTTTTCTGACCAAAGTGACCCATGTCTGGGCTCATGTCAGTTGCTATGATAAAAAACTTGCATAAGTTTACAATACTATATATATAGGTATGTAGAAGACATACTTTCACATCCATCCCTTTGGATAGCAGATGCAAGGTTCAACTGCATCGTGGGGTACGCGCAGTTATCTGAGACGCCAATTCGTGGCATGTTGGTGGCCTCTGCAAGCAGTTCAAGACGTTCGACGAATTTGACTGGCGCATGTTTTCGAATTCCCGCCATGCCAACTTTCCCAGCGATCTGAGTTCCATCAGAATCAATTGTAATGATGGTAAATAACTGGGCATACCTTCACAATGTCGCGGTGGAGCTCTTGATGCTCGTCAAGAGTATGATCAGCAACCTTGGCCGAGGCCGTAGGCGATACCAATCGGCGAGAACATTGATGGGAAGGTCCCAGAGTGTAGCATCGGCTCCCCTTGACACCATTCAGACCATTACAGCGCTCCCATGCGGTGCCTCCGATCCAAACACCATTTTCCTTAACAGGACGCCCCGGCTTTGCGAGCGCCTCGTCGCCCACTATCGAATGTTGGACACGGATCATTTCTTCGAGGACACTAGGATCGTCCGCATGTAACCGGGTACTGAAATAAAAGTTCACAAGGTTGCTGGTGTCCGAACTGATGAACTTACCAATCACTAACCCACCCACCCAGAACATCCTTTTCAGGATTTGGATCCTGCATGTCCCTTATGAAGACGAGGTCATCATGATCAATTTCAAATATACCTTGAAATCACTGTAAATGATTGCAAGAAAGTTAAAATGCATACACGCACCGAGGTCTGTGACGCTGTCGTTCGGACCCAACGGAACCTCCAAACTGGCCTCGAAAGCTTCGAGGGCTTCCAAACCTTCGACAGATGTATCCTGGATGTACACGAGAATGCGCCCCGGAGATAATGGGTCACGATCGTGAGCTAACGGATGGGAGTCAACCTGGAAGATGTAGGGGAATCGGCCGTCCCGATTCACGTCGTACAGAAGAACGCCGTCTGGCACCACCAACTCCGGAGGCGCTATCGGCAACATCCTAGGATGGATCGACATGTTGGAATCGCAAACGAACGAAAACAAAATCAGTCTGCAGTTAAACTGCTGACTGACAGTCGCTAGGAAAACGAAAAAAAAAGACCGTAACGAGGTGCAACGCCAAACGACCGCCGGAAACAACTGATTCAGAAAGAGCTGTCTGTAGTTGAACTACTGACAGAGTGTACCCAGAAAACAAAGGAGCAAGTGCAGATGGCGAGGAGGAGATTACAATGGCAAGAAGAAAGAGGAAGAAATGGGCGCGGATCTAAAAGCGTGTGACGACATCATATAAGTCTATTTTTAAACGCATGTAACTACATCGAGTAAGTACCAATAACAAGCCGGTTCAAGCGAAACAGCATAAGTTAACGTTCCTTGCAGTTCAACTGCAAGGAATAGTTCGAAGCCAATGCCGACGATTGAACACAGGAAGGCTGCCAACCAGGAGTTGAACCTCTCAGAACGTAAACGAGTAGGCAGCAACCGTCTGCACGAACGGTTGGTCTTCCTGAACAGACTTTCCTTGCCGTTCAATGGTGAGGAATAGTAAAGGTAAAAGAAGACAAGAAGAAGTCGAACGCGAAGAGGGTAAAAGATGGTGTTCAGCGAACACCCAGATCAGAGCAGTGAGGAACGAATGTTACCGACCGTTGAACGGCAGGCAACGACGACAAGGGAGATTGTTGGAGCAGGAGAAAAGCGCCTCGAATTGACACTAAGTGAAGCAAACAAGAAAACAAAACCCAACGATGTTCTTTGGCGGACTTGGGACCTCTCCAAACGTCGACGAGTCACGTGATCAACGGGTTAGGGTTTTACTGCTTTTCGCAACCGACAAAAAGACGCTGTACAGCTTTCAAGTCAGTAAACTGTAAGTCAATTTCCGATTCACAGACTTCAAAGGAATGTAAATAATTTCGACAGTTCAATATACAAAAATAATAAAACAAGGAGTTTCTAGCCAAGAAAACAAATAAGAGTTTCTTGCAGTTCAACCGCGAGGAACAAGAGTTCGAGAAGTGATCGAAGATACACGTAAAAACGCCTTGAAATTGACGCCAAGTGAAGCCAACGAGAAAACAGATAAAAATTCCTTGCGGTTCAACCACGAAGAACAAAAGATCGTACATTGGGATGGAAGGAAAGTTATCCGCTGTTCAACAGCAGATAATACAAAAAACATTCGATATTCCCATAACGCTCGTATGAAATAAACACTAACCTCAACAGAAACGATGACAGGCGTGAACGTTACCAACCGTTCAACGGCAGGCAACGACGACAAGCAGGATCGTTGGAGCAGCCAAAAGCGCCTTGAAATCACCGCCGAGTGAAACCAACAGGAAAACAAATAAACGTTCCTTGCGGTTCAACCGCGAGGAACAAGAGACCGGGAAAGATTTGAAGATACCGGTACATCGGGATGGAAGGAAGGTTACCCGCTGTTCAACAGCAGATAAGATTTGACGTTCCGGTAACGCTCGTACGAAAGAAACACTAACCGTTGTTCAACGGCATGGAACGGCAGTGTGCCATGTCACTTTATGGGAAACCAGATTAGATCGAACGTTCCCCGCGGTTGAACCACTGGGAACAAACGTGCGATGCCGTGTGATCTAAAAGGGCGAGAGTGTACAAGTCATGGTGTCGTGGTCAGGGGCAGATACTAGATAAAATAATAATAAAGCCAGGATTTTCTAGCCGTTAACCTGCCAAAAATTCGAAAATGACAATATTCAGGCACCAACAAAAAAAAATAGAAAGGCCCATTCACGAAGCTTATTCTCCTGAAGCATGAAAGGATCGAATCCGGTAAGTTCGACCTAGCAGAACAAGTATAAATGAAAAAATGGATGGAGATCGAGGTCACGTGCGCCAAATATCGACATCTCTCGGGGGGGGGAGAGATGTCGATATTTGGCGCACGTGACTTTTTTAGAAACGCAAAAAGTAGAAAATGCAAAAGAAACCCGAATATTCCACGCAATTGAACTGCAGGAACAGCGTAACATGCCTTGAATAAAACAATAAAACAAGCACGAGAAACCACGGTTCGACCATCAAGGCAAAGAGGGAGTTCCTGGCAGTTGAACTGCTAGGAACAACGCAATATCGAGGAAGTGAAAAGGTAAATTATGTCAATTCAGTTGCTCTAACCGCGCCAAAGAACCAGTAGAATTCATACGAGAGCATACAAAGCAACAGGAGCACGAGAATACGCAGCTGTTGAACAGCCGTGAAGTCTTGGAAGGGGAGAGCAACAAAGTTTACCGCAGTTCAACTGCTGTAAACTCCTAGAGGGACTACACAACCATAAAGGGAGCGTACAGCACGTCAGAGAGGACGAGAAACAGGAAGCGTTTGATGTACAAAGACGCCGCCATAAACATTCTCTGCAGTTGAACTGCAAAGAATTCGCGCGTTACGACAGAAGCAAGCTCCAGCGATAAACACGGTGCCCGTGGGAGAGTAAAGAGTAGTCCGACGCGTAGACAATTAGTACTATCCTATGCGCATGATCGTGAAACCATAGAGCCCGCCCTAGACATTCTCTGCAGTTGAACTGCTGAGAATTCAAAGTTACTGAAGCCAAAGACAAACGAAGTCTCCGAAAGAAAGAAGTAGACAGTAACCGGCGCGTAGACAACGAGTGTTTTCCGTGCGCATTCTCTGCGGTTGAACCGCTGGGAATGAGAAGTTTGACTGGGATGCTTCCGACACAGCAAGGGCACGGTAGCACCGCCACTATGACGTCATGATCGAACACATCTCGCTAGTTGAAGATCATCAAGAACAATGCATTCATTCCGATGCACCTAATGAATTCTCTGCAGTTCAACTGCGGAGAATGTCTACTCGCGGGTGGAGCAGAGCAAGTGGCACGTCGAAGACAGAGAGAGGGCTCGTGGCTATAGAATGGCACAGGTTGCCGGTCTGCAGGTACGTGTAGTATTAGTGTCGTTTGGCCTCTTTTTCATGTTTTATTATGCTAACTAATTGTTTTGCTTTATATTTTTAGGGCCCATCCCCGCACTTCGAATGAGAAACAACAAACGAAAAGTCAGTCTGTTTTTTTTTTGTTTCTTGTTTTTACGAATTAACTAATTCCGTTCCTTCATGTTTTAGGGTCTAAACTACTGGTAAACTACTGGTAACGACAGGTGCCGACGCCCACATGAACGACCCATTTTCAACGAGACGTGGCCCAAATGACAACTGGGTCGTTTGGGCCTACTCTAAGTTTTTTCTCTTTCATTCTTGTTCTGATTAATTAACTGATTTCTTTTCTTTATTTTTTAGGTTCTAAACTACTGGTAACAACAGGTGCCGACACCAGACGACCCATGCCCAACACGACCGCAGAAAACCCCTCCTCCCCAGCCATATGGGATGTGAGGCTCTCGATAGGACACCCAACTTCTCTGCAACCCACCACTACCACCACCATCTACGGCCCCCGCCCCACTTCGCACTTCCCCAGCAGCCACACCCAGCGGATCGCGGGTGCTAGAGACCAACGAAAACAACCTAAGGGGAGGGACGATGACGACGGCGACGATGAAACCAACAAGGAACACACACACAGCACCAGAGCCACTGCGAGTCTCTCCTCGCAGGTGTTTGCAGGTGCTAACGCGAGGACAGCGGACGACGAGAAAGCCAACGAAAACGGGATTACGACAACAGCGGGGCGACAACATCAGTGGCGGCGGGGTAGAGCAGTGGACAACACGAGGAGACAGGGACGAGAATGGGGAGGAAGGAGACGGGGACCGAGGGACGATGACGAACGAGGGGTGAGTGGGCACTAGCAACAATGACAACAGGACCGAGACAATGAAAGGGATGACGAGAAGACGACACAGAAGACAACGACAACAACGGGGGACGACGACAACAGCATCCCCGCCCCACGCATCACTGCTCGGGAATTCGCAGGCACTAATGACCACAACCAAGGGGAAGAGGGGCAGAGGCGGCATGATGCCAGAGGGAGATGGGCAGCTTGCAACCACCAAAACTGCTGAATCACAATCCGAGGCCAGGTCAAGATGACAGCCACACCCGCTTTCTAGTGCAGTGGTAGTCTTACAGAATAATCCTCAACTAGCTGCTGCCTCCTGTACAATTGGGGGCTTTTTTTTCATCACCTCGAATGACAGATTTAAAAAAAAAAAATTTAATGTAATTGTAAATAGCTAATAAATAACATAATGATTATGAGGACTTATTCATGTCAGTTTCTCTGCAGTTCAAGTGCAGAGAATGTCTACATCTGTTCAATCCATCAGAAAGCACCCATGGTAAGTAAAGGCAACTACAAAACATTCTAAACAGCAAACGATCACTGTGGTTGAACCGCAAGGGACAACAAAACGAAACTGGTTCAAAGACACGGGAACGCCGATACCACATGACATCCGTCATTCTTCCTCAAGCATGAACGCTCTCGGCAGTTCAACTGCAGGGAACAATGTATTGGGAAAGATCCGGAACGCGGGTAAGGAACGAACATTATCCACTGTTCAACGGTAGGTAACGATGAACTTCTATATGACTGATGGTGGTATTGCAAGAGCAGGACGTCGTTCTTTGAACTTGAAAGCCTGAGAAGTAAAACTTGGCAACTACAAGACATCCTCAACAAGCGAATGTTCCTTGCAGTTGAACCGCAGGGAACAACATAACGAAAATGTTTTGAAGACATGTGGAAGCTGGTACTGACATCCGTTGTTCAACGGTAAGAAACTACGACAAAGCAAGTAAAAGAACGGTATGATTGAACCACACAGAACAAACTCCGATGCTGATGGAAAGACAAATTCAAAAAGAAAATCGGGTACACATCGCTCAACATCGCCCAATGTGCAGAGTCAGCGCATCACGGTCTGCTGTGATCATAAAGTTAAGTAAATTCCGTTAAGCTCATATCAAATGATTCCAAGGGCTTCAACAACGTTCTCTGCACTTCAACTTCAGGGAACAACCAAAAGGTAGAAAGAAGGCCATCATCTTCTAGCTGTCAAATAACAGGGAAGAGGTCATTGTCAAAGAAACCAGGCATTTCTAGTAGTAGAATTGGCAAAAATTTGAAAATGTCCAGATGCTAGCGCCAAAGGATAGAAATAGCACGGTTTCTCCATAAAGTGTAAACTACTGAAGCAGGAGACAATCGTTTCCGTTAAGTTTGATCTGGTGGAAAGTGTATAAAAGCCAAAATGCCTGGACATGGAAGTCACGTGCGCCAAATATCGACATCTCTCCCCCCCCCGAGGGATGTCGATATTTGGCGCACGTGACTTTTTCAGAAACGCAAAAAGCAGAAAAGACAATGGGAAAACGAGTTTAACTGCTGGGAACAAGACAACACGGCGTGCACATATAATTAACAGTTCAAGGTGGAAGAAATGAGGCGAACAGTCGGTCATTTCGACCAGAAGATCCTTCCAGTTCAACGACGAGGAAGTACAACTTAGAACTGAGGGTAGAGAACGCTGGCGAGAGATGCATTGAGTAATAAGCAGTAGAGCCAGCACCAGCAGATTACAGCGGTCCTATTCTCGGCAGTTAAACTGTTGAGAATTTGAGAATGTCCTTCCAAAGGAGAAGTGCGCCAGTTCGAATACGTCGTTTGTAGAAGAACAGCAAGTAGGCTACCGGGAAATCAAGACGGCAAGAACGTTCAATACACGAAGACACTATTGATGTAGAACATCTCTGCAGTTGAACTGCTGAGAAGTCATTGGTTGCCGCCGAAGGAACCGCCAAGATGGAGATACATAAGCGTACGAATGAATAAGATAGTAGCTAGCGTTCCCTGCGGTTGAACCGCTGGGAACGAGGAATGTAGGTGTAAGCATAAATAATATAGCAGCTAAGCATTCCCAGCTGTTCAACAGCTAAGAATACGAGAAACATATGGTATAAGACGCGTAGTGACTTTGGCATTTGTGATGTCACGTCTGGACTGTCACAGTGAAACATGGAGAAACGTGTTTCATTTCTCTACATTTCCCAGTGGTTGAACCACAGGGAAAGCTAAACTATCAGCTTATTTACGGGTCTGCCTACTCGCCATTGTTCTCCCACACCTACGGTCCTTGATGCTAGTGCCTCCTTCAATGGCAACTAGTGATTTCTCAGCTGTTGAACTGCAGAGAATAGTCCCGTCTACGGCACATGGGGCGTTGCTTTAGCAAGCTTTTCTCGCACTGTACGTTCGCTGACATTTCCACATGTAATGTCCTGGAGATGGGGGAGGACACAGAGCACAGTTTTGTGTTATCCAACACTGACTAGTTGAACCACTAGCGGAGGCCCCTCATTGGTTTGTAAATCTTTATCTTTAAACAACAAGCGTTATTAGATCGTCCTTTTGTTTTTTACCTCCTTCTCAAAGCTTCACATGCATGTTTGATTGTCGCTTTTTGTTTCCAATGTTCATTATTGAATGTATGAAACTTATTAATATTACAGGCATATAGCGTAGAGGCGTGGCATTCGTAACCACAATCTTCATCCTTGCATGGAGGTCCAAAAGTCAGCAGTGATACTAAGTATTTGTACATATTTACACCTACTACTCTTCAACCCAGTCCATTTGATGGAACGATGCCTAGAAGCTGTGGAGCTCATGCAACTCATTGCATCAAATGTTTGTGGAATAGAAAATCTTCTACATCTTGCACTGGTGTGCACAAGGACTGCTGGACCAGCATTAGAAGAACTTTGGAAAAGAAACTATGACTTGAGGAAGCTCCTGCGATGCCTACCGATCTCAGGCGATAAGCTAATCGTACGCTTGATATCATCTTGGTGAAAGCCGTACTTATCTTTCCACATGTTATAGGTTCTGAACTCCACTCCGACCGATTACGATTGGAACAAGTTTACTGATCGTGCAAGACTCATGACTCAGCTTGACTTCAATTTTGACACTTCATTCGACTACAATATAGGAAGATTTAAGGACCGTGTTGTGATCCACGATGACGTGTATACCATGCAATCGTCGATGCGTCTCTAACACAGCTGTCCACCGACCGCTTATTCCATCGCCTGCAAGAACTTTCTTTTTGTGGATCACCAGTGACGCTGACAGAAATTGATTCTGGCTTGCTATATCTCGTTAATAGCAAAAATTTCGGTGCACCGACAGAACTTACCCTTCATCACATCAATATCCATCCAAAGCAGCTCATACGATTTTCTCACTTCGATTCAATCACAACGCTGGAGATCTCTGCTATGCAAGCAATCGAACTACCACCAGAAAACTCCCTCCATTTCCTTAACCTCCGACACCTCACACTATCTTTAGTCTTATTCGAAGGCGATTGCCAACGCAAATTCTTTAAAGCTCTTGGCCAAGCTAAACTGGAATACATTGATATTGGCGGCATGGAATACGCACCTAGCAGGCGAAAGCTACAAAAAATACTCAATGCACTGCGTGATCATTGCGATCATGATACACTCCGAATTTTGATCATGCGCATCAGTCCGGATGATGAAGGAGATTTTGATTGGGTGGATGAGATTCAATCTGTTGAGGTTGGCAATCTAGAGCCACTAGCTTGTTTTTCTCATCTTCAAGCATTGCGCATCAGTGAAGCAACAGAAGTTCACGATGACGATGTCAAACCAATTGCATCATTCTTAGCTAATTCATTTCCTGATCTAGAGGAATGCGGTGTAGTACCTCTCCAAAGACATACACCTGACAGAGAAACTGACGACGAGGATTTGAATTCGATACTAGGAAAAGACTGGCAAGATTGGCAAGCTGTTCGAAAGGAGCTGGAAAGAATCAAGGGAAGAACAATATTTACTGGTGGCGTTTGTTCACAGTTTTTGTAACGTTTCCTATATATATCACTCCCTATATGGCAACACTACATCATGCCATATCAGCCTGGCATCATGTAAACAAACAAACACGTGGAAACCCGCCAGCTCCACACAACTACCTCTGCAACTGCTACGAGAAACTTACAGTAACATACCATGGGTGGGTTTAATTCATTGTACCAGCCGTTAGTTTTGATAACAATCATGAGAAATATAGCTTCAAGACCATTTGTTTTCGTCGACAACGATGGCAGCGTTTATTCATCCCCGAACATGACTTATCTCCCTGCGATACCAGCTTATGCTGATGTCTATAACGATGAAATCCAGCATCCTAGAGAAATTAAGAAGCTCAGATGGGCCTCTGCTCGCTCACCACACTTGGCATATGTTCCACGATCGACGACTTTCGATAACCCTATTTTTGAGCGCTTGATCTGCTCTTACCGCAACATAAGGATCATCAGGGAAGGAAACTGGTACCTCCTCTCGTTGGAGATACAAGCGCGATGGTTGAGACTTGAGCAGGCGCTCCGATGGGTGGCAAGTGCCATACTTTCCGATAACAGAGTCAATCTGCCCTTAGGTTTTAATGCAGGTCCTTTCCCTTCTGCATATGGGTACCTGCAAAAACACAGAGATGAATCTCATGCACGATACTCTGCTATGAAGTCACGCGACGCCTTCCTCGGTCTTATGGCGCTCTGCTCATTCGCAATATCAACAACCAAACCCGCACCACATCATAAACCTCAGCGATGGGTTGCTATCCTTCAGCGCAACGACGCCAACATACAGGCTTCTTGGATCGAGGATTTTGCACATTCCGCTGCTGTTGATTTTTCCGAAAGCATTGGGCGAGTCGGCATGGTTGCCAACGTTGCTGACATGGAGCGGACGGAATTCATTGACTGCATGATACTCGCAAACGTACCAATATGGTTATACTGGGGTAACAAAAACAATCCGCCTAACAAGTATCCCACACGACTTCATAAATACCTGCCCCTTGGGAGCGAACTCGCTTCTCTACAGCGACCACTGGCATCCCCAAATGCAACTACAGCTGACATAAAACTCCCAGCTGGGTCAAGACAGAGGCCGGATGAAGACTGGAAAGCATACTTCATTCGAAGGACAGCACAACGAACAAAATTCTTCGAACGCGAGTCTAACGAGCAGCGTTCCAGACGCGAAGCTCGAGAGAGAAAAAATCTATCCTTCCCAACTCCTACCCGAAAAGGTGCTCATGTGTTTCATTGGGAAGAACAAGGCGATGGGGTTCGGATCAGAAAACGGATACCCTTCCGGGATATCTATGAGTTTTGGGGGGAGTATGCAAACACACAAAAGCGTTACGATGGCATCACAGATGAGTGGGACGTGTGTACTGAGTTTGATCCCGAGGCGGTTGGACCAGATATACTTGACGAGCATGATGAAATTGCCAATCAGCTATACCAACCCATCGATGACGCTGTGCCTGATGCAACCGTCTGGCAAGAGGTTAGCCCCGGCTACCGAGCAGAGGCTAACTGCATCCAGTACGAAGAGCCACCTCAAACCCTCGACGAAATCGCGCGTTGCAGATACGGCATTCAAATACGTGATGGCCCTTATACAAGGCTTCCACTCCCTGAACGAATGGATTGGGACAAAGCAATGCGCATTATGGGTGAAGAGAACAGGCAGGTTCAAGACACACGTTTGGAGGACGCAATTCTAGATATGTTACAGTGGCTTATCAACATAGACCGATTGGGCGCTTCCAACCCACCTGCTTCACTTTGGGACCTTCATCCTAACAATCATCAATATCTATTTGGTCGTCAAGATGCAATCAGCACTGTTACTGTCAAGTACACCAACGAGGACAAAGTATATCTTATCCAATCAAATTTCCTACATTCTAGGAGAAATTCGGAGTGGAGTCTGGTATTGTCAAACCCAGCTGCTGCACTTGAATGTCTACGTCGAAGATGGGGTCCACATTATAGCGATATCGCCCTACAACTGCTTCTACGAGGATGTCCGTTTAGCACAAGAATAATAGGACCAAAGCCAGTGTTGTCTTATCCAAGACCGTATGTCACTACGCTCGGCTTTCGACCCCCAGGTTACGTGCCCCGTGACTGTGACTATGCATCGTATGAAGCCTTGCGCGACAAGTTCCTTCAGACTCCACGAGCACGTGCTGCATTGTTAAAAGGTGGTATTGTTTGGCGTCTATCATGGGATGCCGTTGGGGTAGAAGCAGCCCTTGGTGGTCCATCTCCAGAGGTGTTCCAGACTGGCCATTGGTTCCTCTCTGAGGACATGTATCTTTGGGATGACGAGTTGTCAGAAGATGAGCTCAACTTGATATGCGGTGTATACAAAGTATTCACAGGTAAGCAATATCAACGAACCAGATGCATTGATGGCCTGTGCTTAAATATGTGTGTACGCTAGGGAGTGGTGTACAAGATTCTCATGAATCTTGGTGGCCAAAACCAAACGCTTGGGAGAAATGCTCGCTAAACATTGGACAGTGGACAGATAAATGTGAAACTTGGTTTCAGATGCGCCTTGAGAAGATTCGATCTGGCCATGCAAAGCTGAAAAGTGCTCAAGAGTGGACTCGTTCGCTGAACATGCATCATGATACGAAGAAGGTCACAAATATCAACAGAAAGCTGGCAGGGGATGCATTACGTTTGAATTGATATTATTATTTTTTTAACTTTGCAATAATCATAATGTCCAATGTAAGCCTCAATGGTTTACAACTTAAAATATTTGTTGAATATACATCATGCAATGGCTGGCCTGAGTTTTCCTAATACTATTAACAATAATGATTATTGTTCAAAGCAAGTAATTAAGTCTTTTATAACATTAAGCGTGCTCACATATCACGCGATAGGAGCAACAACGATGGTATATGAACAAACTGCATATTACAAAGGTACGTGATCATGAAGTGGTATAATAAGAGCCAGACCTTGTCAACCAGTTGAATGGAGACTTCCACAAGAGTTGAATCCAGTGAACGATCAACGAGAACTCTCAATCGACATGTTCAGCCAACATTAAAAAAAATGGGTCATCGGTAAAAATATGTTGGGAGTACGGCTTATATCTAGGGCTATCTGGAAGGAGAGATTAGTATGTTTTGTAAATCAACAAATTTGAATATACTTACGCATCTGCTGAACAAAGGACAGCGGCCCACAAGATGTTATGAGAAATACGGAATCCACCAGCAGCAGTGGAATAACTTCCAGCTGTGAAGCAAGCCAGAACGACAGCATCTTCTGGAACAGGACCATGAAACCGGGGAAGGTTGTTGTTGATGCCCATGGTGTTGAGACTCTCAGGCAAGTCAAGCTTACAATTTCTGGCGTCAAATATAGGAACTGCTTATAGTAAGCAACCAGGAACAATCTTAGACTAGAAATGAACGCACCATCATCTAATGGACCATGGGAAGCGATTGATTTGCTCATGATCTTGGTCGGAGCACCCACGGACTTGCTTGGAGATGCCAAATTTGGCTTGCGTGACTTTGAAGGAGGGTTTTTCGAAGTGCCAGATCCAGATCCTAAAAGACATAGTAAGTGCAAGGATAAATGTTGGAAAGTAAGCGCTTACCTAGTGGCACCTCAGAACGTGTAGTCAACGTTAGAATGTTACCCAGGATATCACTGGTGTACGTTTCAACACCAAAGAGAACACAGATGACCGCAAAGTTACGCTCTGCTTCCAACGACAAAGGTATCAACGAGAATGACTTCATTATTTTCCCATTTTTTGGCACAGTAAAGGGTTCGGTTGTCTTGTCTTCATTGACAAATCCCACCATGAGACATTTTGCAGGTGCAGATGAACCGCGAAAGCAGACGTAAGGATTTTTGTAGGTCGGCGTTGGTTTTTTTGCGCACAAGAGGGCTGGGTCGATCCTGGCCAAGTTAGCAAAGCCAGATGCTTTGTCACCAACGTAAGTCACAATCGATCTGAGGTATCTAATTTACAGAATTAAAAATGATTTGATAGGATAAATGCACCATAAGCACTCACTTGATATTGGCACCAGGATAATAATCCTCTTGGAATATGGTAGAAAATAAATAAAACTGGGCCGGGGCGCTGGCATCTGACCAAGATACGATTCTTCTGCCGCTGTTATCAGAACAACGTATTATGCTCAGCTATTACGGCTTGGCAGCAAATACTAATTTGCTCACCTAGGCAGTTTAGGAAGTCTCTTGTACGTTGTTTTCAAGCGGTTATCAGCAAGGCCCCTGTCATATATGCCACATTTGCTGAGCGCTGGCAAGCTGTACCAATTGATGAACAAATAACATTGAATAAAAAGATAGATTCAACGTACGTGATAACCGGATCCAAGTCTTCCAGATAAACCGTCTTGGAAGACAACTTACTGAAACAACATTTGTCAGAAACAATAATACCACGCCATGGAATTTTGGACTTACTTGGACGCCTTGGCTGCCTTTTTGACTTTAACAACTGCGTCTTCATCCCGGTCCATACCATCTGACGCATTGTCATCGTCCTCAGCAATGATTGCTTCATCAGATACTTCTTCTTCTTCTTCTTTCTCCTCCTCCTCCCCATCTTCCTCCTCCTCCTCCCCATCTTCCTCCTCCTCCCCACCTTCTCCTCTGCTTCCTCCTC
>Ga0210410_10002441_pt1 | contig 16654 bp, 11 predicted proteins | sample IncBWC4MmetaG_FD_161058 | JGI IMG/M metagenome (GOLD analysis project Ga0210410, IMG submission 161058) | Forest soil microbial communities from Barre Woods Harvard Forest LTER site, Petersham, Massachusetts, United States - Inc-BW-C-4-M | ecosystem: Environmental > Terrestrial > Soil >... | reverse complement strand
GGCTCTCCGGCCGCTGGCCATGGCGCCGTTGATGGAGGCGTTGTCTCGATGGTCGCCGCACGTATAAACGCCCGGCCGGATCCGCACCGGGCGCTGCGGCGGTTCCAGCGCGCCGGGATATTGCTGCGGCTGCGCGTGCGTGATGCGGTAGCTTCGCAGGAATTGCCAGGCGCTGGCCGCTTTGCCGAAGAGGTTTTTCATTTGCGCGATGATGAATCCACCCAACTGTGCGTCCGTCAGTTGGTGAATGCCCAGGACCGTGGCCGAAACCAAGTGCCTTCCGGCCGGCGCGTACGTCGGAGCAACGCGCGAGATCACCACAAAATTGTTGATCGGCCCGGCCCCATCACCGTTCAATACCAGGATGGGCTCAGCGACCGGTGCTTCTTCAGCCGCAAAGTAAAAGCAGGTCACGCTGCGCGAGGCCGGCTCCACTTCTCCCACAAGATGGGCCGCCGATGGGCCTTCCGCTGCAATTACCGTTGCGCGCGCTCGCAGCGTCTCGCCGCCCGCGAGTGTCAGTTCGTTTTCGTGGAGCGCTTCCACGCGCGTGTTCAACCTCACCGCGTCGCTTGGAAATTTCTCGGCGAGTTGCGCGGCAATCGCTCCCATGCCGCGCGCGGGAAGCGACGTGTCTCCCTCCGACATCATCTTCAATACGAATTCGAACATCCGGCTCGAGGATTTCAGGTCGCCATCGAGCAGAATTCCTCCCAGCAACGGCCGGAAGAAGTGGTGAATCATCTCGCTCGAAAAACCTTCCGCCGCTAACGCCTCCTTCGTGCTGCGCTCGGGGCGCCGGAAAATGTCTTCGATCGAGGTGTGCCGCAAGCGGCTGCGCAATCGCGCGATACGCAGCTTGTCGGCCAGTGTGCCGAACTCTGATCGAAACGCTTCTTTCCACGCTCCGGGCATCCGCCACGGGTCCACCAGCTTATTCATGCGGCCGGCGTACCAGGAAAGCACGCCGGGCAAAAATGGTTTCAGCTCCAGCCGGGAATAGTCGAGGCAGCGTTTTGCTTCGGGATACGCGGTGAGCAGCACTTGAAATCCACGATCTAGCAGAAATCCGTCCACTCCGTCCGTGCGCACACGGCCGCCGATTCCGTCAGACGATTCGAGAATCTGGAAGCTGACTCCTTTTGCCTGCAATTCGCGCGCACAGCACAAACCGGCTAAGCCGGCGCCAACGATGAACACGTCCGGGCTGGGTGACATTTTTTCTTTCTTCAATCGAACAGAAGAGGGGTCCCGTTGCCACTGGGCCAATGCAATATCCTGCGTCATTCAGCGGATTTTGCGCAAGTAGAGCTTGAGGAAAAGGCGTGGGGCAAGGTAAAGTCGGCTCTTCTTCCCGCGAAGATGGCTAAAGGAGTCTTACATGCGTTGCAAACTGCTGTGCAGTTTTCTCTGCAGCCTGATTTTGGGGGCACCAGGATTCGGACAGGAACAAAAACCTGCCCCCAAAAGTTACGTTCTGAAGGCAGCTAGACTGTTCGATGGTAAAAGCAACGCCGTCGTCACACCAGGCCTGATTGTTGTGACCGGCGGCAAAATTATCGGTGTCGGCGCCTCCGCCAAAATTCCCGTCGACGCACAGATCATCGATTTTGGCAACGCCACACTTCTCCCCGGCTTCATTGATGCCCATACCCATCTGACATTTCCCTACTCCGACGATTACAAGCAGCAGCGGCTCGACTCGCTGCAGAAAACCGTCGCCGAGCGCGCACTCGACGCCAGCGTCAACGCCCGCGTGACGCTCATGGCCGGCTTCACCACCGTGCGCGATGTCGGCTCCACCGATTATCTCGACGTCGGCCTTCGCAACGGCATCCGCAACGGCGACGTTCCGGGGCCGCGCATGCTCGTCACCGTGCACGCCCTCGGCGCAACCGGTGGCCACTGCGACCATGAGGACGGATACCGCGAGGGCATCTTTGGCCACGAATCAAGCCCGCTCGACGGGGTCATTAACGGCCCGGACCAGGCTCGCTATGCGGTCCGCCTCGACCACAAATACGGCGCCGACATGATCAAGGTCTGCGCTTCTGGCGGCGTTCTCTCTCCCACTGACGATGTGGATACGCCGCAGCTCACGCAGGAAGAGTTGAACGCGATCGTGGATGAAGCTCACGCGCTGCGAAGAAAAACCGCCGCGCACGCCCACGGCGCGGAAGCGGCCAAGCGCGCCATCCGTGCCGGCATCGATTCGATCGAGCACGGCAGCTTCCTCGACGATGAAGCGCTGGACATGATGAAGCAGCGCGGCACCTACTTGGTCCCCACGCTCATGGCCATCCAGGGCATTCAGGAAAAATTCGATCGCGGTGTTTACATGCCACCCGCCATCGAAGCCAAGGCTCGCGCCGCGATCGCCGCGATCCATATCACCTTCCAGCACGCGCTGGCCAAAGGCGTGAAAATCGGGTTGGGAACCGACGCAGGTGTGTATCCCCACGGACGCAATGCTGAGGAATTTCACCAGATGGTGGACCTGGGTATGAAACCCGTCGACGCCTTAAAGGCGGGCACGTCCTCCGACGCGGACCTTTTGGGGCTTGCCGATAAAATTGGCACGCTCGAATCCGGTAAGCTCGCGGATATCGTTGCTGTGCCTGCCGACCCCACGCAAAATATTCGCCAGGTCGAAAAAGTGTTCTTCGTGATGAAAGAGGGCGCGATTTTTCGCAACGACAATGCAGGCGCTACCCACTGATCACCGGAGCAAAAATCTTGAGTACGCTTTCCGAAACGATTGGAGCCGCATTCGCCAGTGACTATCGCCACCACGCGTTGGGGCTTCACTGAGCAGGGAGCTTCGGAAGACCTGAACGCTACGTTTCCAGCTTGAAGCGTGTGGATGCCAGGCGGTAGAGCTTCCGCCAAACCAACCGGTTAATCAGCACCACGATCACCGCCATAATTAGCGTTGAAGCGAGCAGCAGATCGAAGCGGCCTGCGTCGCTGGCGCTGCTGATCGTGCTTCCAAGGCCCGGCGCCTTCACGATTCTCCCTTGAAAGTGAAAATATTCTGCCACGATGCTGGCATTCCACGCGCCGCCGGACGCTGTCACCATACCGGTCACAAGGTACGGGAAAATGCCCGGCAGAATCAGGTAGCGCCAGCGATCCAGCGAGCTGAATTTGAAAATGCTTGCGGCTTCTTTCAGGTCCGTAGGAATCGCCATTGCGCCCGCGATGACATTAAAAAGGATGTACCACTGCGTTCCCAGCAGCATCAACGCCATCGCGGCAATCTCCACGCCGCCCCGCAATTGGATCAGGAAGAGCAGAATCACAGGAAACAGCGCCGTCGCGGGAATGGACGCGGCAAGCTGCACCAGCGGCTGCATCGGGCGTGCAAAACGCGGGCTGAACCCGATCGCCACGCCCACCGGCACGGTCCACAGCGCTCCCACAATCAGCGCCAGATTAACCCGCAAAAACGTAAGCCCCGCGCTGCGCAAAAGCTCAAAGTAATCCGAACGGTGAAGTTGTGCGAGTTCAGCCACTGCTCGTGATGCTCCATAAATCAGCGCGACCACTGCCAGGGCCGCAAATACCCAGCCGTACCATCGGCGTGGTTTGGTGGCAGGGTTGGCCTTAATCGTCGCCGCTGCACGCTTTGCGCCGCTGGCAAATTGCAACGTCAGCCACTCCACCACTGGATGCAGAATGCTCCTGTAAAACCGAATTAAGAATGACTCTCTGCGGATGAAGTTCAGGAGGGAATTCTGAGCGGCGGCTGCGCTTTCCACCTGCTCGAATTTGAATTTGTCCGCCCAGGTGATCACCGGCCGCCAGATGAACTGATCCATCAGCACGATCACGGTGACCATCGCCCCCAGTCCCCACAACATCGCGCGCGTGTTGCCGTGGCCCGCTGCGGTTTGCAGATACGACCCAAGCCCCGGCAAGCGGAAATCCTTGTCGCCTAGCACAAACATCTCGCAGGCCATCAGGAAAAACCATCCGCCCGCCACCGACATCATCGAGTTCCACACCAACCCGATCGTGGAAAAAGGCAGGTCCAGTTCCAGGAATCGCTGCCAGGCGCTGAACCGGTAAATGATGGCGGCTTCTCGCAAATCGCGCGGAATGGTTTTCAGTGAAGAATAAAAACTGAACGCGATGTTCCAAACCTGCCCCGTGAAAATCAAAATGATCGAGCCGAGCTCCACTCCCAACTGCCGGCTGGGGAACACCGCCACCATCGCCAGCATCACACCTGGCAAGAAACTCAGCACCGGGATCGATTGCAGGATGTCCAGCAGCGGGATCAGGATAATTTCCGCTCGGCGCGATTTCGCCGCGGCGTATCCATACGCAAGCGCAAACACCAAGCTAAGTACGTACGCCACGAGAATACGGACCAGGGAATATAAGGCATACAACGGTAAACTGCGCGGGTCTTGAGAAATCTCCGATTCCACGTGCACCGACCCCAGCCACGACCGCCCGATCGAATACACCCCGTAAATGACCACGAAAACAGAAACGAATACGGCGATGTCGATCAGAAACGCGTATGCCCAGCGCGAACCCGCGGGTCGCGCGGCCGTGGGTGGCAGCGGAGTCTGGTGCTGCGGAAGAGGGGCTGGCGAGGGCACGGGAAGATCAGGTCTCGGTGAGCGTCAGCTTCCCGCTCGCCGCGTCGTAATCGAAAAGCTCGGCGTAGCGACCCCACTGGATAGCCGTCTCCAGTTGCCGGCGCGCTTCGTCTTCGCTGAAATGTTCGTCCAGCAGGTCCTGGAAAAACTCCGCCGGCAGCGTGCGATTCGTTTTCGATTTCAGCGCCTGCTGCATCTGACGAAGCAGGGGAACGTGGGCCAGCACGGCTTTGCGGAATATCGCTTTGCGCCCCTGGATGTCCGCATGCGCAAACGCTTTCCCGTCCTCTGTGAGGATGGCGTCGCCTTCTTCCAGCTTCAGGAATCCCAGAAGCACCGCCGTATCCACCGTCGGCAAGAGAGCGTCCACTTCCAGGCTCAACTCAGCCGCAAGCACATGCAAGTCCGCCCGCCCGTTGTGGTCTTCCAGAATTTCCAGCAATCCAGCCATGCCTCCGGGCCGGGTATGCGGCAACATCACAATATCTTTCCTTCGGCCCGCTTCGGCCGCCCGGTGCTGTTCCGCGAGCGGACTCTCCGGATGTTCCTGTTGCGTCAGCGCCTTGTAAATCAGATCTACAAGCTCGATGAACCGCGCATCCTTACGATCCCGCGGATACGGCATGTTCACATTGAATTCCGCGTGAATGTGTGCGGGATTTCGGCCAAGCACGATGATGCGGTCCGCCAGGATCACCGCCTCTTCAATGTTGTGCGTCACGATGAAAATCGCGCGCGTTGGAATTTTCTTGCCCAGCCACAGCTCCATCAATTCCCCGCGCAGCGTTTCCGCCGTCAACACGTCCAGCGCGGAGAACGGCTCGTCCATGAAAAGCACTTCCGGCTCAACCACCAGCGCCCGCGCGACGCCAACTCGCTGCTTCATCCCGCCCGACAGTTCCTTCGGATACGCGGATTCGAATCCATCGAGTCCCACCGAATCAATGATCCGCAGAGCCCGCTTGTGGCGCTCCACATCCGGCACTCCGCGGGCCTCCAGCGGTGCTTCCACATTCTCGAGAACTGTCAGCCACGGAAACAGCGCGAAGCTCTGGAACACGATCGACACATTCGGCGTTTCGTCGCGCACCGGCTGCCCATGCCAGAAAACCGTACCGCCCGACGTGGGCGAAAGCCCGGTCAGCATCCGCAGCATCGTGGACTTGCCGCAACCGGAGGGGCCCAGCAATGCGATAATCTGACCGGGATAGATCGCGAGATCCGTCGGTGAGATTACCTGTATGCGGCTGCCATCCGGTTGCGGATAAAATTTCTCCAGCTTGCTTGCCGCAATAATAGGTTCGACGCCTGCCGTTGTCGTGCTCATAATCGCGCTTATTATCACTCAGATTCATTCCGCGAAACATGCAAATGAACGCAATTCACGGAAATTATTCAAATACGGTTACAATTTCCTGACTCCCTGATGAACGAATCTTCGCCAACGGCAATCCAACAGTCGCAAGCTCGTCTGCCCTCGTGGCTCATCGCGCTGGGTGTGTCTATTCTTGCTTCACTGGCCTTGCTGCTCCCGTTTTTCTGGCTCGGCAGCGCCTCCGGCCACGATTTCGAGTTCCACGTCGCGTCCTGGCTGGATGTCGCCTACCAATGGAAGCATGGCGTCTTCTTCCCGCGGTGGACCGCCTTGACCAACTACGGCTTCGGCGAGCCGCGGTTCATCTTCTACCCGCCGCTCTCCTGGATCCTCGGCGCGGCTCTCAGCCTGATTTTGCCGATTTCGTGGGTACCCGCGGCCTTCATTCTCCTCACGCAAACGCTGGCCGGAATGTCCGCCTTTTTTCTCCTGCGCAGGCTCGCCGGAACGATGTCCGCCTGTCTGGGCGCGGCCTTCTACGCCGCCAATCCGTACGCCCTGCTCGTTAGCTATGTTCGCAGCGATTTCGCCGAGCAACTCGCCTGCGCCATCTTCCCGCTTCTCCTTCTCGCCGCGCTGCGCCTCGCCGGCCTCCTGAAGGTAGAAACTCCCAAGCTATCCGCTATCCCTTTATTCGCCTTACCCTTCGCCGCCGTATGGCTGTGCAACGCCCCTGCCGGGGTCATGGCCAGTTATTCCCTGGCACTTCTCTTTGCGTGGGCCGCGCTTATCCAGCGCTCGTGGAGAGTCGTTCTACGTGGTGGTGGTGGTCTTGCATTGGGCTTTGGTCTGGCAGGCTTCTATCTGCTTCCAGCGGCTTATGAGCAGCGATGGGTAAACATCGGTCAGGCTTTGTCCAGCGGCCTGCTTCCCGGCCAGAATTTCCTTTTTACATGGATTGCCGACGCGGAGCACACCTGGTTCAACTGGATTTCTTCGTTCTGCGCCCTCGCGCTCATTTTGCTGGCGGCGCTGACCGCTCTTTTCTCCGGCCGCTTCGCCAACAGCACGAAGCCTTCGAACGCATCCAAGCCGCTCTGGAGTGCTCTCCTCCTGCTCGGATCAGTCGCCACCCTCATGATGCTCCGGCTGACCGCCCCATTCTGGAGCCTTCTCCCCAAGATGCAGTTCGTCCAATTTCCCTGGCGTTGGATGTCCGTCGTCGCCGTGGTTTGTGCCTGTTTTCTGGCTGCAGCCATGGAACGCCGCCGCGGTTGGATTTGGTTCGTTCTCGCATCCGTACTTTCGTTTCCGCTTGGCTACTTCCTGATGCAGAACACATGGTGGGACCCCGATGAAATGTCCACTCAGCGGGCGGCTATCGCGAGCGGCACAGGCTATGAAGGGGTGGACGAGTACGACCCGCTCGGAGACGATCACCTGGATCTTCCGAAGCACGCTCCCCTCGCCAAGATTTTGCCGGGCGAGGCGGATGGTCTCCCCGGCGCCCCCCCGAGCGGCAAAATCCAGATCGAAACCTGGGAGACAAACAACCACAAAGTTTTCGTGGAGTCTTCGGCGCCAGCGCGCGTGGCCCTGCGTCTTCTCAACTACCCCGCCTGGCAAGTAACGGTGAACGGTAAAACGGTCCCGCCCGAAAAGCCGGACGACGTGGACCAAATGCTGGTTTCAATTGAAGCTGGACAGTCCGAAATTCAAGTACGTTTTGTGCGCACCACAGATCAGACGGCGGGAGTTGCTCTTTCCGTTTTCAGCCTGCTACTCGCGGCAGGCTTGCTGATGTCAAGAAGATCGTTAAAAACCTAGCGGCGGTCCACCGAGGGGTGCCGAATGTCCTGCCCCTGCACGATGTAGATCACGTCTTCGGCGATGTTCGTGGCGTGATCACCGATGCGCTCAAGATTCTTCGCCACCAGGATCAGTTCGAACGCCGGAAAGACCACGCTGGAATCGCCCATCATATAGGTCAGCAGTTCCCGGAAAATCTGGTCGCGGTAATGATCCACCTGGTCGTCGGTGGACATCACCTTTTGCGCCAACTCGACGTCGCGGCGCACCACGGCATTCAGTGAATTGCGCACCTGCTCTTCCACCAGCTCGGACATGCGCGGCAAATCCACGTACGGCTTCACCCGCGGATGCCGCAGGATGCGCAGCGCTCCCTGTGCGATGTTCACCGCCTGGTCGCCGATGCGTTCCAGGTCATTGTTGATGCGCGAAACAGCCAGCACCAGCCGCAGGTCCACGGCCATCAACTGGTGCAGAGCCAGCAATTGCACAACGCGATCGTCAATTTCCAGTTGCAGCTCATTGATCGCGTCCTCTTCATCCAAAACCCGCTTCGCCAGTTGTTCGTCCGATTCGAGCACGGCATGCACCGACTGGTGCACGGCGCGTTCCGCCAGGCTGCCCATCCAGAGCAGCCTCTCTTTCAGTTCGTTCAAGTCTTTTTCGAAGTGGCGTTCCATGAAACCCTTCCCGTCTCCAGTCTACTCATTGCGGCGCGCCGGCGAAGCGCAAAAAACTTCTGGATCTCATCCAAAGCGCCCGGTGATGTACGCCTCCGTCCGTGGATCGCTCGGCGTGGTGAAGAGGTGCGGCGTCGGACTGAACTCGATAATCTGCCCCATCAGCAGAAACGCCGTAAAATCGCTGACGCGCGCCGCCTGCTGCATATTGTGCGTAACAATGGTGATCGTGGTCAGATTTTTCAATTCCACCATCAGCTCCTCGATTTTTGCCGTGCTGATCGGATCCAGCGCCGAGCACGGTTCATCCATCAGCAGGACCTCCGGCTCAACCGCCAGCGCCCGCGCGATGCAAAGCCGCTGCTGCTGCCCGCCGGAAAGCTCGTAAGCCGACTTGTGTAGATGATCCTTCACTTCGTCCCACAGAGCTGCGTGCCGGAGGCTCTTCTCCACGGTATCGGCCAGGGATCCTTTATACCCGTTGATACGCAGGCCGTACGCAACATTGTCAAAAATCGATTTGGGAAACGGGTTCGGCCGCTGAAACACCATGCCGACGCGCCTGCGCAACGCGGTCACGTCCTGCGCAAGAATATTTTGGCTGTCCAACAGGATTTCGCCTTCCAATCGCGAAGTATTGACCGTTTCGTGCATGCGGTTCAGGGTACGCAGCAGCGTGGATTTCCCGCACCCCGAGGGCCCGATCAGGGCCGTAACCCTCTTGTCCGCAATTCCCATATTGATGTCGAACAGGATCTGTTTCGGGCCGTAAAAGAAATTCAGCTTCGAAACGGTCATCCGCATGGGAAGCGCTGCAGCCGTTTCGCGGTTCGCGGGTGTGGTCAGATTGGAAACGATATTCACGGAAAACTCCGGCTTTGCGGACGCTTGCATTTAAGACCTCGGTACCGCGATGCCGCGGGACAATATCGTCCGCGCCAGAATGTTGATGATCAGCACGAGCCCCAGAAGCACCAACCCCGCGGCCCATGCCTGCCGGTGCCAGTCATCGTAGGGCGAAACCGCGTACGTGTAAATCATCACCGGAAGCGTCGCTGTCGGCTGCGACCATCCGTGGCTCTCAAATCGATTCCCGAATGCGGTGAACAACAGCGGCGCCGTTTCTCCCGCTACGCGCGCCAGCGCCAGCAGAATCGCCGTCATGATGCCGCGGTACGCCGCCGGCACAATCACGGTCGCGATCGTTTTCCATTTGCTCGCACCCAGCGCCATGGCGCCTTCCCGCAGCATCCGCGGCACGCTCTTCAGGAATTCCTCCGTGCTTCGCAGCGTAATCGGAATCATCATGATGCCCAGCGCGAAGGCCCCCGCAAGCGCCGAGAAATGCTTGAACGGCAGCACCACCAGGCTGTAAGCGAAAATGCCGATCACAATGGACGGAACGCCGTTCAGCAGGTCCGCGGCATAGCGCACAACCGACGCCATGCCCTTGCCGCTGAACTCAGCCAGATAGATGCCGCCCAGGAACCCGATCGGCACACCCATTAGCGAGGCCAGCAGCAGAATCTTGCCGCTGCCCACTATCGCATTTGCCATGCCGCCGCCCGTTTCTCCCACGGGCTTTGGTAGTTTGGTGAAGAAATCCCAGTTAATCGAAGTGCCACCATTAAAAAGCAGGTAGCCGAGGATGAAGAAAAGCACGAGAACCGAAACAAATGCGCAGACCCCGGTCATGGCCAGCATGAAGTTGCTTATGAATTTTCGCCAACGAAGTCTGCCGTTGCTCATCCACCCACCTCGCTGCCCTTTTGCGTAGTGACGACGATCAGCAACCGAGCCAATCCGTTGAGGATGAATGTAAGCAGAAAGAGTACGAGTCCCAACGCGATCAGCGACTGCAGATACAAATCGCCCGTGGCTTCCGTAAATTCATTGGCGATCACCGCCGCGATCGAATAGCCCGGTGCGAAGAGCGACGCCGCAATCTTCGGCGTGTTGCCAATGACCATTGTCACCGCCATGGTTTCGCCGAGGGCGCGAGCCAGCGCCAGAAAAATCGACCCCATGATGCCGGTCTTCGCGAAGGGAACAACAACCTTCCAGGTGGATTCCCAGCGCGTGGAACCCAATGCCAGAGCGGCTTCCCGCTGATCGCGCGGTACGGAAAGCAGGACTTCGCGCGACACCGAAATGATGTAGGGGATCACCATAATCGCCAGCACGATGCCCGCGGTCATGAAGCCGACACCATAAGAGGGCCCTTTGAAGATGGGCAAATATCCAAACGGCTTATTCAGCGCGGGATAAATCACCGTTCGCATCAGCGGCACGACAATGAAAACACCGAGCAAACCGTAAATGACGCTCGGCACCGCGGCGAGCAAATCGATGAAAAACTGCAAGGTGTCCGAGATGCGCGGCGGAGCGAGTTCCGCCAAAAAGATCGCGGCGCCGATTCCAAGCGGCACCGCAATCAACAACGCGACCGCCGAAGTGACCATGGTCCCATAAATAAACGGCAGGGCGCCGAATTGCTCCATGATCGGGTCCCACACCGAAGTCACAAAAAAGTGAAACCCGAATTTCTGCCGCGGCAACGCCGAGTTTACCCACAACTCCCAAACCAACGCCGCCGTGATCAGCACCACTGTCGTCGCAAATAACAGGGTGACCAGCCGCGCGATTTCATCTCCGTCGCGCAGCCTGGCAAAAAAGGAACGCGAGCCCGTTACTGGGCCCGCGCCTTTCAAAGCTGTAGTGGTTGTTGCCACGTCTCCCCGGCAGTCTTACTGGATGCTGTTGATGGCCTTCTTTTCCTTCTCGACCACTTCCTTCGGAAGCTTGGCGTAGGAGAGCGCTTCGACTGAGCCTTGGCCCTCGCTGAGCATCCACTTCAGGAAGTCTTTAATGGCATCGCGTTTTCCGGCGTCCTGAAACTTCTGCGGAATCAGCAGCCACGTGAAGCTCGAGATGGGATACGCGGTCTTGCCGGGGGCGTCGGTGATGCTCACCCGGAAATCATCCGGCATGGATTTGGCGGCGCCGGCGGCCGCCGCGGTTACACTTGCCAGATCCGCTTTCACGAAGTTTCCCGAAGAGTTCTTCACGGATCCGTAGGGAATATTATTTTGCACTGCGTAAATCAGTTCGACGTACCCGATGGAATTGGGAGTCTGCTTCACCAGACCCGTCACGCCTTCGTTGCCTTTGCCGCCCAATCCAACTGGCCAATTGACCGACGTGCCCTTGCTGACTTTGCTTTTCCATTCCTCACTGACCTTAGAGAGATAGTCGGTCCAGATATAGGTTGTGCCGCTGCCATCGGAGCGGTGCACGACCACGATGTCGGCGGACGGCAAGCTTACGCCCTTGTTCGTGCCTGCAATGGCGGGGTCGTTCCACTTCGTTACTTTGCCCAGAAAAATTCCAGCCAACGCATCCGGCGTGAAATTCAACGCTCCGGTCACCCCCGAAATGTTGTACGTCGGCACGTCTGCTCCCAGCACCGTCGGAAAATGCAGTATCCCGACGCCGTTGTGTTTATCCTGATAGGCCTTAAGTTGATCGTCGTTCATCGGGCCGTCGGTCGCGCCAAAATCCACTGTTCCTTCGGTTACCTGCTTGATGCCTGCGCCCGAACCCACCGACTGGTAATTGAATTGAAAGTTGGGATTTTTCGTGTGGTAGACGTCAAACCATTTCGAATAGATGGGATACGGAAAGGTTGCACCCGCTCCGTTGATCAACAATGCGTTGTCCGCCAGCACGATTGCGCACAGCGCAAGCACACCTGTTGCAAGTCCGACAAATCGCTTCATGAGATTGCTCTCCTGCTGGTCCGAGATTAGGCCACTGACAATGGAGTCTGACCAGCCGCCATTACAGGATTGTTACAATCCCGGTAGAGTCTGTTAAAAATCCGAGACATTTTTCGCGCTTGCTCGTAATACCTTTGGATACTTGGACTTAGGGACTCTCCAAGACTACCTCGAAGCAAGAAAAGAAGGAGGGGCAACCCATCTGGGAGCCCCTCCTCTTTAGTGATTCAAGGCAGTTTTTCGGCCCTGAACTAAGGCAGGTAATAACGGAACGAGGTCCACACCATGTTGTCAATTGCCTTCGGTGCGATAGCCGGTGCTCCAGCGGCTAGCCCGCCTGAGCCGGACCATCCCACCTTGTACAGGTAAGAGTACGTGGCGCCCCACTGCACGCGGCCTTTTTCGCCCTGGTACAACTTGTGCCAGAAACCAACCGTGCCTTCGCCGATATACCGGATATCGCCCGCGCACGTACCGCCTGTGCCCGGAGTGCCCGTTCCGGTCGGTACGAGTTCCGTCGAGCAAGCGGAGTTGTTGGCCTTAGGGGAGCCATAGCCGCCGATGCCATTGGTGGCTGTTGTATAGGTAGTCGTGGCGGGGATCGCCGGGGAAGTGCTCGTCAACGGAATGGCGGGCGTGGTAACAATCTTCACCGACGAGTACCCGGTATAAGCGGCCCGGGAGGCATACTCACCGCCCAGATAGCCATACAGGTCAAATTTCGGTGTTACATGCCATTCCAGTCTGCCCAGCCATTGTGCGTTGTGGATCGTCGCCAGCGTGCCGTCCGGCCGTGCGGTTACGTCGGCAAGCTGCGCTGAACCAAATCGCCCGATGCCGGTTCCATACACGCCCTTGATGCTGGCGTCGAGCTTCTTAGCGAAGAGCGGCACTGCGGCGCTTACGCCAAAGCCGCCGCCGGTCCTCGAATCGTTAAACGCGCCGAAAGCGGAGGGAGCGGTCAGAGGAGCTCCTGTTCCGGAAACGCACCCGGGAGGATTGATCGGAGCTCCAACAAGGATTGTGGTGCCGGCGGCATTGGTGGCTAGCGGGCTGACGACTGCGCAAGGATAGACGCGGTCGCGGAACTCGCTCACTATGCCAAACACTTCGTAGTGGCCCCAGCCTGGATCCAACGCTGCCTTGATGACGAAATCCGGCAGCTTGTTGACCGTATAGCCCGTCGGGTCGAAGGCGTTGTAGAGACCCGCGCTGTTCCCAGGCGCATTAAAGAAGAAGTTCTGCGAGGTGGTCGCGGCTGCACCGCCTGCCACGCTTGTGGTAACGCTGTTGAAACCGCGGCCGCCGATTGTCGTCTGGGGTGCCTCAGCCGAAAGTCCCAATGTGAGCTTGTCACCGAAGCTCTTCGTCACGCGTACGGAAGGGATGCGCTCCCAGGTAAATCCCACCAGGTATTGCGGGTCGATCATCAGTGGCAAGGCTTCCCCACGGTTCACGATGCCTTTCTTGTTTTCTGTGGCAAGAGTCCACATCTGCCCGGCCGTGAACGCCCATCCGTTGTCAAACTCCGCCCTGCCCCAACCCTGGCGCATCCGGAGGACGTAGGAATTGCTCTCGCGATTGTTTGAGGTCGTACCGGCGCCGAGGAAGTCGGTTTCAACGTACCCAGTCACCTTGGTGCTTCCGACCTTCGACTCCAGCAGCAAGCTCAGGCGTGATTGGCGTGCCGTGAAATTCATTTCCGACACCTTGCTCAGGGAGTTGCCAGGGTACGGGATGCCGCTGAACTGCGTGTTGATGTCGGCGCTCAATGCCCGTTGGCGGTCAACGGTTGCAGCTTCGATGAAGCCGCCAGGCGTAATGTTGATCCCCTTGAAGCGAATCGTCATCGGCCCTTTCTCTTCCTGTTGGCCGCTGGTCGCCAGCGTCTTGGAATTCACCACGGCCGCGTTGTTCGCTGCCATGGTGGCAACCGTCGAGTTCAGCGCCGTCGCCGTCGACTTCACTTCCGTCGAGGTCGTCACCGCTTCCACGGCCTTGGTGTTCGCTTCCGCCGCGCGGGCGTTGGCAGACGCCGCCGCTTCCCGCGCCTCTTCGATCTGGCGGTCGCGCTTGGCAAGCTCTTCCTTCAGCATCTGGAGTTGTTCCTGCTGCGCCTGTAGTGCCTGGCGCAGTTCTTCCATTTGCGCGGCGAGTTCCGCGTTGGTCTTGGTAGGAGCGTTTGCCGCCGCAGGCTTCGCGGGAGTTACCGCCGCTTCTTTCGGTGCATCCTTCGGCGAATCTTTTGGTGTGTCTTTCGGTGAATCAGCGAAGGCTGTTCCGGTCAACAGGAACAGCGATAGTGCGAGTGATGCGAGTTTTCTCATTGCCTCTCTCTTTTTTGCAGCAGATTTCGAACACGAATCCGGGAAATGCGTACCACCCCGGTTGGGACGTTATGTGGGGACTCTTACGGCTATATCAATCCAACATGAATAGTCTGTAACAATCGCTCGAACCATCTATATATCCCTTTTATTTACAGTATTTTATGGTTTGTTACAGGCCATCTCCAAGATCGGGAAAGCCGCCTACTTTTGCAGGTTGGATGGAGTTAAGGATGGACCGGCAACGTCAATTGGCACAATCTGAAAGGAAAGTAACGAAATTGCTTTTTAGTATCCAGGATGAAAGTTCGTGCTCAGCGTCGTTCGCCCATCTGATAAGCCAGCAGGATCTGCGTCAGCCGGTATTGGTATCTCGCATCCGTGTCCTGCAAATCCGCATCCGTCTTCTGCAGTTCCGCCTGGCTGAATTCCACAATCGAGCTCAAACCTAATCTGTACCGGGCCTGCGCCAGTTCCAGCGCAAGATTCGCCTGCTCCAGAAGCTGCTGCGTCACGGTGAGCCGCGCATAAGCCTTCTGTGTATCCAGCCACGTGTTGCGCACGTCCCGCGCCAGGTTGTCCTCCAGGTCCTGCAGCTTCTTGCGCTTCATTTCCGTTTCCAGGTCGGCGCTCTTGGCCCGGGCATTGAAGAGGAAGCCGTTGAATACGGGAATGTTGATATTCACTCCGACTGCGCCATACCAGCTTGGAATATGGTCGTCGCGCACCGGGGCCTGGCCCACAACTCCAGTGGCGTTAACGGTCGGCCACCACAGATCATGCTCCGACCGGCCGAATTTTTCTGCGGCGATCACTTCATTCTGCATCGCCTGGATTTCCGGGCGCAGTTGCACGGCTTTCTGAATCAGTTGGGTGGCATCGAGCAAGGGCGGTGCGGACACCTGCTGCTCTGGCTCAACGGGTTTGAAATTCTGGCGGTCGGGGTATCCCAGAATTGCGGAAAGGGTAGAAAGCGAGGCTTCGTAATTGTTATTCGATTCGAGCAACAGCAATTTCGCGCGTGCTAGGTCCACTTTGCTGAAACTCAGATCCAAATCGGATCGAAGTTTCGCGTCTGTCAACGCCTGTACCTGATCCACAAGCGTTTGCCTCGTCTTTATTGTGTCCTCCGCCACCTGCAACAGCGCATGCGTCTCCAGCGTGTTGTAGAAGGCTTCATCCACCGCGAGAATAATGTCCTGCTGCGTGGCAATCGCATTCTGGTCCTCCGCTTTGGCATGGAACTGCGAGCTGGACACGAGGTTTGTGGTCCGGCCGAAGTCGGTGATCAGTTGATTGACGGTCGCGCCCGCCGCAGCACGCGGAAATAGAATTGGATTCGTCAGAGATCCGGCCGCGAGTCTGGAACCCGGATTGGAATCCACCCCGGTTACGCTCAAATTCACGTCGGGCATCAGCGCGGACCGCGCCTCTCGCACGAATTCTCGTGCCTGCAAGGCCCGCAATTTCCCCACCGTAATCTGCGGGTTGTTTCGCACGCCGATGGCCTCGGCTTCCTGAATCGTGAGCAGTTTTTCGTCGGAACTTGCGGTGGTGGCAGCCACCTTTGGAGCACCGGACTGCTCTTGCGCCGCCCCGTACGTTCCCAGCAAAGCGACCATCAGCGCCAAATACATTGCCGCCTTCACGACACCACCCCCGTTGTCTCGATTCGTTTTCTTCCGTGAATCACCACATAAACGGCGGGCACCAGAAATACCGTTACAACCACGGATACTCCCAATCCTCCAATCACCGCGCGGGCCAGCGGCGCATACTGTTCGCTTCCCGCTTCCATGCCCAACGCCATAGGGATCAGCCCCAGCAATGTCGCCAGTGACGTCATCAGGATCGGCCGTAGCCTCACTTTGCAAGCCTCCACCACCGCCTGTTGCAAGCTCATCCCCCGCTCGTGCAAAATGCCCGAAAACTCCACAATCAGAATGCTGTTGGACACCACTATCCCCGTCATCATGATCACACCCATCAGCGACATGATGTTCAACGTCGTGCGCGTGACAAAGAGAAACGCCACCACTCCCGCAAGTCCCGGAGGAATCGCCGTCAGAATAATGAACGGATCAATGAACGAGCGGAACTGCGCCATCAGGATCAGGTACACCAGAACCAC
>Ga0210410_10002439_pt1 | contig 16657 bp, 19 predicted proteins | sample IncBWC4MmetaG_FD_161058 | JGI IMG/M metagenome (GOLD analysis project Ga0210410, IMG submission 161058) | Forest soil microbial communities from Barre Woods Harvard Forest LTER site, Petersham, Massachusetts, United States - Inc-BW-C-4-M | ecosystem: Environmental > Terrestrial > Soil >... | reverse complement strand
AGGTGGAAGAGCGAATCCGCGGATTGAGTTCGTTGAACTCGACATCGAAAATCCAAGAGCCGGAATGAGTAGCCGACCCGCGCACCATGCCACTGCGGGAGTTCATCGACGAAACGATCAAAAGTTTATTGACCGATGCACACGAGGTTCTGACTGAGCGGGTGCTTCCTCCGCAATACCGGGCCAAATGACGCAGAGGCTACAAACAGGTAAACGACTGGTTTGCAGGGCGGGCGCACTAGCACCGGCACCCAAACGGAACTCCAGTCCAAAGCAGGGCTTCCGGATCGCAAGGAGAAAGGTACGATGTTCGCAATTACTGGAATCACTGGCAACGTTGGCGGCAACGTAGCACGTAACCTCCTGGCCGCTGGGCGGCGAGTTCGGGCTGTAATGCGCGACGTCCGCAAAGGTGACGGCTGGGCACAGCGCGGCTGCGAATTAGCGACAGCGGACATCCTTGACGTCTCGGCGCTTGCGTCCGCGTTCGAGGGAGCGGAAGGCGTCTTCGTGCTGGTTCCGCCGAACTTCGATCCGGCACCCAGCTTTCCCGAGGCTCGGGCCACGGCCGCCACTCTGAAATCGGCGATCGAAAGAGCGCGTCCGGGGAGAGTCGTGTACCTGTCGACGATCGGCGCGCAAGCGGGCGAACCGAACCTGCTCACACAGCACACAATCATCGAGCAGGTGCTGGGAGAGCTGTCGATGCCCATTGTCTTCCTGAGACCGGGATGGTTCATGGAAAATTCCGGATGGGATGTTGCGGCAGCGCGCGAGAACGGTGTGATTCCGAGCTTTTTGCAGCCTCTTGATAAAGCGGTACCAATGGTTGCCACTGCCGACATCGGACGTGTGGCCGCGGAAGTGCTCCAGGGAAGTTGGAACGGCCGAAGAGTCGTCGAGTTGGAAGGGCCGCGCCGGGTGACGCCCGACGAGGTTGCAGCCACCTTCGCTGAACTTCTTGGCCGTCCCGTAAGAATGGACGCCGTGGCGCGCGAGACTTGGGAACCCCTGTTCAGATCGCAGGGCATGAAGAATCCCACACCCCGTATTCGAATGCTGGATGGCTTCAATGAAGGCTGGATCGAGTTCGAGAGCGCTGAGGCTGGTTCTCGTAAGGGAAAAGTCGCGCTGGAAGCCGTGCTGCAAAGGCTCATCGAGTCGAGATGAAAGTCGTGATCGTTCCCCGAGAAGCCCGCTTGTGATCATCGCACGTGGCCTTCGCATTGCATTTCCACTTGCGTTACTGCCCTGGAAATGGCGGCAATGCAAGCATCGAGAGGATCCTATTATGTCGGCGATGACAACGTTCATTGAAGAAGAGCCAACACTTTGCCGCGGCGTCTTTGGCGAGCGTGCCCAGGAACTGGAATGCGTTGTGTCCCGACACCAGCCTATGTTTTACAAGAGGGCTTTGCGGTTCTTGGGGAACGCACCAGACGCGGAAGATGCCGTTCAGGACGCTCTCCTTTCCGCTTACCGGCATTTAGGGCAGTTCAGAGGACAAGCGCAGCTTTCAACCTGGTTGATGACAATCGTCACCAACGCCGCACGGATGCAACTACGACGCCGGCATTGTGGCTACTCTTCGCTTGACCAAGAACAGGGGGAAGAGGGTCTCACATTCTCGGAAAGGTTAGCCGACTCGAAGCCAAGTCCGGAAGAAGTCTGCGCCACTGCGGAAGCACGAAACCGGCTGGTCGAGGGTGTTGAGCGGCTTTCACCAAAGCTTCGTAGAACATTTCAGTTGCGCCATATCGACGGTTTGACGACGAAGGAAGCTGCGTTTGTCTTGGGTGTCCCCCAAGCTACAGTGAAAGCGCGGCTCGCGCGGGCGCGCACCCAGCTTGCTGGAATCATGCGCGGCAAGCCTGTCAGGCAGCGGTCCCGAACGGTTTCAGTTGGTAAAGCGGTCTGCATGAAAGGAACCCCAACGCAAGGTAGAAACGAGGAATGTCTATGACAACAGCAATCAACTCCGCAATTTCTCCTTTTGCGCAGCCCAAGACGGAGCCGAACGCAAACGCGATTCGCTTCCTCGATATAAAGCTGTCTTCCGTGCCGGCTTCTGACATTCCGGAAGAATTGCGTAAGCTATCGCGATACTTGCCGGTGCTCGTACTTGTTCCAAAATCGGCTGTTCATGATAAGGCGACCCCGAAAAAGCCGGGACACAATAAGTCCGCAACGGGCCTCATCGATACCAGCGATGTCTGCTTACCGCTGGGTGCACCGAAGGTCTGGTGGAGAAATTTCAACGTCACAGACACGTTTGAGTTTGGCGGAGTCAAAGGATGTTTGTCGACGATGGAAATTCATCGCAACGGCCGGCCGGTTACTCTCACAAGTAAAGAATTCAAAATTCTCGCGTATCTGATCAAAAACCCGCGGAGGGTGATCTCACGGGACGAACTACTCAATGAAGTGTGGGGATATGAGAACTGCCCTTGTACCAGGACCGTTGATAACCACATTTTGAAGTTACGCAAAAAACTAGAATCAGACCCCGCCCATTCCAAGCACTTTCATACGGTTCACTGCGTTGGATACAGGTTCTTGCCCTAGAAGCTGAATCTTGGATGAAGCTTTGGAGCGATGTTACACACAAACAAAGTCAAGGAGAACAGTACACTTGTCAACGAACAATTGTAACTGGTTCTTGCCGACGACGGCATTGATCAGTGTTCTTTTATCAGTCTCGACACTAAGCGCGCAAAGCCAATCAGACCGGTCTCGATCTGGCCAATGGCGAATCGCCGGACAGAATCTAAACAACACTTGGAGCCAGCCAGCAGAGCATTCAATCAGTCCTACAAATGTCCACAACCTAAAAACGAAATGGGTATTCACAACCGGCGGAGATGTTTCTGCCACTCCTACCGTGGATGGTGACGCAGTTTACTTTCCCGACTGGGGCGGCAATCTCTTCGCCGTCGAGAAGAATAGCGGCAGACTCATCTGGTCTCACAAGATTTCCGAGTACGACGGCGTCGACGGAGCTATCTCTCGTGTCAGTCCCGCGGTGGTTGGCGACCAGGTAATTATTGGTGACATTCTCAGTTCCAACAAGGTGCACAACGGCGCCAACGTGATGGCAGTAGATCGCAAAACAGGATCGCTTCGGTGGATTACACAAGTGGAAACTCATCCAGCAGCAGTCATTACAGGATCTCCCGTTGTCTTCGACGGCGTCATTTACATCGGGGTCTCTTCCGTTGAAGAAGGTCTGGCAACGAACCCGGCCTATCCGTGTTGCAGCTTCCGAGGCAGCGTAGTGGCGCTCGACGCGAAGAGCGGTGCGATGCTTTGGAAGACCTTCGACATGCCCGACAACAATGGGCAGACCAACCAGTACAGCGGCGGCGCGGTATGGCAACCACCCGCGATTGATCCAAAGCGCGGCACGCTCTTCATCGGCACTGGAAACAACTACACCGTTCCGCCCGATGTAGTCGCTTGTCAGAACGCAAACCCTACCGCGAACTGTACTGCGCCGGACGATCTCTTCGACGCAGCTCTCGGGTTGGACCTAAGAACCGGGCAGGTCAAATGGTCAAAGAAGCTGCAAGGCTTTGATACCTGGACCGTAGCCTGCATAACGTCTTCCGGACCAAACCCGAATTGTCCTGTACCCAGCAGCCCGGATTTCGACCTCGGAGGAGCAGGACCTAATCTCGTGGGTAATATTGTCGGCTTTGGTCAAAAGAGCGGCATTTTCTGGGCGCTCAATCCTGATGACGGCAACATCGTGTGGAGCACGCCAGTTGGTCCAGGCGCTTCGCTCGGAGGCATTGAGTGGGGCACCGCGACTGACGGCAAGCGCATTTATGTCGCGATCGCCAATAGCGATCATCTCCCTTACACCTTGGTGCCCTCGGGACAGAGGATTACGTGGGGAGCCTGGAGCGCTCTTGACGTCGCTACGGGGAAGATTCTTTGGCAGACGGCAGACCCCACGGCGGGCAGCATTGACCGAGGCTCCGTCAGCGTAGCAAACGGAGTGATGTATGCGGGTTCCAATTCAGGGCAGATGTATGCCTTCGACGCGACAACTGGAAACATTCTCTGGAATTTCGCCAGCGGAGGCACAGTACTCGATGGCCCATCAATCGTAGACAGCGTCCTCTATTGGGGTTCCGGTTATCGAAATATCCAGGGAACCGGAAACAACAAAGTGTACGCATTTACCCTGGTTGGCTCGGACCATGGGGGTGGGCACTCCAACAATCAAGGCCAGAAGTAGTGGCCTTCGATCCCTCGAATCAATGATCGAGCCTCTTAACTGACTCCAACTCCAGCGGTGGCTTGGGTCTGCAAACCACTTAACTGCCGCGTGTTGGTCACGAGAGGCTACACGCGGCACAACGAGTCGTAGACACAAATGAATTTGACAGACGAAGACGCTGCTACTCATAGCTAAGGGGAGGGCTGTTTGGTTACTTGACGGCGGTTCTTGCCGAATTAACCGAAGGAAATGCACAGTAAGAAGCATCGCTCGTTCCATTGCTTAGGTTGGAAGGCATCGTTAAATCGATGCCTTTTACTTAACGCCAAGCCAACGCGTTTCGGGGAATTTGAAATGAGTAATTCGAGGAAGCCTATGCGAGCAGTAAGAGGAATCTCTCAGTCCCTCTGCATCGTTTTATTGCTGTTGACCTGCGGCTCGCTCTCAGCGCAAAACAACAACGAAGACCATCACGTTGGAAATATCGTTCTGGTTGACGGCGCCTGCGCGGATGGTTCTGGCTGGAAGGCGGTTTGCGACATTCAGGATGGCTACAACGCCAGCATCGTCCAAGAGTCGGAAACTTCGTTTGCAGACGACGTGGCCGCAACCAAGCCTGTCCTTGCTCAACAAGATGGACCGTGCATTCTTGTCGCTCACAGCTACGGGGTAGCGGTAATTACGGAGCGGGCACAGATCCATTCGGTTGTCGGCTTGGTATATATCCCGACCCACATGCCAGATGCCGGCGAGAAAGAGTCAGACGACGGAAAGCGCTTTCCGAGCGACCGCGCCAAATCGGGCGCCACTTGCGTTGCCCTTTTGGACGCATGGCCATTTGCGTCGTTTTGGAGTTCACGAAGATCATCGGCGAACTGAAAAGGTTACGGCGATTTCGTTGACGTCCGTTTTGCCTTTTGCTTTCGCTTGGACTAGACGCCTTGGACAATCACCAATTCCGAGTCGGCTGTTGCTTGGCGCAGCGCCTTCGGCTCGGCGTATTCTGGCGAAACCCACCACTGTTGCGCCCGCTCCATGCTGGGAAACTCGGCGATGATGAGTCTTTCGCGCGGCCATTCTCCCTCGAGAACAATGGGGCCGCCGCGCGCAACCAATCGCCCGCCATACTTCGCTACTGTTGGCAGCAGCATCCGTCTGTAATCTTCGAACCGAACCGTATCTTTGATCGTAAGACTTGCAATGACATAGACTGCCATGTGTTCCTCCTCTATCGCGTGATCGATGATCTTTATACGAAGTTCTTGAGACTGGCTGCCACGTTGTTTCCCTTTCCGAGCAACGAGCGTAATCGCAGCCGCCATCCACCAAATTGCTTGAACTCCAGCAAGCACTGCGACTGCGTCACGCAAGGTCAGAGTGAGAAGAAAAATCCCCCCCAACGCCGCAAATGCGACTGCTAACAGGAGCACGACATATCCAAAAATTCCGCGCAGCACCTTCGGGCTGAGAAGAACAGTCCCCAATGGAAGGAACAGAGCTGGAGCGAATATCAGCCAGTAGCCGCCAAGGATGATCTTTCCGAACAGAAAAGTGATCATCATGTCGCTTTAGTCCTTTCGCCTGAGACGGTACCGCCGCCGGTTTTCAGGCTACTTCCGGCCGCGCTCTCCGGTTTATTCCCATCGCCTGGAATTGCATCCGTGCTCGCTTCAGGCTGCAATTCCATACGCGTGCCGGCACCATGCGGACCGCCGTGAGCATCTGCATCGTGCCACTGGCCGTTCGATCAGACCTGGTTCAGTTGGTCGAACGGTTTTCCCAAACTATGCGGCGTCTAGCGCTTCGCCGCGGATGCTGGACTTTACTCCGGTTTTTTTCGTCACGAACAGACCCGCGAAGGAACCGCGCACCTGCGAGAAAACGATGAACCATAGCACCGTGACGACAATGGCAGGCGCCATGTTGTTTGAGTCCAGAAATATGTGGAAGCTCAGGATGTTCACGATCACCGGCCCGAGCAACGTCAGTGCGAGCGGCACGTAGCGGTTGCTGAGCAGCAGCGCGCCGCCGATGACTTCCGTTCCGAACGCGATCACGTAGTAATGCGAGCCTAATAAAGCTCCCATGAACTGTCCCGCGAGACCCGGCACTGGCGGATTCGGGAAGAAATGTAGAAACGCGTTGAGGCCAAAGACGGTGAAAACGAGGCCCAGCAACACCCGGGCGATGACAAAGGCATACTTCATTGTTTTTTCTCCTTTACTTGTATAGGTTGATCAATCTGCGAACGTAGGTGGACATTCCTCAAGCGTCATGTGGCTCGGTCGCCGCCCCCGCTTCAGGGTGTGTCCTGCTTGGTCGAGGCTTCCATGCTGTGCGCATGGTGGGCACCATGTGGACCGCCCATGGCCTTTTCGTGGAGAGCCTTGTATGTGCGCTCTCTGGCGGCGGCCTCCTCGGTGGTCAGGTGCTGCGGCTTGGGCGCTTTTTCATAGGCGTCATATTCGTAGCCGAGCTGCGCAACACGGTCGGCTGAGGTGACTGGCAGATCGACGCGCTTGCCGCTCCTGTCTCCATATGCAAACGTGCGGTTGAGATACTTGGGATCGGTTGGATTGGTGTGGCCGAGTCGATTCCAGCTTTCCCAAATCCGGTCCAGATTGGCGTGATGGAGATAGAATAACGGGTCACCGCCGACCGTGGCGAAATCAGCCATATCGCCGCCGACTGCAAGATGGGTCAAGAAATGAGGGTTGGTGTCCAACTTGGGATTAAAGCCGTGGCTGCCCGTTGGCGAGTCGATGTAAAAGTCCTCGTTGAGAGCGTCCAGACTCAGCCAGTCCCGGTAGAGTATGTCGATCCGTTCGCCGCCGTTGACCCAGGGCCAGCGCGTGCCGTTATACAGTGTGGTGCCAGGAGCCCGGAACACAGCCGGCAGAACCAAATCGGCGTCGTTTCCAGTGACCGGATTCCAGTAGGGAAGCGTAAAAGTCTCGTCGTGCAGCACCTCGCGAATGACTCCTTCGAACTGATTGAGCATGAGCCGATGCCAGGGCAGGAAGTACCACTGTTGATATTGCTCAGGATTCGACGGGTTGTAGGGGTGAGCTTGGCATCCATCCCATACGGCCTCGGCATCGGCTTGATACTCCTTCGGGAGGGCCGCGATGACCTCTGCTTTCTTTTTCATGGAGTAATCCCATAGGAAAGCCGGGGGACCCTTGATCCAATGGGTATTCCACCACCAGGTCCAAGAATGAGTGTCGTAGTCCGGCAAGGTTCTCATGATCTCAATCGCCTGCGCGTATTTCGCGAGCATCACGTGGCCTTCGGGACTGTTCACGTTGTAGCGTATGTACGGCTTCTTCCCTCCGGAAGAAGCCGTGCCTACGCTGTTCGCGCCCTCGGTCGAAATCGCGCTTACGTTCTTCAGATGAGCGGAAGAAGAAGTCGCGCTTACGTTGTTCACAGCAGCGGAAGAAGGAGCCGTGCCCACATTCTTTGCACCCGTGGAAGGCGGCGCTTCTTCCTTCTTCGCACCCGTTTGAGGAGTTGGAAAGAAGAAGTTCAGCTCCAGTACATCATGCTGTCCCGTGTGGACTTCGAGACGCGGATCGAGGAACGACAACGCTCCTGCAGACTGAATCATGCCGCTGACGAGATGTAATTCGTTCCCGATCACCGCTCCCGCGATGCCATGCCGAGGCATGGGCATCGGTGGCAGCGAGATCCATGAATTCGTGGCCGGATCGTACGCCTCGACGGCTCGGAACGCTCCGACGAGCTCTTTCGTAGTCACCTCGCCGCCCGCTACGTAGATCCTGCGGCCATCAGTGCCCCAGGCGCCGCCGCTGCGTGGCGTCGGCATCCGTTCTTTCGGAGCACTCCACATATCACTTACTGGGCTGTACTCCTCCACCACATCCGTGTTGGTGGCAGACAGGATGAAGGCGTGGCCGGTGCGCCCGCCAATTACGTAGATTTTGCCGTTAACGGCGGCGGCGTACGCATGATTGCGCGCCACCGACATCGGCCTGCGGCTCTCCCACTTGTTCGTGGCAGGGTTAAAAACCTCGTTGGTGGTGAGAACCAAAGATGGACCGAAGAACGTGAAGTATGGGTCCTTGGAATCTGCCACCGTGGTGGCGCCGCCGATGACGTAGATGTTGCCGCCGACTTCGACCGCTACCGCCGCCCCACGTTTCGTCGGTAACGGAGCCAGCGACTTCCAGGAATCGGCCGCCGGATCGTACTCCCACACGTCGGCGATGGGTTCCCACGCGCCGCCGGTCGGGATCTGAGTGTCCTTTGGAGGCACGAAGCCGCCGATTACGTAAAGCTTGCCATTGGCAGTGGCTATGGCGGCATGGTGGGCCGACCGCGGCATCCCTTTTTTCTGAGTCCATTTGTCGGTAGCCGGGTCATACTCGTAGTTAATCCCCGCGGCCTTGCCGTCGTCCCAGCCGCCAATCACGTACATCTTGCCGTTAACGGCAGTGCCGTAGAGTTCTTCATCCGGCATAGGGAACGGCGCTGCCTTCCTCCACGGGTTTATTGGCATCTGTGCCAGCGCGGCGGTGCAGAAAACCAGGCTGGCGATCAAGGCAAGCATTGCAGTTAGTCGTTGTAGCACTTTTGGCATACAAGTCTCCTTGTTGAGTGTTGAATAGAAATCAGGTTCTTATCTCGATGGCATTCTGAAGATCAGGCCAAACATTAAGTAGCGGAGGTCTTTGATTCCGTTTGTGTTTTCCCACATGTAGGAGGGCTGAAACGACACATGCTTCTCGATGGGCACCGTGACGCCAGTCCATGCTCGGTTTTTCGTCCACCCGCTTCCCTGGTCGTAAAAGGCTTCGTAGGACGCGAAAGGTTTCCAGATGTGGCCCCCTACCGCAAGGGGATACGCGACCGCAATCCGATTGCGATAGCGGTTGATCTCTTTTGCTGGAAGAGACTTTCCGCCATACGTATATGTTGGAAGAAATCTTCTGACATACATGTTGCGCTCGGAGATTTCAAACTTGTGGACTGAGAACATAACCGTCCCGTCGATCCGAAATTGGTGCTCCTCGACACTGCGAGTAAATCCTCGCGAACGATTCGTGAGTTCATTAAGCCCGTCTGCAGGGACCGAGTAATACAGATAGCTGGGAGTGATCGAAAGAAACTTTGTCGCCCGAAAAGTGGCGTCAAACTGTGCTGACGGTGCTTTCAATTCGCCGATGTAAAAGCCGTAGAATTTAAGATCGATCCGCTGTTGCACAGGAGCAATCAACTCTGCCCAGCCCGTGGGCGCAACTACCGAGCCACTTCCGCGTCCACTAGGTGCGTCTACTTCTTGGGCAAAGGACAGCGCGCAAAGCGAAAGCAAACAGATCACCAGACTTGGCACCTGACGCAGCGCGAATTTTGTTAGCATTTTCATATCGTCTCCATCAACATCGCCATCGAGGTCACGATGTCGAGCATTCTTCACGACCGGATGCTTCTGTTACATCCAGTGGTGACGCACATCACTAGAGCATGGGGCGTTCCAAAACTCCGCCGCAGCTAAGTGCCGCGTTTCTGGCCATTCATGCAATGCGAAAGAGTTCCGAACGACCATCTGACCGAATGTGGACAGCAGAATCCGGACAGTGAGTGCGTCTTGTTGATGGAAGGAAAACTAGTACGGCGAATTTTAGGCTCAGTCCAACAGCAGGTTTGGAATTTTGGACAAACGTTGCTTGATGATGCCTCAAGCTCTTTTAGGCCGGGCACGAACAGATATTCGCCACCCTTCACTTTCACGAACGTTGGAAGATCGAACAGGAAAGGCTGTTTGGCGCGGGACAGACATTTGCGAACATTCGCCGCCTGTGACGTTGATCGGGTCCTGGTCGTTTGGATCGAGTCTGATGAACTCGCCGTTTGATATCGCCTGCATGAAGAGATTTATTAGGCCACGGTCAACCCCATCGTCCTGAACGCGCTGTTCTGGAGATGCGGGCCGCACTCGATGCCGCGCCGAATCAGCCGGTGCCGCCCGCTCGCGTGTTTCAAATGCGTGGCGTGCGGGTTGCTGCGACGGAGTGCACCGATCGGGCACCGCAGGCCTTGCTCGTCGCCTGCATTGCTGAAGTTGTTTCGACGCTGAGGATCCGCCGCGATAGCGGGAGCATCCTTATCGGGCGTTAGGTCGAGTGAGCATCCGCTGAGCCAACGTCCGATCATCTTGGCCGCGACCAAGTCTTGGTGGGATTGATCCGTCGGAACCGTTGAGTGAAGCCAGGCCGGACCACTACGTCCGCAAGGCGCTATTTCACAGTCGCAGGCCAGTTAAGAACGACCGAGTAACTTTCGTTGAAACCTTTTCGTGGTTCCAGCACCAGAAACTTACGTCCGTCTGCGGTTACAGCATACTGGTTGATAGTGGGATCTGGTATCAGTCCAGTTGCAAAAAGTTCCCTTGGGGTGCCGATCTTCGGCGCAGACCCGCGCTCAACGGTCGCTGACATCATCCTTCCTTCAAGATCGAGGAAAAAGAGCTCGCGGCCATCACCGCGCCAGCGGGGCTGTGCGCCCCCCTCACTAGAAACCTGAGTAATGTTGTGAAATAAGGGGAACGACGCCACAAAAACTTTCCAACTGCCGGCGCGGTTCTCGCCGTAAGCGATAAGCTGCCCGTCAGGAGACAAGTGAAACTCATCCTTTATATAGGTGGACGAATACAGCGCTTGCGGTTTGCTGTTACCAGCGACTGGAATAATCGAAAAAGTTTTTGTGTCGTGTGTGAGCAGAAAGCGGCCGTCCGCGGACCACTCTTCTACCCAGTGCGGTTCGTTGTCGCCATAGATGCGCTGCGCCTGCTGAGTTGCAATTTCGATTTTCTCAACCAAGAACGGCGGATCAATTCCGCCATTAGGAAGAAGATTGAACGCCACATAATGCGAGTCCGGCGACCAAACAGGATCCGACTGGGCGTGCGGATCGATCGTGAGTGGGGTGGTTGTATCCGTCTCCAAATCAACCAGCCACAAACTGCCGGTAGCGTGCTGGTGAAACGAGTTCAGCGCCAGGTATTTTGCATCCGGCGAAAGCGTGAACTGCTGAAAATCGATCACCGGGTCGAAGCTTCCAGTAACGGTGCCGTCGCGTGCATACCAGTGGAACTGATCGAAAGATGAGCCTTGTGCTGTCCCGTAGATAAGCACCCCATTTTGAGAGGCAGTAAATTCCGAAGTGCCCAAATAAGCCGGCGAGGCAGCGACGTTTCGAGTCACTAACGAGGGCTTGCCGATTTGTCGCAGAGCTTCCCAGTCCATGCGCTGCGCGAAAAGGTTCTGGTCTTGCGCGAACAGCAAATACTCCGGAACCGCTAACGCACGGCTTTGGCTGGCCAGCAGCATTGTCGGAGCTCCGCCATCCAGCGATTGGACATAAACCTTTGCACCCGGATCGGCGCTGGTCAAGCTTGTGAGCCAGATACATGAAGTGCTTGCCATCCGGCAGGAACTGCACCCACATCTGGCTGACTTGCCCGGGGAGCAAAGACGTCACGGGTACGGCATCACCCCCGGCAGCGGGGACACGGAAGATAGGACTGTTCACCGGTTTGGCAAAAAGAATGGTCGCATCCGGACCCCACGCACCTTGCGCAATTTCCGGGACGCCGCAAATTATTTCGGGCACGCCGCCCGATTGACGAACCTTCTTCAGCTTACCACCCGCCCAGAAACCTACGAACTCCGAGTCCGGCGACCAGAAGGGCAAAAGTGCACCGTCAGTCTGAGCAATTCGCTGCGCTTCGGGAGAGCTCAGAGTTCTCAGCCATAAAGAGCTTTGACCAGATGCATCAGTGGCTGCAAAAGCCAGCATCTGACCATCAGGCGAAAGCGAGATCTGTTCAAAAGGGTGCCAGTTCCGGTGTAAGTTCACGCCCTCTGGTAGACCCAGGGAAAGCCGTAGAGCATTACTCGAAGAACGTTTCCGGCCATACTGTGACCCAAGAATGGCGATCAGTCCTATGCCAAGGATTGCCCCAATGAGCAGAAGTATTGACGTACGCCGAGACATGGGGGTCGCCGCTTGGCGGGGCAAGGTTCTTTTCGTAGCGCCGTCAATGCTCGGCGGGAGCGACCAATGGAATTCAGGAACGTAGGAGCCGGGGAGGAGGTCGATCCGGACTACTGGGGCAACTTTGGTTTCTCGGTAGTACTGCGCAAGCCGCTTTCGAACTTCGGTCGCGCGGACACGCACGACAGCGTCATTCGAAGTGTCGTAATCGGCGGCCCGGTGGAACATTTCTACGCCGATCATGCGCTCACGCAATTCGTCCAGATCACCGGCCAAGACGTGGTCTACTACGAGCCTAAGAAAGTCCTGGCAGCGCTTGCTCCCGGTGAAAGCATCGCTAGCAATCACCGATTCGAGCTCATTGCGGACTGACTGAATCTGTTCAGTGCTGAGTTTCTTCGGGCTTTCGAAGTGATGTACTGCTGCCATCTACCCTCGCTCTCGCTTAACCTCTCTTAACGGGCGCTGGCCGTGGTATTCATAAGCTATTGAGAGTAAGGCGGTTAGCATTTTAGCATGCTTCTTAACGGTTACGAATAAATCCTGCACGGCCAAAAATCCCTGCTGAACTGTTTCGAGCATTACCGTTTTCTCGCATGCGGTCTATTGTCGCGATGTTCTCGTCAAGTTGCAGAAATGGTCAGAAGCAACTCACTTGATCTCGAGTTCTCAGTGGTGGCACTTATGTGGAAGATCGCAACTCGCGGTTTCACGCTACAGGAAGTCCTAATCATGGCTGCAATGAATGTTGCATCCCCCGTGATGGCGACCGACAAGAGCGAGCGAAGTACTGGCACTGCCGCCACGCACCGAGATTCAACAGGCTCCAGGAGATTGTCATGGCAAAGGTGATTGAGTTTTACATGCCGAAGAACTTTCGGAAACCGTTGAGGACGGCAGCTCAGCCGCAACTCGGAAAAATCATCGAGTTTTGCCCGCAGACGAAGAGATCAGCTTAGCTGATCGCAAAGCAGTGCAAGTGTAAAGGAATGGGAGGAGACTATGGGCGCGACTGTTGCTTTCACCGACCTCGGGAGACTCGCAGGAGCGGGTTTTCCCAACATCAGCGATCTCGCAGACCAGCAGCTTTATCTCGAACCAGAGATCAGCTCTGAGTGCTGCTTCGAAGGCATTATCGGCAGAAGCATCGCTCTGCGGAAAGTCCTGGAACAAGTCGCGATCGTGGCCCCCACCGACGCCACCGTCTTGCTTCATGGAGAAACAGGAACGGGAAAGGAGTTGATTGCGCGGGCGATCCACAGGCTCAGCTCTCGGCGCGAGCGCGCCCTTGTTCGCATGAACTGCGCGGCCATTCCCTCAGGACTGTTGGAAAGCGAACTGTTTGGTCATGAGAAGGGAGCCTTTACCGGCGCTCTACTGCAAAGAAGGGGTCGATTCGAGCTGGCGGATGGAGGCTCGTTGTTCTTGGATGAAATCGGCGACATCAGCCTGGAACTGCAGCCGAAATTATTGCGCGCTATTCAGGAGCAGGAGTTCGAACGCCTGGGAAGCTCCAAGACGATCCGTGTGAACGTGCGGATGATTGCCGCAACCCATCGTGACCTTCCGGCCATGATTCGCGAGCAAGAGTTCCGCGAGGATCTCTTTTACCGGTTCAACGTTTTCCCAATCGAGATCCCGCCTTTGCGGGAACGCCGCGAGGACATTCTTCCGCTCGTGAATCATTTCGTGTCAAAGTTTGCGCAGCGGATGGGTAAGGACATCAGATTCATCTCCCGAAATGCCATGGACGCTCTCACGAATGCGCCGTGGAAAGGTAATGTTCGTGAGCTGGGAAATTTCATGGAGCGTTGCGTGATTCTAACGCAAGGGGACAAATTGAATGTGCCGCATCTAGAGGTGAAGGATTCTGCTGGGCGAAAGGTAGTACCGGTCGCATCATCGTTCCGGGAAGCTGAGCGACGCGTGATCATCGATGCTTTGAGCGACGCGTCCGGAAGGATAGCCGGGAAAGGCGGGGCGGCTGAGCGCCTCGGACTTAAGAGAACAACTCTTCTGAACAAGATGCGGCGCCTGAGTATCAGCCGCATTGATTATTTTGACCAGTACACAAATCGGATTGCTGGCCCCCAAGCAACGTCTTGACGATATCCGGTTTGCAACCAATTGAGCCGGATCGAAGCGGTTGAGCGAGTGCGGGCTGGACCATAGCACAAGCAGCTCCGGCACTGTTGTGATTGTTCTGTGCGGTCTTTTCTCCGGCTGATGAGCAGAGTTTTGGCAGAATTGCCGGGGCGCAATCGGGGACCGGATTTCGACGTCGTACGGTAGCGAGCAAGACGTAAGAGTTGATTCGTCAGATAATCGTCAGGCCTTTACCCAAAATCGTCAGGCAGTGGGCAGCGAGGAGCGCTGAAAACAATCGAGTACAGATAGCGGTTTCTTCCGAGAGGAAAAAGGGGTCACTTGTACAGAACCCGAAAGTTGTAGGATTCAAGGCTTTCTTCCTTGATCTTATCGTCTCCAGTTCCTCTGAGATCCACGATGTAGTCTCCAGCCGGGATGAGGCGCACTGGCAGACGCGCGACGACTATCCTTCTTCCGGACATGGTCCGGCTGTTCAAACCTTCAACAACACCACTCTCGCGGGGTGATTTCTTCTCCGCTACTTCACTTCGCGCTCCGTCCGACCCGCTCCAATATTCTTTCTTGACAGCTCACCCCTCTTCTGTTACACATTGTAACGCTACAATGACTAACACATCGCAATTTCGTCTAAAGAACCTCGGGGAAGTCGAGCAGCTCGTCATGGATTACGTTTGGAGCCATGGCCCGTCTTCTTCTGAAGCGTGCCGCGAAGCGCTGGCCTCGTCCCGTCCGATGAAGGATTCCACCATCCGTACGGTTCTTCGCCGCCTTGAAGAGAAGGGCTATCTCACGCACGCGATTGAGGGGCGCACATTTATTTACAAGGCATTGGACGCCCGACAGAACGTCGCCGTCCGCGCCGTGAAAGGGATCATCGACCGCTTTTGTGGAGGATCGGCCGAGTTGCTTGTCCTCGGCATGGTGGACAACGCAGTGCTCAACCGGAAGCAACTGGAACGGCTGGCCCGCAAGATCGCCGAAAAGGAAGAGAAGCCATGACACCTATCGCTGCTGTCCAACTGTCAACCAGCCTTCTCGTATCGCTCGCGACTGCCGCTGTACGCGCTCTCGCGCTGGGGGGTGCCGCGGGGCTCGGGCTGGCCACGTTTCGGGTGAAAACCACTTCCGTGCGTCTCTTCACGTGGACTGCGGTGCTCTATGCGTCCCTCGCAATGCCTTTGCTGGAGCGGATGCTGCCGGCGCTGCCAATTCCCACCCCCTCGTTCCTTCAATATGGAGCGGAGCAGTCTACCGCCAATGAAGTCAAGGCTTCGCAGACTATTGCTGTTGCCCCGATCGATCTCAATTCCAGACCGCGCAAGCAAGCGACTCTCGCAGTGGTGAGCCCTGCCGCTTCCACAAGATTCGAATGGTCCACGATCCGGTGGAGTGTAGTCGCGGCCGAAATCTATTTAGCGACGGCTTTCTTTCTTCTCGCTCGGTTATTCGTGGGACTCGCGCTCGGTCGCCGGTTGCGACGCTCATCGCAAATGATTCGCGAAACACGCATAACCGTCAGGTTTGCTTCCCGCGGTCTGGCCAGCGGGCTATCCTTCATTCCACAGGCTGCCGAATCCGAATTCATCTCCGTACCGGTCACGATGGGCGTTCTGCACCCCATAGTGTTGCTTCCTACCAGCTGGCGCGATTGGGACGACGCGAAGCTCGACGCTGTCATCGCGCACGAGGTGTCGCACGTTGCGCGGCGCGACACTCTCACCCAGCGCCTTTCGCTTCTGCACTGCATGATTTTCTGGTTCAGCCCGCTTACCTGGTGGCTGAATAGGCATCTGGCCGATCTCGTGGAACAAGCCAGCGACGAAGCTGCGTTGGCCTGTGGTGCGGAGCGCAAGGCTTACGCCAAGACGTTGCTCGGCTTCTTCGAAGCGTTGCAAGGCGCACCGAGGCGGGTTTGGTGGCAGGGCGTTTCGATGGCTAGCACGGGTCGCGCGGAACAAAGAGTAGAAAGAATTCTCGCTTGGAAGGGAGCTGTTGCCATGAGTCTCAAGAAATCAGTTGCTGTTGTGGTCGTCGCGTTCGCGGTCCCGGTCGTTTACCTCACTGCGTCGGCGCACCCAGCCGCGCGTAACGTGGATCCTCAAAGCTCAAAGAGTGTAGAGGTCCCTCAGGGCCAAACGGCGCCTCCACTACCGCGGGCTTCGCATGCTGCGCGGGCGCCAAAGTCGTCGAACCATAGCCTCTATTCCTACGGCAACGACGAGGCACAGCGCTTCGTAATCGTCTCCGGCAAGAGCGATTCCCTAACGATGTCCGGCATGCAAGAAGATGCAGAGCAGGTCGAGG
>Ga0210410_10002437_pt1 | contig 16666 bp, 13 predicted proteins | sample IncBWC4MmetaG_FD_161058 | JGI IMG/M metagenome (GOLD analysis project Ga0210410, IMG submission 161058) | Forest soil microbial communities from Barre Woods Harvard Forest LTER site, Petersham, Massachusetts, United States - Inc-BW-C-4-M | ecosystem: Environmental > Terrestrial > Soil >... | reverse complement strand
GGGCGGGACGCTCCTTAACTTCGCGCGCGCCGGGATCGTGGAGGATGCGGCCGTGATCGCCGCGCTCGATGCCGGGCGGCTGCACGGCTACGTGTGCGACTTCCCCAACAACGCCCTGAAGAACCACCTCAGGGTGATCACCCTGCCGCACCTCGGCGCCTCGACCGGGGAGGCGGAGGAGAACTGCGCGGTCATGGCCGCGGAGCAGTTGCGCGAATTCCTCGAAAACGGCAACGTCAGGAACAGCGTCAACTATCCGGAGGCGGTGCTGCCGCGGCTGCCGAACACGACGCGCCTCGCGATCGCCAACCGCAACGTGCCGAACATGGTGGGCCAGATCTCGACTGCGCTCGCGATGCATCGTATCAACATCGCCGATCTCCTCAACAAGTCGCGCGGCGAGTACGCCTACACGCTCATCGACGCCGACGGCGCCCTGGGCGCGGAGCTGCTCGCGGAGATCCGCGCCATCGAGGGCGTGCTCTCGGCGCGCATCGTATGAGGAAGCCGCGCCGAAGGCCGGCGGCGCGCCCGGCGGCATCCCCCGGCAGCGCGCCACCGCAGCGCCCCGACCTCGAGGAGGTGCGTGCCCGGATCGATGCCGTCGACGTCGAGATCCACCGCCTGATCAGCGAGCGGGCGAAGCTTGCGCAGCTGGTCGGCATTTCCAAGAGCGGCTCGACCGGGCGCACTGTGGACTTCTACCGTCCGGAGCGTGAAGCGCAGGTGCTGCGCGCGGCGCGCGAGCGCAACGAGGGGCCGCTGCGCGACGCGGAGGTGCTGCGCCTGTTCCGCGAGATCATGTCGGCGTGCCTCGCGCAGCAGGAGCCGCTCAAGGTGGCGTTCCTGGGGCCCGAGGGCACCTTCACCCAGACCGCGGTGCTCACCCATTTCGGGCACTCGGTGCGCTCGCTCCCGCTCGCCTCGATCGATGAGGTATTTCACGAGGTCGAGGCGGCGACCGCGGACTTCGGCGTGGTGCCGATCGAGAACTCCACCGAGGGCACGATCAACCATACGCTCGACCGCTTCCTCACCTCGCCGCTCAAGATCTGCGGCGAGGTGGAGCTGCGCATCCGCCACCACCTGATGGGCGCCATGAGCGAGCTGTCGCGCATCGAGCGCGTGTGCTCGCACCCGCAGTCGCTCGCCCAGTGCCGCGTGTGGCTCGAGGAGCATCTACCGGGAGTCGAGCAGGTGCCGGTCGCGAGCAACGCGGAAGGAGCGCGGCGGGCGCGCGACGAGAAGGGGAGCGCCGCCATCGCCGGCGAGACCGCGGCGGAGGTCTATGGACTCAAGGTCCTGGCGGCCGAGATCGAGGACCGTGCCGACAACACTACGCGCTTCCTGGTGCTCGGGCGCAAGCTCTTCACACCGAGCGGCGCGGACCGCACCACGCTCCTCGTGTCGGTCGGGCACACCGACGCGCCGGGTGCGCTCTATCGCCTCCTCGAGCCGCTCGCCCAGCACAAGGTGAGCCTGACGCGCATCGAGTCGCGCCCCTCGCACCGGCGCAAGTGGGACTACGTCTTTTTCATCGACTTCGAGGGCCACGCCGACGAGCGGCACGTAAAAAAGGCGCTCGCGGCGCTCAAGCGCCGGGCGTCGCTCTTCCGCGTGCTCGGCTCCTACCCGCGGGCGGTGCAATGAGCGGCGACGCCGCTGCCAGCGCGCCGGCGCGTTACCGCGTGCAGCCCGGCGGTCGCATTGCCGGGACGCTCACCGTGCCCGGCGACAAGTCGATCTCGCACCGGGCGCTCATGCTCGGCGCGATCGCGGAAGGCGACACTCGCATCACCGGGTTCCTCGCCGGCGAGGATTGCCTCTCGACCGCGCGCGCCTTAAGCGCGCTCGGGGTGCGCATCGAGCGGCCGCAGCCGACCGAGGTGCTGGTGCACGGCGTGGGCGCGAGCGGGCTTACGGCCTCCGTCAGCGCGCTCGACATGGGCAACGCCGGCACCGCGATGCGACTCTGCACCGGGCTGCTGGCGCCGCAGAAGTTCAACTCCACGCTCATCGGCGATGCCTCGCTCATGCGCCGGCCGATGCAGCGCGTCGTGGTGCCGCTCGCGATGATGGGCGCGCAGATCCGCACCCATGACGGGCGCCCGCCGGTGGAGATCAAGGGCACGCCGCACCTGCGCGCGATTCACTACAGTCTCCCGGTCGCGAGCGCACAGGTGAAGTCCGCGGTACTTCTCGCCGGGCTCTACGCCGCCGGCCGCACCCACGTCACCGAGCCAGCCCCCTCACGCGATCATACCGAGCGAATGCTGGCCGCCTTCGGCGTACAGCTCGAGCGCGAGGGCCGCAGCATCGCGCTCGACGGTGGTCAGAGGCTCAGGGGCACCACGATTGCGGTTCCAGCGGATTTTTCCTCGGCGGCTTTTTTCATCGTGGCCGGCTGCCTCGCCGCCTCCCCCAGCCTCACGCTCACCAACGTCGGAGTGAACCCGACACGCATCGGGCTGATCGACCTGTTGCGGCGCATGGGAGCGGACATCCGGGTGCAGGCGCGCACCAATGGGGCCTCACCCGGCGGTGAGCCGGTCGCGGATCTCGAGATCCGCCACAGCCAGCTGCACGGCATCACGGTCGCCGAAGCCGACGTGCCGCTCTCCATCGACGAGTTCCCGGTGTTCTTCGTGGCCGCCGCGTGTGCGACCGGCGAGACGCTGGTACGCGGGGCGCTGGAGCTGCGCGTGAAGGAGAGCGATCGGCTCGCGGCGATGGCGGCGGGCTTAAGTACGCTCGGCGTCGAGAACCAGCTGCTGCCCGATGGGCTGTGGATCCGCGGCGCGGAAGGCCTAAGCGGCGGCACGATCGACAGCCGCGGCGATCACCGCATCGCCATGGCGTTTGCGGTCGCGGCGCTGCGGGCCTCGGCGCCGATCGAGATCGTGGACGTTGCCAACGTCGCGACCTCATTTCCCGGTTTTGCCGAGACGGGGCGCGCCGCCGGCTTGGGCGTTGAAGCGCTCTGACGTACGCTCCCTAAGCCCATGTCCGGCTCCTCCTGTCCCGTCGTCACCATCGATGGCCCGAGCGGCTCGGGCAAGGGCACCATCAGCCGTGCGGTCGCGCGCCATGTCGGCTGGCACCTTCTCGACAGCGGCGCGCTCTACCGCCTGGTGGCGCTGGCGGGCGCGGCCGCCGGCCTGCCGCTCGATGACGCCGCGGGCCACGCGGCGGTGGCGCGGGCCATGCGCGTGGAATTCGGCTGGGAGGCGGACGGGCGGGAGCGGGTGCGGCTGGACGGCCGCGACGTGAGCCAGGAGATCCGCTCCGAGACCGCGGGTGCGGGAGCCTCCCGCGTGGCGGCGTGGCCGGAGGTGCGCGCGGCGCTCCTCGAGCGCCAGCGGGCCTTCGCGCAGGCCCCCGGCTTAGTCGCCGACGGCCGGGACATGGGAACGGTGGTCTTCCCCGGTGCCGGCCTCAAGATATTCCTTACGGCGACCCCCGAAGAAAGGGCGCTTCGGCGCTATAAGCAGTTGAAAGACAAGGGGTCCGATGTTAGCCTTGCCGCCCTTTCGCGCGAGATAGCCGAGCGGGACTTGAGGGATCAGACCCGCCAGGTCGCCCCGTTGCGTCCGGCAGCCGATGCTCAGCAGATCGACTCGACCGGTCTCGACATTGAGGCGGTCGTTGCAAGGGTGCTGGAACTGGGGGTCGCTCGTCGCCTGTGGCCTTAAGGCCGCTCGCTTTTATCACGCGCTGAGGAAGGTTATGTGAGGTTGGTGCCTGCGGGATGCGGGTGCCTGTTACGTTTTCCTGGTCCTCAAGGATGGGGTCCAGAGGTCAGCACGCAAGGCGTGCAAAGTGAAGGTATGTCAGAAAGTTTTGCCCAGCTCTTCGAGCAAAGTCTAGCTAACCAGCGCATCCGCCCCGGCATGATCCTGACCGGGCTCGTGGTGGACGTCACCCCCGACGTCGTCATCGTCAACGTAGGCCTCAAGTCCGAAGCCGTCATTCCGCTCGAGCAGTTCAAGAACGAGCGCGGTGAGGTCGAGGTCAAGGCCGGCGATGAGGTGGAGGTCGCCCTCGACTCGGTCGAGGACGGCACCGGCGAGACCCGCCTGTCGCGGGAGAAGGCCAAGCGCGCCCGCACCTGGACGCGGCTCGAGGAGGCGTTCAACAAGTCCGAGATCGTCACCGGCGTCATTACCGGCCGCGTCAAGGGCGGCTTCACGGTGGAGATCGAGAACGTCCGCGCGTTCCTGCCGGGCTCGCTGGTCGACGTGCGCCCGGTGCGCGACACCTCGTATCTCGAAGGCAAGCCGCTCGAGTTCAAGGTGATCAAGCTCGATCAGAAGCGCAATAACGTGGTGGTATCCCGCCGCGCGGTGGTTGAGCAGGAGTTCTCGGCCGAGCGCTCGGCGCTCCTCGAGAACCTGCAGGAAGGCGCAGTGGTGCGCGGTGCGGTCAAGAACCTCACCGACTACGGCGCCTTCGTGGATCTCGGCGGCATCGACGGGTTGCTGCACATCACCGACATGGCGTGGAAGCGCGTCAAGCATCCTTCCGAGGTTGTGAAGGTGGGCGATGAGGTCGAAGTGCGGATCCTCAAGTTCGACCGCGAGCGCTCGCGCGTCAGCCTGGGGCTGAAGCAGCTCGGCGCAGATCCCTGGGAGAACATCGCGCGGCGCTATCCGCCGGGCACCCGGGTGTTCGGCAAGGTCACCAACATCGCCGACTACGGCGCGTTCGTCGAGATCGAGGACGGCGTCGAGGGTCTGGTACACGTCTCGGAGATGGACTGGACCAACAAGAACGTCAACCCGGCGAAGGTGGTGCACAGCGGCCAGGAGGTCGAGGTCATGGTGCTCGACGTCGACGAGGAGCGCCGCCGCATATCGCTCGGGCTCAAGCAGTGCCAGGCCAACCCGTGGAAGGAGTTCGCCGAGAACTACAACCGCGGCGACAAGGTCGCCGGGCAGATCAAGTCGATCACCGACTTCGGAATCTTCATCGGCCTGCAGGGCAACATCGACGGCCTGGTGCACCTCTCGGACATCTCCTGGGATCAGCCGGGCGAGGAGGCGGTGCGTAACTACCAGAAGGGCCAGCAGATCGAGGCCATGGTGCTGTCGATCGATCCGGAGCGCGAGCGCATTTCGCTCGGTATCAAGCAGCTTGCCAAGGATCCGTTCTCGGCCTACATCGCCGACAACCCCAAGGGCACGATCGTCAAGGGCGTGGTGAAGGAAGTCGATGCCCGCGGCGCGGTCATCGACTTGGGCAACGGCATCGAAGGCCAGCTGCGCGCCTCCGAGCTCGGCCGCGATCGCGTCGAGGACGCGCGCGCGGTGCTCAAGGTCGGGGACGAGGTCGAGGCCAAGTTCACCGGCGTCGACCGCAAGTCGCGCACCATCTCGCTGTCGATCAAGGCGAAGGAGGCGCACGACGAGGCCGAGGCGGTGCAGAGCTACCGCTCCGAGGCGGTGCCGAGCGGCACCAGTCTCGGCGACCTGCTCAAGGAGCACATCGGCTCGGGCGGCGAGCGCGGCAGCTGAAGCGCCATGACGAAGTCCGAGCTCATCGAGATCATCACCGCCAAGCAGAAGCACCTGCCGGCCAAGGACGTTGAGCTGGCGCTGAAGCAGATTCTCGAGATCATGAGCGATGCGCTCTCGCAGGGAGAGCGCATCGAGATCCGCGGCTTCGGCAGCTTCTCGCTGCACTTCCGCCCGCCGCGTCAGGGACGCAATCCCAAGACCGGCGAGGCGGTGGCGCTCTCGGGCAAGCACGTCCCGCACTTCAAGCCGGGCAAGGACCTGCGCGAGCGCGTCAACGACGGGGCCGACCGCCCGATTCGCGACTGACCGCTCGCCTTGGGGGCGGTTATCCCCTCGCCCGCGGACCTGTTATCGTCAGCAGCCGTGTTTGAGCTCCCTCCGGTCTTCCTGGCGCTGGCCTTCGTCCTGGTGGGTCTCGCCACCTACTTTCTCGGGCGCCGCAACGGCGCGGCGCGCACCGTGCGGCTGCCACGCGATTACTACGAAGGCCTCGATCACCTGATCAATGACCGCTTCGACCACGCCGCGGAGATCTTCGCGCGCATGGCCGAGGCGGATGGCGATGCCGCCGAAATCCAGTTCGCGCTCGGGAGCCTGTTCCGCCGGCGCGGCGAGGTCGAGCGTGCGATCGCGATCCACTCGCGCCTGCGTGAGCACGGGGGCGGCAGCGTCACCGACAAGGCGGCCTTCGCGCTCGCGCTCGATTACCTGAGCGCCGGCCTCATGGACCGCGCCGAGCAGGTGCTGGAAGAGCTGGCCGCCTCGCGCGAGTACCGCAATGCCGCGCTCGATCACCTGGTGCGCATCTACGAATCCCAGGGTGACTGGGCCAAGGCGCTCAAGATCTTCCATGCGCTTCCGGCGAGCGTGCAGATCGAGCGCCGGCGGGTCGCCGCGCACTATCTGTGCGAGCTCGCCGAGCACGCCCTGTTGCAGGGTGACCCGGAGCGGGCGCGCACCCTGCTGCGCCAGGCGCGCACCCACCAGAGCGAGCTCCCGCGGGCCGACATCCTCACCGCGCGCATTGCCGAGGGCGAGGGCGATGCCGACGGCGCGCTGCTCCTTTATATGCAGGCGCTCGAGATGTCGCCGGGGCTCGCGCTCGAGATCATCCCGGCGGTGCTGCGCATCGCGAGCGCCACCGGCGGCGCGGACGTCATGAACGAGCTCGGCCGGCGCCTGAGGCAAAGCGGCCGCGTCACGCCGCGCCAGCTCGCCTGGCTGCTCGCGACCGCGGTTCCGGCCGGCGATGTGGCACGCCTCCCGGGAATCGCCGCGGAGCTCGGCCCGGGCGTGCAGTCGGTAGCCGACGCGACTTCGCTCAGCGCGCTGTTGACGCGCATCGGGGATGCGGGTGGGCGCTATCAGTGCGAGGACTGCGGCCTCAACAGCGTCGGCTGGTACTGGCATTGCCCGAAATGCCGCTCCTGGGACAGCCTGCAGCCGGCGGTCTTCAAATGGGCGGAGCGCGCCGATCAGAGCGCGCGCCCTACGTGAGGAGAGATTCTCAATGACCCTCTCGAGGCCGGTGATCCGCACGGCCGTGTTCCCAGTGGCCGGCCGCGGCACGCGCTTTCTGCCCGCCACCAAGGCGAGTCCCAAGGAAATGCTCCCGGTGGTGGACAAGCCGTTGATCCAGTACGCCGTGGAGGAGGCGCTCGCCGCCGGCGCGCGCCGCCTGGTGTTCATCACCGGCGCCTCCAAGCGCGCTATCGAGGATCACTTCGACTCCGATCAGGAGCTCGAGAACATGCTGCAGAGCCAGGGCAAGAGCGACTTGCTGAAGCAGCTGCGCAGCGTCCTGCCGTCCTACGCCTCCTGCATCTACATCCGGCAGCCCGCGCCCCTGGGATTGGGCCACGCGGTGCTGTGCGCGCAGCCGGCCGTGGGGGCCGAGCCCTTCTTCGTGCACCTCGCGGATGACCTGATCAGGAGCGAGGTCGCGTGTCTGGCGCAGATGGCGCGCGTGTACGAGGCCAAACGCGCGAGCGTGCTTGGGGTCGAGGCGGTGGCCCGCCGCGACACAGAGAAGTACGGCATCGTCGCCGTCGAGGGCGAAAACGCCACGACGAGTCGCGTGCGCAGCATCGTCGAGAAGCCCAAGCCCGCCGATGCTCCGTCGAATCTCGCCGTGGTCGGCCGCTACGTCCTGGCGCCGGCGATCTTCGAGCACCTGGAGAAGCTCGGTCACGGAGCGGGCGGGGAGATCCAGCTCACCGACGGCATCGCGGCGCTCATGCGCGAAGAGGCGGTGTACGCCTACCGCTTCAGCGGTAAGCGCTACGACTGCGGCAGCAAGCTCGGTTATCTCCAGGCGACCGTCGAGTACGCCCTCGGCCATCCCGAGCTCGGCGGCCAATTCCGCAAATATCTCGAGGGCCTGAGGCTCACGGCAGCCACACGCTCACCAGCGCGCCGCCGCCCGCGCGGTTCGCGAGACTCAAGCGCCCGCCGTGCGCCTCGACGATCTCGCGGCACAGCGTAAGCCCCAAGCCCGTTCCCGCAGGCTTGGTCGAGTAAAAGGGCAGCAGCGCATCGCGCAGCGTGCTCTCGCTGAAGCCGGTGCCGCGGTCGGCGACCTCGATCCGGAAGCCGGGTGCGGCGCGCCGCACGGCGACCGTGATCTCATCGGACGGCGAAGCGGATTCGGCGGCGTTCTTCAGGAGGTTGATCATCACCTGCTCGAGCTGGCGGGCGTCGAAGCTGCCTGGCTCTGCGGGCAGCGCCCCCTCGAGGCGAAAGTCCGTGGTGCCCTCGAGGCGCGCCAGGAACGGCGCCCAGGCTACGGGCTCGGGCTGCGGCAGCGGGAGCTTGGCGAAGCGCGCGTAGCCATCGATGAAGGTCGCAAGATGCGCGGCGCGCTCGCCGATCGTCTCGAAGACGCGCGGCAGGCGCGGATCCGCCGCCTCGCCCGCCAGCAGCCGACCGGAGTGGGCGAGGGAGGTGATGGGGGCGAGCGAGTTGTTGAGCTCGTGCGCGATGACGCGGATCACCTTTTTCCATACGGCGACTTCCTGCGCCGCGAGCTCGCGCGTCAGCTGCTTCAAGAGCACCAGGCGGTGCGGGCGCGCGTTCAAGAGAAAGCCGCGTTGTGAGAGGTGGTACACCTCGGGCTCCCCGCCGATGTCCATGGTAAAGAGAGTGTCGCCGCCGGCACCCAAGGCCGCGGCCAGCGCCGGCGGGGCACCGGCCAGCACCGCGGCGAGCTGTAGGCCCTCGAGCTTGCGCCCCGCGCGCAGCAGCTGCCGCGCGGCGACGTTGCTGAAGACGATGCGGCCGCCGTCGTCGGTCAGCAGCATGGAGAGCGGCGTCGTCTGGATGACCGTGTCGAGCAGGAGCTCGCGCTGATAGAGATCGAGCCGCTCGCGACGCAGCAGCTCGCCCAGGGAGTTGTAGGCGCCGATGAGCTCGCTGAGCTCGACATCCTCCACCGCGGTCACACTCACGCTGAAGTCGCGGTCGCGCAGGCTCACGATGCCGTCGCGCAGCGCCTGCAGCACCCGCACCCAGCGGCGCGGCGCCTGCCGCGCGAGCCACAGTGCCAAAGGCAGCGCGGCCGCGAAACCTACCAGCGCCGCGGGGAGCAAGTGCAGCCAGCGCGCGGCGAGCGCGCTCACGGCCGCGGCGACCGCCGCGGTGAGCGCCAGCGCAGCCGCGAGGCGCCCGGCGAGCGACCAGCGCGGCATCAGGCCCCCGGGGAGGGCCGTGATGCGTCTGTCCTGAGACCGAGCTTTTCCATGCGCCGGTAGAGTGCCTGACGCGACAGCCCGAGGTCACGCGCGGCCTGGGCGATCACGCCACGGGCCCGCCCCAGCGCGGCTTCCACCGCGGCCCGATCGGGCCCCGGCTCGGGGACGTCGGCCGCGGTCGCGGGGAGGTTCAGCGAGCCAGGACCGATCGACCGGCTGCCCGCGAGCAGACAGGCCCGCTTGAGGACGTTCTGGAGCTCGCGCACGTTGCCGGGCCAGGGGTGACGCGTGAGCGCCGTGCCCGCCTCGGGGGTGAGCTCGAACCCGGGCTCGAGGAAGTGCCGCGCGAGCGGCAGGATGTCCTCACGCCGCTCGCCGAGCGGTGGCACCTCGAGCTCGATGACGCTCAGGCGGTAGAACAGGTCCTCGCGGAAAGTCCCGGCGCGGATCGCCTGTCGGAGGTTGGTGTTGGTGGCGGCGATCACGCGCACGCGCGTGCGGCGCGTGGTGCTCGAGCCGAGGCGCTCGAACTCCCCGGTCTGCAGCACACGCAGGAGCTTCGTCTGTCCGCTCCCCGAGAGCGTCGCGAGCTCATCGAGGAAGAGGGTGCCGCCGTCGGCCGCCTCGAAGCGGCCGGTGCGCGCGCGGGCGCCGGTGAAGGCCCCGGCCTCAGTGCCGAACAACTCCGCCTCGATGAGCTCGTTCGGCAGCGCCCCGAGATTCACCTTGAGGTAGGGCTGCCCGGCACGGTCGGAGTTGCCCTGCACGATGTCGGCGAGCACCTCCTTGCCGGCGCCGTTGGGACCGGTAATGAGTACCGGCACATCGGCGTGCGCCACCTGGGTCGCCATAGTGACAAGCGTATGCATGGCTTCGCTCTCGTAGACGGCCCCCTTCAAGTCGAAGCGCGCCGCGAGGCTGGCGCGCGCCTCGTGGTTCCTGGCGCGCAGCGCCTCGGCCTCGGCGCGCGCGCTGGCGAGGTCGAGCAGATTGCGTACGCTCGTGAGCAGGCGCGCGTCTTCCCACGGCTTGGCGACATAGTCGGAGGCACCGGCGCGCACCAGCTCGACGGCGGTCTCGAGGTGGGTCCAGGCGGTAAGCAGCACGATCGGCACGTCGGGCTTGACCGTGCGGATCTCGCGAAAGAGCGCGATGCCTTCCGTGCCGCTGGTCACCTCGCGCTGGAAGTTCATGTCCTGAATGACGAGGTCGACGGGCTCGCGGGCGAGGAGCTCGAGGCCCGCGGCCGGCGTGCCGGCGCCGAGCACCCGCGCGCCGTGCAGCGACAGCAGCACCTCGAAGGCAGTGCGCACCGCGTCGCTGTCGTCGATGACGAGGATGGTGCGGTGGGCGAGGCTGGCATCGAGCGAGCCGTGCGGAGCGGAGCTCATGGCCACGATCCTAACACCGCGCCGGGCGTGCTCGCCGCCGTGATGCCCAGGCAGGCGCGCCGCGCCGCTGCGCTTACACGGTGCGCGTCGCCACCGAGGGGGAAACGGCCGCCGCGCGCCGCGCCGGCTGCCAGGCGGCGACCTGGCCGATGGCCCACAGCAGCAGGACGCCGCCCACCAGATAGTAGAGATTGAGGCGCGGCAGCGCGTACTGGAGCGATAGGTAGTACCCCGTGGCGAGCGCCAGCGCGCAGCCGACCACCACCCCGGCGCTGGTAATCATGCCGTTCTCAATCAGGAAGTAGCGTACGACGTCGCGGCGGCGGGCGCCGACGGCGCGCCGGGTGCCGATCTGTTTGGTGCGCGTGCTTACGTTGAAGGTCGCGAGCGCGAAGATGCCGAGACAGGTCACCGCAATCAGCAGGGCCGTCACGGTGATCAAGTAGATCTCCATGGAACGATCGCTGAGGTAGGTTAGGTCGCGGAAGTAGTTGAGCGGCCGCACCCAGTCAATTACCCGGTCGGGGTTGGACTTTGACATGTGCTCTTCCACGAGGCGCATGAGCGCGGCGCGCTGGCCGGGCTGGGTACGTACCAGGTAGATCAGCGAGCCGCCGAACGCGTACGGATAGCGCGGCATGAAAAACACCCAGTCCGGGTGGTCGTTGGAGGGGAAGCAGCCCATGATCGGGTCGACGACGCCGATGATGGTCGCGGTCTGGTTGACCGAGTCGTAGACGCGCTTGCCGAGCGGGTTCTGGTGTGGGAACAGGCGCTCGGCGAGCGCACGGCTCACGATGATCTCGGGGACGAAGCGCGAGGCGTCGGTCTTGGTGAGCGGCGGCTCGATCTCCTGGTGGCTGAAGTTGCGGCCCGCGACCAGGTGAGTGCCAAGGGCGGCAAGCCCGTTTTCGTCGATCTCGAGGGAGTTGTAGTTATCGCCGCGGTGCTCTTCCGGGCGCACGACGAGCGGCTGGCTGTTACCGCCGCCGGAGAGCGGGATGGAACCCGTGATCGAGGCCGCGACGACCCCCGGGAGCGAGCGCAGGTAGGCGAGGTCTTCCTGGATAGAGGGAACGGTCTGGAAGCGCTCGGTGAAGCCGGCGCTCGAGATCACCATGACGTTGTCGACGTCGATGCCGGTGGGGCGGCGCATCCTCTCGGCGCGCTGCACCACGATGTAGAGCGCATTGACCAGGACCGCGAGGGCGATCGCGACCTGCATAGCGACCAGCACCGCGCCGGTGCGGTTGCGCAGCAGCGCGGAGAGAATCGGACGGACGTGCAGACTCATAGTCGTTCCTTCACTGGCTCTTCAGGTACATCGCCGGCGGCAGGCGGCCGACGCGCCACGCCGGGTACAGTCCGGCTGCGAGCGTGGCGGCCAACGCCAGGATCACGGCCCACAGCACGCCGACGGAATCGAAATGCATCAGCTCCTGGTAGCCGCCGTGGTGGTAGAGGTGCGCCGAGGCGTACAGGTGATGAACGGCGGCGAGCCCCAGCGCCGCCAGCGCCAAGCCGAGCAGCGCGCCGAGCACCGAGAGCGCGCCTACCTCGATCAGGTGCTGGATGAAGATCTGGCGCCGGCTGGCGCCGAGCGCGCGGCGCACGCCGGTGACGGCGGCGCCGTTGAGAAACTTCGCCAGTAGCAGGCCCACGGTGTTGATCAGGCATACGGCGAGGAACGCGAACGCGAGTCCCACCAGCACACGGTTGTCGTTGTCGACCACGCGGTTGTCGCGCAGCCAGTCCGCGACATTCGTTAGACGATTGGCGCGCGGGCGCTGGAAGCGGCCGGCCTTGCGCTGTTCGGCCCAGTAGCCATCCATGAAGGACTGCATGCGCTCGCGGCTGGCGGCATCGGGCAGCTCGACCCACATCTGCACCCACACGCAGTCGGAAGCCATGAAGTCCTTGAAGGTGTCGAGCTTTTCCTGCCCCCAGCAGTCGGTCTCTTCGTCGTTCAGCAGCTCCAGTTGCGCCCCCCACCCGTAGGGAATGAAGGCCTTCTCGGGGGGATTGAACCTGCCGCCGTTCAGGTCGAAGAAACGCGGGCGCGGGAACCAGTCATCGAGCACGCCCACGACGCGGAACTCGTGGTCGTTCCAGCGCAGGGTGCGGCCGACGCTGTTGGCCCCGCCGAAGAGCTTGTCGTTCTCCTCGCGCGACAGGACGATCAGCGGCTGTGCCGGCTCGTCGGCGCTGGCGTTCCAGCCGTTGCCGTACTGAAACGGCGCCTCGAACATGGCGAAGAAATCGGCGGTGGTGACGCGCGTGTTCACGTGCACCGCCGGCACCGCACCCACGCCGCTGATGACGCCGTCGGTGGCGTACATGAGCAGCTTGCGCTCGGGGATGTTCGAGCGGTACAGGTACTGGGTGTCCTTGTAAGTCATCTCCGGCGGCCCCAGCGTCGAGTCCTTGCTATACGGCCGGCTCGGATCCCAGTTGTCCATGGTGACGGCATACAGGCGGTCGTTCTTCCACCAGATCGGATTACCCGACATGGCGTGGTACACGGTGAGCGTCATGACGCATACCGCGATGCCGAGGGCGATCGCGAGCACCATCAGCGCCGTGATACCCGGATTGCGGCCGAAGCTGCGCAGGGCGAGACGCACGTAGTAACTGAGCATGGGAACTCCTAGGCGAGAGCCGCCCCGGCGGTGTCAGCCCCGGGGGATGCGGCGCGGCGCGGCTCGTAGGCGCGGAAGTCCGAGATTTGGCCGTCGATCAGGTGCACGTTGCGTTGCGCGCGCCGCGCGAGCTCCGGGTCGTGGGTGACCAGCAGGATGGTGGTACCCATGTCGTTGATCTGCTCGAGGAGCTCCATCACCTGGCGCGCCATGAGGGAGTCGAGATTGCCGGTGGGCTCATCCGCGAGCAGGAACGCCGGGTCGCCGGCGATGGCGCGCGCGATCGCGACGCGCTGCTGCTGCCCGCCGGAGAGCTGCGACGGCATGTGCCTGGCGCGCGAGGCGAGCCCCACCAGCTCGAGTGCGCTCGCGATGCGCTCGCGCCGGTCGGCGGCGGCGAGACTGCGGTAGCGCAGCGGCACTTCGACGTTATCCTGCACGTTCAGGTCCGGGATCAGGTTGAAGCTCTGGAAGATGAAGCCGATGCGCTGGTTGCGCAGCCGCGAGCGCGCATCGTCCGAGAGGGCGCGCACGTCGGTGCCGTCGAGCTCATAGCTGCCGGAGTCGAGCTCCTCGAGGAGCCCGGCGACGTTGAGGAAGGTCGTCTTACCGGAGCCCGAAGGCCCCGTGACCGCGACGAACTCGCCGGCGGTGACCTCGAGCGAGAAACTGCGCAGTGCGTAAGTCTCGATGAGATCGGTGCGGTAGATCTTGCTGATGTCCTGCATTTTGAGCATCGTCGTATCCTCGTAGGACCTTCAATGGGAGATGGCGACTTCGGGTGTCTGGTTGGCATCGCGCATGTCGGAGATCACGATGCTGTCGCCGGCGGCAAGCCCGCTCACGACCTCGATCTCGCCGACCGAGGCGGCGCCGAGCACCACCGGCACGCGCAGCGCGCGCCCGCCGTGTACCACGTAGAGCGCGCGCGTCGCCTCGTCGATGAACGAGCCACGCTCGACCTTGAGGACCTGGTCGCGCTCATCGAGCACGATGCGCACCGCGGTGCGCTCGTTCTGCCTCAAGCCTTGCGGCTGGCCGCCGTTGAACTTGACGCGCCCGGTGACCTGGCTCTGGCGCACTTCGGGCGAGATCGCCGTGACGGTGCCGGGGACGGTACGCCCCTCGATGGTGATCTCGGCGTTCATGCCCGACTTGATGGCGCCGGCATAGCTCTCCGCCACCTGGAATGCGATCTCGAACGCCGAGAGGTCGACGACGGTGAGGAGCGGAGCGTTGGCCGGTACCATGGTCTTCTGCGGCTGCGCGAGGTTCGCGACCATGCCGTCGACCGGGGAGCGCACGTTGAGCTCGGCGACCCGCTGCCGGAGCGAGGCGACCGTCAGCGCCTGGCGGTCGCGCTCGAGGCGCTTGGTGCGCAGGTCGAGGGCCAGACTGTCGCGCTCGAGGTCGGCGGTTTCGCGCGCGTGATCGAAGTTGAGCCGGGCGGTCGAGACGTCGTCGATGGCGCGGCGGTAGTCGCGCTCGCTGATTGCGCGCTGGTCCCAGGCCCACTGCGAGCGCTTGAGCTCGCGCTCGGCGGCCTTGATCGTGACCTCGGCGAGATCGGCCTGCTGCTTGCTGGTGAGAATCTGGCGGCGGATCTCGATCTGCTGGTGGGCGAGCGCCGCGTCGAGGCTGTCGAGGGTGGCCTGTTCGCGCTGGAATTCGTTGGTGAGCTCCGGGCTGTCGAGCGTTGCGAGCACCTGACCCTTCTTGACCGCATCCCCGGGGTGCACGGCGTAGGACACGGTGCCGGGCGCGATCGCGAACAGGGTCGGGCTCACCGCCGCGACGACGGTGCCGTCGGCGGCGACGTCGCGCACGAAGTGGCCGCGGTTCACCTCGGCGATGCGCAGGCGCTCGCGCGCGATCATCTGGCCCGTGGCGAGCCAGCCGTGGATCAGCCAGCCGAGCACGAGTACCAGGAGCGCTCCAGCCCCGAGCGCGAGGCGCAGCCGATGGCGCTGCCAGAAGGCCGCCGAAACCGATCGCGGCGCGTCCTGGGCTTCCGTGCCGCGCATGCGCGCGACGTCGGTGACCGCCTCGGGGATCTTGCGCAGCTGTGCGAGCTTCATGGCACTCCAGTAAGTGCACGCCGCGTGCCACGGATTGGCGCGGGCGGAGAAGGAAGCCCCAAGAGCCTGTATGCGCTGGGAATCTTTCGGCGCTGCGCACACGCGGGCTGCGCGTGGGGCGCGCGGTGGAGTGTCCGCCGGCCCGGGGCGGACAGGTGGCGGACAGCGGCGGACACTCGAAGCTGCAGCGCGATCGCTCTTTCGGGTCTTGCGCGTTCGCGTGCTGCCGTCGCAAAGTGAGCTCACGGAAGCTATGCAAAGGAGGAGCCGATGGTCACGCGTCGTACAGACGAGATTCCCGCCACCGCCGACACCCGCGCGCGCAGCGCGCAGCCGAAAGGCACACGCTCTGCCAAAGCAACATCAGCGCCGCGTGCCGCCGTCTCCACCGATGACCGCCGCGCGATGATCGCGGAGGCGGCGTACCTGCGCGCCGAGCGGCGCGGGTTCGCGCCGGGTCACGAGACGGAAGACTGGCTCGCGGCGGAGGTCGAAGTGGACGCCCTGCTGAAGATCGGACACGGAGGCCCGGCGCAGTAACGGCGCTTGGTGCGCGAGCGCAGCCGTCTGCGCTCAGTGTGTGGACGGGGAGGGAGTTGCGCCCGGGGGAGGGGCCCCGGCGGGTCGCGGCTTGGGCGGCCGCAGCCCGTTGGAGTAGAGCATCCGGCCGGTCGGAGTCACGAACACCGCATCGAATTCCGGCATTCGGTTGATGATCTCGAGCGTCTTCTCCGGACCTAAGACGAACGCGGTCTTCGACAGACCGTCGGTCTGCGTCGCGGTCGGGCCGATGATGGTGGCGCTGCGCACTTTGTTGGCCGAGTGGCCGGTGTGCGGATCGATGATGTGGTGGTAGCGCACGCCGTCCTCCTCGAAGTAACGCTCGTAATCGCCTGAAGTCGAGACGGCGCTGTCGGAAAGCGGAAGCCGCGTCACCACCTTGTCGGGGTTGTGTGGCTCGTCGGGATGGGCGATCGACACGAGCCAGGGACGGCCGAGATGATCGCCGAGCAGGCGGCTGTCACCCCCCGCGGTCACCAGCGCATGCTGGATTCCCCGGGCCTTGAGGATCGCGACCCCGCGATCGACCGCATATCCCTTGGCGATCCCTCCCAGATCGATGCGCATGCCGGGGCGGCCGAAGTGGATCGTGTGGTGGACCGCGTCGAACTGGAGGTTGCGCCAGTTGACCGCGGGCAGTGCCGCCCTGATCTGCTCCTCGGTCGGATGGACATGGAGCGGATAGTTATAAAGGTAGCCGACACTCGCGTAGGTGATGTCGAACGCTCCGAGCGTAATCTCCGAGAAATGCGTCGACAGCTTGATCAGGTCGAACAGCTCCGGGTCGACCTG
>Ga0210410_10002433_pt1 | contig 16682 bp, 19 predicted proteins | sample IncBWC4MmetaG_FD_161058 | JGI IMG/M metagenome (GOLD analysis project Ga0210410, IMG submission 161058) | Forest soil microbial communities from Barre Woods Harvard Forest LTER site, Petersham, Massachusetts, United States - Inc-BW-C-4-M | ecosystem: Environmental > Terrestrial > Soil >... | reverse complement strand
GGGCTGGGAGCCTGACAGACGGAGAGGTTTTGTCACAGAAGCGCCAGCGCGGCGCTGATCGTCCAATGTCATCAAGCCGCTCTCAGTTCTCGAGGAGGCTGGCCTTCCAGGGCTTTTGCGATTGCCACGATGTGCTCCGGAGTATTGCCGCAACAACCGCCGGCAATGTTGAGCAGGCCGCCGCGCGCAAAGTCTCCGAGATAACGAGCCATATCCGCGGGCTCGAGATCAAATCCAGTCGGGGAGAGAGGATTCGGCAACCCGGCATTCGGATAGCACGAGATCGCAACGTTGGCTTTCTCCGCGAGGTCACTCAGGAACGGATACATCAGATCGGGACCGAGAGAGCAGTTGAGTCCCACGGAAAAAGGTTTCACATGAGCAACCGCGTTCCAAAATGCCTCAGTCGTCTGAGCGGAGATCATCGTCTCGCCCCCGCGGCCCACCGCCGCCGAGATCATGACCGGCAGCTCTTTACCGTCCTGGTCAAACACCTCGCGGATCGCGACAAGCGCGGCCTTGGCATTCAGCGAGTCGAAGATGGTCTCGACTAGCAGGAAATCCACGCCGCCGGCAATCAGGCCGCGCACTTGTTGTGCGTAGGCAGTTTTCACCTGATCGAAGGTGACCACACGAAAGCCCGCATCATCGGCATCCGGCGAGTTTGAGAGGGAAACCGTGAGTGGCCCAATCGCCCCGGCCACGAACCGTTGACGCGACGTTGCGGTCCCTACACGATCGGCCCATTCACGGCACTGCTGCGCTGACTTCTGATTGATCTCCGAAGCCAAATCACCGAGGAATGAATCGTCAATGACCTTCTGATAAAACTCGGGATCTTTCCTTCCGCCATGCTCGCGCGGATCGTCCACAAAGAACTCGCTCTGCGTGACACTGGTCGCTCCGAAGGTGTTCGTCTCAATGATGTCTGCCCCGGCTTCCAGGAAACGGCGATGGATGTCGCCGATCATCTCCGGTTGGGTCAGGGAGAACAGGTCGCCATTGTTCAGCAGATCTTTTTTTGAGTCCTTAAAGCGCTCGCCCCGAATGTCAGATTCCTTCATCCCATACGTCCGGATAGTCGTGCCCATCGCTCCATCAATGATGGCGATTCGACTCTCCAGGATCTTTCGCAGAGGATGTTGATCAGCTACGGTCATTTTTCCTAACAACCTCATTCGTGCCGCTGAAGGCCCGGGCCAAAACATGCCTTCCGGGGTCGATCTGCCGTACACCAGAGATTTTCAGCTTCCCTCTTCTATTATAGCTAGTAATTAAAACGTACCCTCGCGCGGAGATAGGGGGACCGCCGACGTCGGATATAAGGATGATATGGCTGAAAGGCCCTGTGACGACAGAATCGGCAAAACCGCTTGACAGCGCGCGTCATAAACACTAACCTCGGAAGCCTGTCGAGTAGTTCCCCCGCCCCAACGTCACTCACGCGTGAGGTAACCCATGTCTTTCAAGCAGACCCCAAGTGTCTTAAAAGCAAAGAACCGACCGACAACGCGGCTGGACCGGAGTTTGGAAAAGAATCTCATGGCCTACGCGGCAGCAGCGACGGCCGGTCTGCTCTCCCTCGCCCCGTGCGCCGAAGCTGAGGTTGTGTACACGCCCTCCAATATTCCGATGGCCGTGGCCTTCCTCAACCAAGGTCCCGCGCTCACGCAGTTCGACCTCAATAACGACGGTATCCCCGACTTCACTTTCAGCATGCTTTCCACACAGCATGCGTCGACCAGGCGTGCCCTCCAACTCCTGAAGGTTGCGGGGTATCAATCAGGCAACAAGATTGTGTCGGTCCCAGCCAAAGTAGGGGTAACCGCCGCCGCTGTACCAACCGGAGGAAAGATAGGATCGCAAGCCATGTTTGCGTCTAGCGGCATTGACATGGCAATCAGAGGATATGTCGGCAGTTTCATTCGGAGCTCGGGTAGCTGGCTGAAGGTCGAGACTGCTTATGTTGGCCTGAAGTTTCTGATCAATGGACAAGTTCATTACGGTTGGGCGCGCATAAAATTTCCCCAGCCCGGTGAGTTTGTGGAACCCAGTATTTACGGTTATGCCTATGAGACCATCCCCAACCAGCCCATCGTCGCCGGACAGACCAGCGGAACCGCGCAACCAGTCAGTGCGAGTGCGCCCGGCAGATTGGGGGTACTCGCCGCCGGAGCATCAGGCGTGAGACTGCAACCAAAACAAGATGCCGCGCCGAGTGCGCGCTAGATGGTAAGCGGCTTCATGTGTCTGGACCGCTGAGGAGATACGCAGATGAAAAAACAATTGCTCGAACTGTTAGAGTCAAGGCCGGTCCAGGTGATTGCCCTGGCGCTGGGCGTTCTCGTCAACGTGGCGACTGCCGGCGTTACGGAGAAGGTAATTTTCCCATTTAATCAGACTGGGGGGTCACAACCGTTAGGAGGCTTGGTCTCCGACGGCGCGGGCAATCTCTACGGAACGACCTCCCTCGGTGGACTGAAGAACAGGAATTATGCCGCGGGCGCCGTATTCGAGCTCTCTCCCGCCTCCGGAGGAACCTGGTCGGAAACTGTAATTTACGAATTTCGCGGCGGCACCGAAGGCCAGAGTCCCAACGGCACTCTGGTTTTCGACAAACAAGGCAATATCTATGGCACCGCCCAACATGTGCTCTTCGAACTGACCAAAGGAACGAATGGCACGTGGTCAGAAAATATAATTCATCGTTTCGATAGCAACGAGGGAGCTCCCAATGGCGACCTGACTTGGGATAGCGCCGGCAACCTTTACGGCACCACGCCACAGGGTGGTTTAGACGGCGAAGTCTTTGAACTCAGCCCGCAGCCGAATGGCACCTGGACGGAACACATCCTTTATTCCTTCCCTTCAACCTTCGGACTTGGTTCTCCGGTCGCTGGTGTAGCATTCGACAGCAAAGGGAATCTCTACGGCGCCGCTGGCGGCAGCAGCAATGGTCTTGGCGGAATATACCAATTATCACCGCAAGGGAACGGTGAGTGGACGGCAACAGCCATCTACATTTTTACCGGCGGTAGCGATGGCAGATTTCCTAATTCTAGATTAGTCCTTGATTCAAACGGGAACCTCTTCGGAACAACAACCGCCCCAGGCGAGGTTTTCGAACTGAGCCCGTTTTCGGGTGGTACGTGGAAGGAAACGACCCTTCACACCTTTACGGCCCAAAGTGACGGCGACTATCCTCAGGGAGCTCTGGCCTTTGACTCCCGTGGAAATCTCTACGGGACAACTACGTTCGGCGGCCTCGGCTGCAACGGTGGCATGTGCGGCATTGCCTATCGTCTCACTCCTCAAGCCGGAGGCGCGTGGACGGAAACCATCCTCCATCAATTTGAGAGTGCCGGCGACGGATCGCAACCGCAAGCGGGAATGATTGTCGATAACGCGGGCCATCTCTTTGGCACGACGAAGTACGGAGGCGGCCGCTACGGATACGGCACGGTGTTTGAGATTAGCTACTAACTGCCGGAACCCTGTGTCGTCCGGGATGACGGCGCTCGATTCGGAGATGGTCGGGCTACCGCCGTGAAAGAGATACTTCGATTTGTAAGTAATTGAAACCAGAGGCACGGATCGCAACAATTAGAGCCATAAAGCAGTTCCAGAAACGCTTATCGAACCCTTCGTGAACCCTCCGTGAAAAGGGCGCTGACAGACTGGATCCCGTTGAAACTACACGGCAGCCCCGCATGGCGTGGGTTCATTAAAGCGAGTAGACGACCGCCCCCTTTACCCCGTAATCGGATAATCCGTCAGGTTTTTGGGGTATTGCGCGCCATGCGCCAAAACTCGTACCAATAAGCTGGACGCTACTACGGCTAAGAGAGATCGCTTGGTTCGTATCTTTGTAGTAGACGACAGTGCGACGGCGAGAGCGGCCCTGAAATCCGCACTGGAAGGGCGCGCCGATTGGGTTGTGGTCGGGGAAGCGGTTGACGGCCATCATGCGTTGGCGACATTTCATCTTCATACACCGCATCTGACGCTGATGGATTTTATTATGTCGAAGATGAACGGGCTGGACACAGCCCGTCATCTGACTGCTCGACACCCTGACATTCTCATCTTGGACGATTTTTGTTGTTCTTCTGATTTTGTGTCGTCACGTCCGCGTGAGATTTGTTTCGCGCGGACAGATAAGAATGATTGATGAACTGCGCTACCTCTCGAACAGGCAGCCGTCGGTTGGATGACGAACAACAACGACAGATCGACTACGGAAGCCTTACTCTTTGTCCTTGTCTTTCTCTTTGGCTTCAGCCTTAGCTTCAGTTTTTCCTTCGGCTACGGCTTGGGCTTTTGCTCCGCGAATTTCCGCAAGGAACGGCCGGGCTGCAGCTGGAGCTGGCACTTTGCCCAACAGCAAAGCTCGAGTTGTGACCTTGCGTCCATACATCGCGTGCCGGGAATCACTGTCTTGGCGGATCGATGCACCTTCCAACGTGAGCCCAGCAAATGCCCCCTTGGCACGGGAGTAGGTCAGGATTTCTGTATCCATCCTCCAACCCGTGCCAGCCTCGGCATGCCGTCCAACTGGACCCGCCGCTGCTGAAGCGTCCCCTCCGACTTGGAAATTACTGGAGAGCAACCGTTGCATCCCCTTTTCATTCTGAATGATCATTACCACGTCGACAGCTTCGACACCGATCTGAAGGCCCCAGCTTCCACCCGAAATCGTGATGAAGGCCGGCGCACTCCAGCCATTCGCAGTACGGCAGGTCGCTACGCCTTTGCCTCCTTTACCACCGAAGATAAAACCGCCTTTAACCATATGCGGTATGACGGCAACGCACTTTGCGTGCTCCAACACTTCCTCCGGGATTCCCTTGTCGGGCATTCCCATAATTTCGTGCAACACTTGGGTAGCATTGTCCAGTCGGTCGGTGGCATCTTCCCGCCCCGACCCTGCCCAGCCCAACGTGGCGAGACTCAACATCGCACCTAAGAACATTAGTTTTTTCATGGGGAAAACCTCATTTCTCCAACCTCTGTACCGCGTTTATGTTATCGAGCTGTGTGTACACTTGCGCTCGAATCCGAGTAGAAGTGCGCCGCGGAGCAGGCCATTTCGACCTTAGCAAATCAGGATTCACGAGGTCTGAGCAATAATGCTCACGCCGATCAGCTGGAATTGGCAGCAGATTATCGTGACGAAATTTATCCGGCCTGCTCAGGATGGGTTCCCGTGTGGACTGGCGTGGGAACTCAAATTGACTTACTCATGGAGGGCAAAGGTGAACAGTCCCCGATGCACCCGCAAGCCCCCTTTGTAGTGGATGAATCCCCTTTCTCTAAAGCCGTTCATGAAGAAGCTCACTCGGGAGCGCGTCGTACCGACCATCTCCGCGAGAGTCTGCTGGCTCACCTTCATCCCTGACTTCGACTCGGATTGCCCTCCAGAACCGGCTAGCAGCAAAAGAACCCGCGCGAGGCGTTTTTCGCTAGAATGCAGAATCTGATCCACGAAGTTTTCCTCGATTCGAACAATGCGAGAGAGGAGATAGGAGATGACCAGCTTTGCAAACGCAGGCTCTTGCTGCATTATTCGTACTATGGTTTTTTTCTTGACTCGGGCAATGGTGGACCGGTGAATTACGGTGGCGGTGGACATCCGCAGAGATCGCCTCACGAGACAGCGCTCGCCAAAAAAGTCGCCTTGCCGAAGAATCGCGAGAACTGCCCTTTTGCCACGCCTGGATGTAACCGTGACTTTCACATTGCCGTCCTGGATGTAGAACATCGCGTCAGCCGCATCGCCTTGCCTAAAGACGATCTCTTGATTGCAGTACTCCCGAGATGTTTTGTCCTTGCCGATCTTCTTCAGAAGGTCCTTCGCAGCGAAGTTGACAGTATCTTTGCTGACCATAAATATCCTTAGAAGCTATAAGTAAAGAACGGACTGCTGATCGTGGTTTCCGTTCTCAGCCTGTTGTTTGTCGCCGACTCCGCGTTTGTCTTCGGGAGCGGTAGACCTTGAGACTTCCCTTCCGCCAAATCCTGTTTGCTTTGCGCACAGCCTTTCTGATGCATGCTGAAGGTTTATCTCTCTTCATCGCGCCGGCAGTCTCGTCGGTGACGGGCCCAAGTTCGTGCCCGCCATTCTTCGAATCGCCCCAGTTCGATTCAGGTGTGACCCCTAGTCCGTGTGCAGTCGGGGGATCCACCTGTCCAGTGATTGGCAAATTCTGAGCCTTTTAATACGCACGAACACTGGCCTGAGTCCGCAGACCGAACAGGCCATCGACTTTGCCTCGATAGCGACCTCTAATGCGCAGACTTTCCTGCATCTTCTCGACATCGGTCCGATCCGCGAGCGCTGACCCTTCTTCGCTGAGGACGGGCATCGAACCAAGCGATGCGCGGCGTGGCGCCGAGATCCCCGTTGTCAGCAATATCAAGACAATCCCAGCCCATGCGGCTTTGCTGGTCAAGAACATTCGTTCTCCTAAATTAGCGCACCGGCAGTACAACGTGAAACTCGGGCGCCGAGTGTTCCTGTGCCTCCCGGGACTCACGACTCGGGCCGGGAGCCCCTCACGAAGTCCCTTTGAGTGCCGACTCTGCCTGAGAAGATGACCGGAACAGCGCAGAGACCGTTGCCCCCACCCGGACCGCTGCAAGAGAGAAGGCCGGCCACCGAGTTTGACGGGTAAAAACTGCTCTCTTGAGCATCAATAGGTTCGCTCATTTACGAGCGAAATACTGTGCACAATGGCTCACGTTGTGAGCGTATCAGGCTCGATCTCCCCCGATCCGGAGTTTCGGTGATGTGGAAACCATCCAGCGCATGACGGCCAGCTTTCGGATATTACGTTGTCCAGGGAAGTGATAGAATCACGTTGTTGTTTTCGGCAAGAAGGAGGTGCCAATGTCTCCTGCTCGCCAAGCCAACCGCTCTCCACGCAGAAGGAAGTTCGCCCGCCAAGCCCCAGCCGACCCGATTCTCCAAACCAAACGCAATGCATCGAGTCGAAGTGTAACCGCCAAGAAGAGCCGCGATTTCGATCCTCATGCTTTTCTCGGAACGATCGGGGCGGGCAGAGAATTTGTCCCCTTCCCGAAGAAGCGACGAATTTTTGCGCAGGGGGATACGGCGGACGCGGTGTTCTATGTCCAGACGGGCAAGGTAAAACTCACCGTGGTGTCGAAGACCGGAAAGGAAGCAACGATCGGCATATTAGGCGCAAGAGATTTTTTCGGCGAAGCGTGTCTCGCTGGCCAGCCTCAACGCATGTTGACTGCAACCGCAATGACGGATTGCGCTGTTCTGCGAATCGATAAGACAGCGATGATGGAAGCGCTTCATCGAGAACACGAATTTTCGGACCTGTTCGTGGCCTATTTGCTGGCGCGAAATATCCGTTACGAAGAAGATCTGGTTGATCAGCTCTTCAATTCGAGCGAAAAGAGGCTAGCCAGGATCCTTTTGCTGCTCGCGCGCTTTGGCAAAGAGGGGGTGCCTGAGACGGTAGTTCCCAAGATCAGCCAGGAGACACTGGCGGAAATGATCGGCACCACCCGCTCGCGGGTCAGCTTCTTCATGAACCGGTTCAGGAAATTGGGCTTTATTTCCTACAACGGTGGACTGCAAGTTCATAGTTCACTGGTCAATGTCGTCCTGCACGACTAGAGGTCTGAACGTCGCAATGCGAGGCCGCACAAATGAAGTTCAGCCGGTGCGGGGACAGCCTTGTCCAAATGCGGACCTGGTTGCAATTGGGTTATTTGGGCAAGTAGGGCCATCCAAAAACAATCTTAATCTTTGTTCATCCGCGCGGCTCTGCTCCGAACCGTAAGCTTCACTTTGGCACCCGGCTTGAGGTGGACATCTTCGCCGTTTTCGCTAGTCAGCGTGTTCTCGATACGGATTTTCGAATGATCGGGCCCTTCGACCCCGATCTGTGCCATCTCAAGTTCGCCGGGAAGACGAGACGTAAAAACTTTCTCGACGATTCCGGGCAATGTGGCACTCGGCTTCTCACTCATGGCATCTCCTTTGGAGTCCGCTACGCGCCTGTGGATACGCTAGCGATTTGCGCGTTCGCCGTCTGTACAGGATTGCTCACGATTTCGCTGGGATCGGTTTCCGCAATTCCGAGCCAGTCTCCTGGGTCGTCGGACCAAACGAGTATCTTGCTACCACTGGCACGGACTCCACCAGTGCCGATAGTCATCCCAAATCTTGGAGTGATTCACGCTGCGGCATTCAGCTTGTTGATCTGAGTACGCGTGGGGGCGGACGACTGCGGAGTGTTGTGGCCTTTTAGTTCGCCAAGCAGAAAGTTAATTTCTCCACCGAGCAGAATCGCAAAACCGGAAAGATAAAACCACACATATAAGCCGATCGCGGCTCCTAGCGGTCCATAAGTCCTATTAAGACTCTCAAAGTGTTTGAAGTAAACTCCCAGCAGGAATGACAAACCAATCCACGTCATGACTGCAACAATCGCTCCGGTCAGACTATCGCGGAAGCTCTGCTTCACATTCGGGCCGAAATGGTAGAGTAGTTCTACTGCGAGCACGGCAAAGGCGATGGCTATTCCCCACCGCAGAAAGCGCCAGGCGGCAAGTATGTCCGGATTGAGGGTAAATCTGTGTGTAAACCAGATCCCCAGGTGCGTCCCCTCGACCATCAATCCTACCGCCACGAGCAACAGAGACCCTGCCAGCAACGTCAGTCCTAGCGCAATGGGGCGAGTTTTCCAAACCGGACGAGTTTCGCGGACTCGATATACGACGTCAAGGCCATCGATTATTGCAGCGAATCCGCTGGAAGCTGTCCAAATCGTGAAGATTAATCCAAGCGTAAGGAAGTGTGGATGTTTGTGATTAACGACATCAGACACGATGTTGCGCACCAAACTCATCCCATCTCCCGGGACGAGCCTGGCCATTAAGCTTAGAAGGCCCTCAAACAATTGAGGGATCGGTATATACCCGAGCAACGACGCCATCGAAACCAACAGCGGAAACAGTGAGAGCACAAAATAGTACGACAGCCCTGCGGCAAACACGAAGAGATGTTCGTCGTATACATCATTATAGATGGTAATCAGCGACCGCCTAATCGTGGGCCACGCTGTTCTCACACCTAACGTGAGCACCGAATCACCTCACACCTTTCATTCCAATGGTGCTTTTCGCAATTTTACCTCTGGTGAGGTCTGTGGATGTGCAATTCGGGGCTCAATCTGTTGGGCCACAAATGGTAGCAAACCTGGAACGTGCCCCCTCGCCTCTTGAAGCGCCTTCCGCTTAGCGACAGTGAGCGCACTGGACACCTTCCCAAGCTGGTTGAAGACCTAGCTCTCCGCCTAAGCAGGTCCAGCAAGACTCATCTTTTCCATAACAACGTCAATGGAGCGCGCGGAAGCAACCTCTAATCCCCTGCGGCCGCTTGGTCCGGTCAGAACGGCATAGCTGAAGCTCTCAAGAAACGATTTCTCGCATTCCCACACGTCCTCGTCATCGTCGATGCAGAGAAGCATTGCTTTCAGCAGCGGTAGATGTACCGCAGCCTTGAAGCTAGTGGACGCTTTCATAGCCAAGGATAGTTTGGCCAGTCAATTGTTGCGCATGATCGCGCAATTGCACAAATGCGGATCGCCTCCTCCGCCTGCCCATGACTCATGGCGACCCGCGAGTCGTTTATGCGGGTTTTGCTGCTTGCTTGCCTGCTCCTGGGTGCGCTCGGCATCGCATGCCTTCGACCCCGTCATTACTGAATATGGTCATGGGGTTCGTTTCGGGAGACCCAATATTCGGACGCTTGCGACCGCTTCAGTCACTATTTCTGACGATACTCGTCTGAAGCCGACTCAGACGGGTTCGGCTCTTTTATGTAGATGTGATCATTACAGACCAGTCGTGAGTTCATCCCTTCCGCGATAATCAACACTGGCGACATCCAGTTAGGACGGCCTTTGAGAAACCAAGCCACGCCCGCAAGTAAGAAACTTGATTTTAAACCCCGCACCTTTCTTTCAACCGTCGGGAAGGGCAGGGATATGGTGTCGTTTGAAAAGAGGAACACGATATTCGCTCAAGGCGATTCGACTGACGGGATATTTTTTATCCAAGAGGGAAAAGTGCAGCTCAGCGTGGTATCGGAAGCCGGGAAAGAAGCAACCCTTGGCATTTTGAGCGAGGGAGACTTCTTCGGAGAAGGCGGGCTTGCTGGTCAGCTCGTCCGCATGTCTTCTGCAATTGCGGCAACAGACTGCGTCCTGCTGCATGTTGCGAAGAAGTCGATGATGCTAGCCATGAGCCGGGAACCAAAATTGTCAGCAATGTTCGTCAAATACCTGCTGAAGCGCAACATTCGATATCAGGATGATTTGGTCGATCAACTTTTCAATTCCAGCGAAAAGAGGTTGGCGCGAGTTCTGCTGTTGATGGCGCAATTCGGCAAGGAAGGTGTATCCGAAATGTCGGTCCCGAGATTGAGCCAGGAAACGCTGGCAGAGATGGTAGGGACGACACGCTCGCGGGTCAGTTTTTTCATGAACCGATTCAGGAAGCTCGGCTTTATTCACTACGATGTTGGCGACACTCTACGCGTCCACAGTTCACTCCTTAACGTTGTTCTTCATGATGACGACGGCCCGAACGTGACTCTGGGAGCCAAAGACCTAACTGCCCGCACCAGCAAAGGCTCAGAACCGCCCCCAGAGCGCGGCGGACCGCTCGACAAAGACCGTGCCAAAAGGCCGCACCTCTCCGGAGTCGCACGACGCGCCAATTGAAACATGTTGACGGCATTTGATGCACGGAAGTGCAGACTGAAGATCGTGAGCTACATTGCGCAGCGTGGTTGCGGATCCTCAGTGTACGCTCGGTAGGACTTTTGGAAGATCCGAGTGGCCCAGTAGCAGTCAAACTGGCAACATCTTGCCGAACAAGCCTCAATAGAAACAGACCCCGAAAATGTTGCATCTCGTTGAGGAACTCAACCGTACCTTAGATGAGGGGGGAAAAACGAAGGACTTGTTCTTGTCGATGGGGATCCCCTTAGCCCGATCGAGGTCGGAAATCTGTATTTGTTTTGGCTGAATGTCGAGGCCGTCGCTGAGGGCTTTGCCCACCGAAAGACTTACGCTGATTCCCGAAGCCAGGCACAGATGCAGCAAGCGCGGCCGTCAGAAGAAATGAACTCAGATATCGATATCCACGGTACACGTCGTTCTCCTTTAACGCGAGATTCATGTCTGCAGAATCCCGCCAATATCAGTGTCTGCTCGTGATGCCTATAGAGTCTGGTCAATACTGCTCGGTATCTCAAAGAGACTGCTGGAAAACGAATGCTGATGGCCCACTGCTGTTCCAAGCCCTACCGCTCCTTGGTGAAATCTTACGGCGAGTCGGTCCGTCACCGCGGCTACCAGCTTGTCTGCATAATCGAGCGTCCGGCGCGAAACCAGTCTGTAGCTTGCTCCCCTGTGATCGGAAATCTCTCCATCGCCGATTCAGGAAACGAGGGCATGGGCTCCAAGATTGCAGCAACTCTATCGATAGCTTCCGCTTCTTGGCTTTTCACCGGCTTGGGTACCGATTTGGGCCCGTCTTGCTTCGGCGAAATACCATAGCTCGCCAGATCAGTCGTCGTAAGCTCCTTATCTCTATCTCTTCTCCGAAGTTCAGCTATTACGCCACCTCTTTCCGTTCAACCATCGTTGGCACCTGCATTAGTTCCTCACACAGTGAGCGGTAATGAATCATTGCCGTTCGCAGATCTTCCGTACTTGCTCCGTCTTTCCCAACCCGCAGCGCAATCTCATGCGCGGACCGGTAGTTGTCAACGACTCGGGGATGGTCGACCGAAATGTCGGCCGCCCGTTGATCGAAATCGGATACGGGATACCCACGAGTTTTCATTAGAGACGAGACCAAGTCATCGGCTTCCGCGACTGCACCCCTTGGGGAGTCGACAAAACGAGACTGGACGGACTCCCACTGTTTCGAAAAACGTTCACGCTCCATGGGATCAAGATCGCGAATGTTGAGCTTTTCAACCCGCTCCTGGCGATCCGCTAATTTCGCTTCTGCTTTTCGTTCGGACCCATGCTTCTGCACCGCCCGCTCGTATTCGGGTCCAAACTTTTGCCGTAGATCTGCAGTCGTACTCCTGCGTTTTCGTACGTACAGCCAGGCAAGCGCTGCGATGATCAGAATCACCACGGCACCCAGCATAATGAACTTCGGATCCATCAGATTTAGATTCATTGAAACCTCCCTACATCAAGAATGTCTACAAAAGCAAATTTGTTCACAGTTTGCTGCGCGAGCAGAAACCTTGAGAATGGCCAGTATCAAAGTTTAGGCCACGAAAAACTGATCAGAATTGATCGTCTTGTAAATCAGTTCTGTGTGGCCGAACCGAAAGTGTGTCCACCCAGTGTTGTTCGGGAGTGCTATCCAGCCGTTACCGAGGTATCCGTAAACCTGAAGGCTGACTCGACCAGAGATTCTGGGCTACCGATGCCTTGACCAATTAACCGCCGCTAGCACTCGATCACTAGGATTTTGGTTTGCGGCTCACTGACATGCACACGGAATCCCCGAGCAAGTGGGGGGCAATCTCGGGGTCTGCAAGTCTGGTCAGCTTGGCGAAGGGTCAGCGTCAGGCGGTGCCCCGGGGGGCCAGCACCACCTGCCCGGGAGTTGGGACCGGCAAAGAGGGGGGAGGTGTCGAAGGCCTTCATTCACGCTGCCGCAACGACTTGAAGAATGCCGTCCGCGTGTTGTTGATAGGCTTGAACGAGGATTCGACGCCACCACTGAGGAATTTTGTGCCTGGCAATCTGATCGACGTCAGCGCCGTGCAGGCAGAAACGAATTTTCCGGAAGCGGCTGTTAGCCATTCAGAAACTGGGTTGTTTTTTATGCGAGACCGCGTGGACTACCCCGTAGTTTCAAATTCAAAAAAGGGTTTTTTGGATCTAGCTCGGGAGCAAGACCGTCCCATCTCGCTCACCGATGATTTTGTACGGCGTCCACGTCCTTGTCACCCTTACCCTTGGAAAAGACGGGCCTATCGATCGTTCCGCCGATCCGAAAGGGAAACTGCAACTTTCCGTCTTTCAATGTGGCTCCCGACAACCGCGCAATGGTGTTAGTGAAGAAGCTCTCCTTGGTTGTAATCTCCGCCAACCCGCGATAGTTCAACTCGTCAGAGCCTGACACGCTCACACTGCCGGAGCCATCCACATCGACCCCGTAGCCATCAACGTCTATCACCCGGCTCGAAATCCGCTGATCGGCTAGCTCCAGATCGGTGGTGATTAAGTTAAATGCGGAAGGGTCGTTTTTGGCTGGGCCAAGATCGTTGAAGTGCGCCAGCTTCATCAAATTCGCGTTGAGCTTGAGACTCGGCACCTGACCGTTACGCACCGTCATGCGTCCGGTTCCGCGAATTCCTGCCAGAGGGTGCAGCGAATGTGCGATTTCTCCCGCTAACCCTACGGCTCCTTCCATTTTCCCCGTCATCTTTCCGCCGCCGTTTGGGAAAGCCGCCAGGAGCTCGGCCAGATTGATCCCGCTCACTCGCGCATCTGTCTTAAAGCTCGCATTCTTCGCCGACAAGTCAAAGGAGAGTTCACCTGCCGCACTCCCGCCATAGACTTCCGCCTTGATGTCCGTGAAGAAAACGTGCCTCGACTCCAACCGCAGTTTGGAATCCAGATTTCTTGCCTCGACGGCTCCGAAGCGCAGAAGACCTGCCGTGAGGGTGCCCTGGCCGTCCATCGAGGAAGAAGAAGAATTGAGAATTCCGGCAAGGTTCACCTGCTTGAGTTGGCAGAAGATCTCGTGGGCTTCGAAAAATACGGGACCGGCCTTGTCGGAAGGCAGAAGGTTCGACGCTATCACCACTCCGCGCTTAATTTGCACGCTGGAAATGGGGTCGAGAAGAAACGTATTCGCCGAAACTTTTAATTGAGGATTCTCGAAGTTCCACGGGCCATCGGGGTCCGAAGTAAGGTTCAAAACCGGGTCTTCGAGTACAAGAGACTTGATGATCACCTGCCGGTGCAGGAGCCCTCCGACGCTGAGTTCGGCATCGATCCGCGCCACTTGGATAACATAACCGACGGGAAATATCGGAGGATTTTTCACGCCGATATGCTCAATGTGAATCGTGACAGGAAAGAACGTGAGTGCCAGCCGTCCGATCTCGATCTGCTTTCCAGTTTTTTCCTGGAGATATGAGATCACGTGGGAGCCGTAGCGATCCACGTTAATGAGAGCGGGCACAACAAAAATGAGCGCGAGCAAGAATATCGCCGCGATTCCGACAACGATAAGAGTCGTCCCACGACGGATGAGCATAGCGACCTTTTAGAACACAAATAGAAAGCAAGTCGCTGGAGCGACTGCAATCCCTACGGTGCAGCCTCGCGGGAGGCTGCACCATTGCTGAACAAGTTGCGACAGCAGTTCACGAACAAAGTCTCCGCTGCGCACGTAGTGCACCAGGTTGCTGAATTCCCGATTGCCGAACGGGTAGTAGCCGAGATCCTGGATGCCAGCTCCTCCGTAGCGCAGGCATGGGCCTCCCTGATCTGGTCTTCCGACAGTCCCGGATATCTCTGGAGAAGGAGGGGCTGGTCTCATCGGTCCAGAGCAGGTCTACGATTTCCTCATGCGTCAAAACGGAATATGCGGACGAGCCGCCGCTGCAAATGAGCACGACGAGAAGAAGTCCCACCGCACGGATAGAAAGCAGCCACCAACTCTGGGCTATGGCGCCTCGCGATGAAACCGCGCGCTTGAGCCATGTAGGCCAAGCAACTGCCGGTCTTGGGACAAGTTTCATGATTTTCGTCCACGGAATCCTGGGTTCTCCAACTGGGCGCACAAAATAGCTTGCCTCCATTCGTTTCGAAATTCTGTACAGAATCGCACACTAGCGAACAGGCTTGCACGGGAGAAGGGATGTGAGACACGGAATTGGCTGGGCTAACAGATTGCGAAAGTGGCAGTACGCACGAGATTCATGGCGCATTCAGCTACTGGTGCTTCCCAAGCGAAGCAAGGCCATCACTCCGAGCCGCTCCTGCTTGGTGTTTCAGGGCCGGTGCTGCGTCGGAATTTTGCGCCGGATTTGAAGACAAAAGCCAAACCCGTGTGAGTCTGGCCTGAACCGTGCCCAGTGTGGGGCAGAATAGTAACGCGGTCGTGAGGGTCCGAATGGTCGGTGTGACCGCCGCTAACCCATGACCGCGAGTCGAGCTGTCAGACTTCAAACAGAGTGTCTGTTAACGGTTTCAATAACTGTTCAATTTTATACATTTTCTAAAATAAACCTGGGCGACACTGTCATCTAATCGCGACCAGAAGGCAGTGCCGTGTGAGTCCTACTGAACAGCCCGTTGCGCACAAAGTCCTGCTTGTGGATGACGATGAGCCGTGCGCGCCATGATGAATGCGACACTGGAACGCAAAGGCTTCGCTGTTGTCACTGCCGCCAGCGTGACGGAAGCTCTCTGAGACGAATCGCTACCGAGAGCTTTGACGTGCTCATAACCGACCTGCACATGCCGGATCCTGGTGACGGTTTTAAGGTGGTTACCGCGATGCGACACTCCCAACCCGATGCACTGACCCTGCTGGTCAGCGGCTACCCCGACATACAAAGCGCCATGGCCGCTATCCTTCTCGAAGCGGACGAAATCATCGTGAAACCATTCGATGTAGGCAGACTCGCCGAGCTCGTCCGCGAAAGGATGCTCACCCGCAGACCTGCCACCCGGTTTGAAAAGGAAAGAGTGGGCATGATCCTGCAGCGGTGCGTTACCGGTATTGTCGAAGGGTGGTTGATACGTGCGAAACAAAGCAGTGAACTGAGCCGCCTTCCGCTTGGCGATAACGAGCGAACTGGACATCTTCCCAAGCTGGTAGGAGACATAGCTCTCCGCCTGAGCAAATCTAGCGGGACGAGCAAGGACAGCGATGCCATTTTTTCCGCGCTGCCGCCGCAGCCCATGGCGAGCTGCGATATCGGCGGGGCTACACCCCGGCAACGCTGGTGCATGAATCGCGAATACTTCAGGTAACCATCTTCGGGACGTTGCAGAGCAATCTGAATTCTTTGGATTACAGCTTGCTATTACCCGATGTCATGACGATGCGGACGAGGTGGATGCCCAGTTGACACAATCAATGGAGAGCTACATGCACCTGATGCGGACGTCAGCGGCAGCGTAGCTGCTGTTAGCCAAAGGACTCATGTCTACTAGCCAACGCGCAAAGTCGGCACAGCCCGAGATACTTGCTGCAGTGGAATTTGATATGCAGAAAATGCCGGTGCACATTGTCTTGTCCCGCGCGGCGATCAGAGAACGACTTCGAGAACTGGAACACCCATTAGCGACCGTCACCGCGACATCGTCCAGCACGTGCGGGCGAACGGCGGCCGGCGACGAAGTGTTGAAAAATGGTTTTTGGAAGGCGAACCATGCTCCTATCGCTTGATTCGGAACTTCGACGCTCAGTGGTTCTTTGCATTGACGATGACGAGGACGTACTGGAATGCGAGAAATCGTTCCTTGAGAGCGTCGGCTATACCGTTCTAACCGCCACAAGCGGTGGCAAAGGGCTAGAACTAGCTTCCAGGCATTCGGTTGATATTGTAATTGTTGACTACCTCATGCCAGAAATGAACG
>Ga0210410_10002432_pt1 | contig 16689 bp, 18 predicted proteins | sample IncBWC4MmetaG_FD_161058 | JGI IMG/M metagenome (GOLD analysis project Ga0210410, IMG submission 161058) | Forest soil microbial communities from Barre Woods Harvard Forest LTER site, Petersham, Massachusetts, United States - Inc-BW-C-4-M | ecosystem: Environmental > Terrestrial > Soil >... | reverse complement strand
GTTCGGCCTGCTCGAGATCACCTCCATGATGTCGGACTCAAAGACGATAAGGTCTCAGCGACGGCAGTTCTCGTCCGCTCTCTACTGGCACAGAATAAAGTTGGCGATGCCACGCGAGAGCTTGCCCGGGTGAAAATGGAAGCCAGCAAGCGTCAGAATCTGACAGTTAGACTCGACTTTGAAATCGTCAACGCCCAAGCGAGCATTACTGATGGAAAGCTTGCCGCTGCTCGGAAGAGTCTGGAGTCCGTATTAGCACAGGACAACAGGGCTGGCCTGGCGGGTCAGCAATTCGAAGCACGCCTCGCGTTGGTCGAACTCGAACTGAAAGCGGGCAACATTCGGGCCTCTCGTGCGCAACTCAATCAGCTGAAGACCGAAGCGACGGACAAAGGATTTCTTCTCATCGCTCAAAAGGCAATTGCGCAGGCCTCAACACTTCGTTTCTGACAGCATCTGCCTTCTGCTAAAAACCTGTCATTTGGTTGGCAGAGATGAACGCAATTGCCTCCAGAGGTGAGCTTTGCACTTCTAAAAGCAGAGAGAGGCGCACTAATTCCCAATGTGAAGCTAAGGGCGGACTTCTGCGACAGGGGCCAGAAGTCTGGCTCCAGCCACAGTTCACTACCAACAAACGGGCTTGTCGCCATCAACTCCCGAATTGTCGGCAACCCTTACCTTATCTTACTGGATTGTGGAAGGTAGCCCGTCAACCCGTAATTCGGGGAATCGTGAAACAGGCATTGTCCGCCCAGGTAACCAGTGGACGACGTTCAATCTGCCTACAAGTTCTTCTCCCGTAATAAGACTCTCAAGCAAGGATCACGCAAACTGCAGCGACTACAAACGTTCACCTTGCCAAATGTCGTTTCGCGACAGTCATAACTTCCGGAGATAAGGCCCCGCGACTTTCCTTTTTATCAGGCGGGGCCTTCATCCATGAAATAGACCTCAAAGCGCCAACTCGCCAGAATCGGTGCTCTCTTCCCGTTGACTTTCGATGGTACCGGGCCGATAATTCTCGCGAATCGCATCTCCGAAGAGCATCCTTCACGGGTTGGAATGCCCCTGAGACGAACGGTTCCTCGCCCCGATCTCAACGAATTCAAGCGGAAAATAAAACAGGTTTTCCCTAGCACTCGCTCGATAGTTTTCTTTCGTACGCCTGGTTGTTTGCTCGAGAGGATGCAATGAAGTCAAAAGCGTTCTGGCTTGTTTCTCTTTGTGTACTATTCACCCTTCGATTGTTTGCTCCCAACATGCAAGCCCAGAGCGCCGCCACCGCCATCAACGGCGTTTACAACGGCAATTACGCGTGTGCGCAGGGCCCGAGAACTCTGAAGCTCTCCCTGCTGGCATCGGGCAATGGATCATTGACCGGCGTGTTCACGTTCTATATGCCGCCCAATTCCCACAGCCAGGCTTTCAGCTATAGCTTGAGTGGAACGTTCGACGCGTCATCCGGGAGATTCAGACTGAATCCAGTCAGTTGGGAGACTCAGCCCCCCGCAGGTTATGCCATGATCGGAATGGAGGGCGCCTTCGATCCTCGCGGCGGACAGGTCGCTGGCAAAATTACCGCGCCCGCCTGCGGCAACTTCCAAGCGAAGCGGGACCAAGCCCGACCGGCAAACGTCGCTAGCGTCATCGCTCCTCAGACATCGGCAGCAGGAACGCAGGCCACTCGCCAAACTAGTGCCCAGCCCGCGACACCCCCAGGGCAGCCCTCCGCCACCTCGATGACTGGCGTCTACATCGGCACCTACACCTGCAACGGCGGCGCTTCAAAACTCAAAATCTCACTCATCGGTGAGCCCGACGACACTTTGGCCGGATTTTTCACTATTGATCTGCCCTCCGACGGTCCCCGGTTTACCTACAAGCTCACCGGAAGGTACGCCTGGGGGACACACCAGTTCCTTCTCACCGGCGTCCCTTGGGGACCTGAGCCGCCGGCCGCCCACTCGATGACGCAATTGACTGGCAAATACTATCCCGGTTCCGACATGCTCCACGGGAACGTGACCAGTATGTTCTGCAGTGACTTTTGGGGCGAGCGGGACAAGTCTGAGTCGCCCGAATCGATAGCAGCGGCGATGCGGACACCGCCGGTACCGAGTTCATCCCGGCCGCAACCCGCCGAACCCAGCGCTGCCGCAATAAAGGCCGCTCTGCCTCCGCCGGCGCCTCCCAACGGCCTTGTCCGCAAATCAAGAGCTTACTGGGAGAACTATCGGTATGACCTTACCCGGCAAGTCTTCGACGGAGGTTTCGGCAGCGACATCGATTCCGACAGGGATTTCCGGTTCCTCTTTCACGCTTATGTGGACATGTATTCGAAGCACTGCCGTGCCTATCTCCCCGCCCAGCACGTAACCCTCGAGATCACTCAACAAGGCCAGACCGCGATGGTCGAGGTCGATTCCCGCTTTGCCCCATCCTATCGCGAACCCATGCTGTCAGCCGGGGAGACTCTCGCCGGAGCCGTCGCGATTTCTTCCGGCAGCGTCAGCGCAAGCGACTACTTGAGTTCAAGCGCAGAAATCGAGAAATTCTTCGCAAAGGAAACCTGCAAGAGCGCGGCCATGCACCAGCTCAACGAAAACCTCCTGCGAGCGGCGACCAAAGAGCGTTCGCTCCAACAGGCCGGTGCCACCATCCCTGGCGCAGCGGCCGAAACCGACAAGTCCCTTCCCCCGGGCCGCTTCGCGCGGTTTGTGGATGGCTGCAACGCGTTTTTTCGCGAGCCGGCGAACTCCAGGCATAGGCCTGCAAACGCTTGGTGCAAGTGTCTTAGTGAGCATTATCAAACTCTGATGTCCCGCGACGAAGAGTCTCTTTATGGCAACGATTTCGAGCGTCTCTTCTTTAGAGGGATCGCACAGCCGAATTCAACCGACCCAGGATGGCAACGGTTTCATCCGGCGCGCGGGCAATGCGCACGATAGAAGTTTCATGAACGGATTTAGCAAATCTCTGGTGGCTACGTTTCTGTCAGCGGAACTCAAGGTGCGGGAGCGGATCTTGGTTTGGCTGGATATGTCTTCCGGCTTGCGGCGCGGTGAACTAGCCGGTCTGCGCTGGCAGGACATCCAGTTCCAGGAACTGGCGATCCTGGCGCAGCGCTCGGCGGTTGACCAGATGGTTGGCGACATCAAGACGGAGGCATCGAAGCGGCCGATCCCTATCGATCCGTATATCGCGGAGGACTTGCTCTTCTGGTATCGGACAACGAAGTACAGCGGACCTGACGACTACGTCTTCGCGACGGATGCTCCGCGGGCCGGCAAGAAACGTGGCAAGCAGCCAGTTTTGCTTTCGAAGGTGATGTCGTACCACATCCAACCGGCGGCCAAGCGACCCCTTATCACGAGCGTATCGGCTGGCACACATTCCGGCGCACATACACGGCTCTGCTACATGCTAATGGCGAAGATGTGAAGGTAGTGCAGGAACTATTGCGTCATGGCTCGTCCCGGATCACGCTGGACGTCTACGCCCAGGCGGTGACACCGGCAAAGCGGAAGGCACAGGGAAAAGTGGTGGCGATGCTGCGGGACACCAAGAAGGAAGAGACGTCGGGCTAAGAGTCGTGTGTCCCCGCTGTCTCCCCAGCGAAAATCGGTGTTTCCACCAAGTCTTTTGGATTGTTGGCGTCCCCGACGGGATTTGAACCCGTGTTACCGCCGTGAAAGCAGGATGGCTAAACGTAACTATAACAAACTAAAGGAACACGGACGCACTGGATGGCGTTCTAGGAGCAGCAAGAAACACCTTATTGTGTCCCCGATGTGTCCCCGGCATTTTTTGAGATTCCGGGCTTTCCCTGCCCGTTTCTGACTCTTTTAAAACAATTGGTAGAGCAGTGCTACGTTATGCAGTATTTTAAACAACTTAAGTGACTTGAGGTGGCCGCTAAGGTGCTTGAGAAGCAGTGAGAGACACGCGAATCGTGGGTGGAAAATCGTGGGTTCAAACCGTGCTTGCAAGGGCTACAACGGCCAGGGGCGAAGTTCATTGCCGGTTCCAAGAACCCATCAATCGCGGCCTCTGCCGTGACAGGGCAGCAATGAGATGTAACTGATTGATATCAAACGGTGTCGGCGGACGTCGTTTGATACAAAAGGGAGCCGCATGTCACTTCTTATCGTCCCCTTAACGTCCCCAGAATTGAAGCGCTCAAATTTCATTCAGCCGCGCAAGCGCGTTCTACGTTGTCCTTTGTGAAAAATCCCGTGCCTTGGATGCTAATTTCTGGCCGGTTTTACTGCGCGGCTGCGGTGATGGATACGAGTGCCAAAACGCTCAGAACGACTACCGCTCGTTTTATGGAGTACTTCAGTTCCATGCTTGGTCTCCCTGTAATTTCTGCAATGTCGTTTCTCGGCTTTGGGAGTGGAAGTAGCGCCCCTTAGGAGGTTCATCGCAGCCATGATTAACACCTCCTGCAGCGTGGAACCGTGACTTGTGATCTTCCACATGGCCGCCTCTCGATCGATTCGAAGCATCGCAACTGTCTTCAAGGCAGGAACGGTGCCAAACCTCGTGGCACGTGTATGTGTTGGAAAACCACGGCAGCTAGCAGAAACCCCATTAGACAAGGGGTGTTGAAAGCGTCAAAACTGTCGATTGCCGATGGTGGGCAAGCAGACAAAGACAGCTGCACAATTCGTGAAACAATCACTCGGCACGAGTCATCACGACTCGCGTGGCAAGCTGTGCCCACGAAGAGATAGCCGACTCCTGCTGCTTCCAACGTCGATAGCGGCGCTCCAAGCGTTTGACACCTGGCGGAATCGGTCCTGAATGGAGCTTTGGAATGCTAACTGCTTCTGGAATACCCCGGAACCCTCTAGAATCGGTTCGCTTGGCACACTTTGTTGCCACCTGTAGGGGAAGTGAGTCATCATCTACTTGGGACGAATTAAAGGCCGGCCAGCGGCGAGTTTCTGGATGGTAAGGCTATGGGTACAGACCCGATCATTGCGCCTCAGAGCGACACCCGCCGTTATGAGGCCATTGTGCGCATCAGCGAGGCGATCGCCGCTTGCCGCGAACCTGAGCAGTTGGCTACAACTCTCGCAGATGAAATTGGCAAGTTCCTGAATTTCGACCACCTGTATCTCGTTGTGTTGAAGGAGAGCTCCAAGGAAATCGAATACCTTCTGTGGGGCAAGAGCCCAATCCCTTCGCCGGACCTGCCGATGGAAGAGCTGCCGACGTGGTCCGCGATCAATAGCCGAGACCCGCAGCATACTCCTGATTGGAATACAGAAGAGCGATTTCCCCGATTCAAGGAATACGCAAAGAAAATAAAGCTTGGCTCAAGCATCCGCGTTCCATTAGTAACTCCGCATCGTCGATTGGGTGTGTTCGGAATCATCCGCGATTTGGTGAACCCATTTAGTGACGAAGAGATAGATTTGCTGCGGCTGATCGGGCGTGTCGTCGCGTTCGCACTGGATGATGGTTTAAATCTCAGGCGTTCGCAACAGCAAAATGAGCGGCTCAAGTTGCTTCTGAATCTGACGAGTCGCATCACGTCGAACCTGAAGTTTCGGGAACTGTTGCGCGAGATTGCAGCGAATATTCGCGAAGTGATACACGCCGATGCCGCGGGTATCGCCTTTTACGACGCGGCATCTGCTAAGAGTCGCATTTACGTTGTCGATTTTCCCAATGCCAGAGGATTCGTGAAGGAAGAGATCCTGGTCACGCCGGGAGACGCTTTCATGCGCGCTTGGGAAAGCTCTAAGCCGGTCACGCTAGCCGCAAATGACAGGAGAGAACTCGGGACGGAAATATACGAATTGGTCGTTGCGGAGGGGCTAAACGCTCACTGTCTGATACCACTCGTAAGCCGCGATCGCCCCGTGGGAGTTCTCATTCTTGCACGCAGGGGTGAGGGATTTACCGACGAAGACGTTGATTTTCTCCGCGAAGCATCAGGCCAGATTGCCATCGCCATTGAAAACGCGCTGGCATATCACGAGATTTCGCAACTCAAAGACAAGCTCGCCCAGGAGAAGCTCTATCTCGAAGAAGAAATCCGCAGCGAGATGAACTTTGAGAACATCATCGGAAACAGCCCGGCGTTAAAACATGTTCTGGAGCTCGTTGAAACGGTCGCTCCCAGCGACTCTACAGTCCTGCTGCTTGGAGAAACAGGTACGGGCAAGGAGTTGATCGCCCGTGCTATTCACGACCGCAGCCGGCGCAATGAGCGCACGTTTGTGAAGCTGAATTGTGCCGCCATTCCTACCGGTCTGCTGGAGAGCGAACTGTTTGGACATGAAAAGGGCGCGTTCACCGGCGCAATTACGCAAAAAGTCGGCCGAATGGAACTGGCAGATCAAGGCACTTTGTTCCTGGACGAAGTGGGAGACATTCCCACCGAAATCCAACCGAAGCTGTTGCGTGCATTACAGGAGCGCGAATTTGAACGACTGGGAAGCACTCACACGCGAAGAGCCAATATTCGGCTCGTCGCGGCAACCAATCGCGATCTCGAACAGATGATTGCGGCCCGCGAATTCCGAAGTGATTTGTACTACCGGTTGCATGTATTTCCGATTCGGATACCGCCTCTGCGGGAACGTAAGGAAGACATTCCACAACTGGTCAGTTATTTTGTGCAGAAGTTTGCCAAGCAAATGCAGAAGAAGATCGACGCCATTTCACCCGCCGTTATGAGGGGACTCGCGGCTTGGGACTGGCCCGGCAATATCCGTGAACTTGAGAACTTCATTGAGCGCGCGGTGATCCTGACGCGCGGCAGGTCCCTGGAGGCACCTCTCGGAGAACTCCGGAGAACGAACACGGTAGAGATCCCGCGCGAGCGCAAACTCGAACCAATCGCTGGTGAAAGAACGAATTCGCAAAACGACAAAGCCAGCGTTGCTGACGAGTATGAAAAAAAGCAGCGCGACGAGATCATACGGGTGCTCACCGCGTGCAGAGGGCGAGTTGGTGGCTCTGATGGTGCTGCGGCCCGTCTAGGAATGAACCGCACGACCCTCCTTGCTCGAATGAAGAAATTCGCCATCTATGCGAAGCAGTACGCTTGATCGGCAGCCCTTCTCGTACACTTCTTCAACCTAGCCTTCGCTTGAAGCTTCGACAGTTTTGACCCTTTCAACTCCTTCGACCTCGATATTTCGAGGTCCCAGCGTTTCTCTCCTGTAGATTCAGCGACTTACAGTTCTCCAGGTTTGGTGTGCGCCTTGCTTTAATCGCAAGCGGGAGAAGCAATGCTGAAGATATCGCTCGTTGATAACGCCACGCAGCGTCGGTTGATTGTGGAAGGGAAACTCATTGCGCCCTGGGCAGCAGAACTGAGAAGTGCATGCGAAAAGGCGAGAGCAGACCTTCGTGGTCGTGAGCTCGTTGTCGAGATGAAACACATCACGATGATTACCCAGGAGGGCGAGAACGTAATTCTCGAATTGATGAACCGAGGAATTAAATTCCGCTGCCACGGCGTGTTTACCAAGCATGTGGTGAAACAACTGACTCGGCGCGCAAGTAGAGGTTTAGGAACACGAGCATGCGATTGAATGGGACCCATTTCAAGGTCGGAAGAGTAAGCAATCGATCCGCAGGTCGTGAAGACTTTCGCAGGACTGGGGAGAAAGAGTATGCAAAACCGAAACACATATGGAGAGAGGGACGGACGCCAGGCAATTGGAGCTGAACAAGGGGCGGCCCGACAGTTGGAGCAAATTCTCGCTAATGGCCTGGCCCCACTGTACAGAAGGGCATACCGCATACTGGGCAATACCGCCGACGCAGAGGACGCGGTCCAGGATGCCCTTCTCGCTGCCTATACCCACCTGGACCAGTTCAGAGGACAGGCACAAGTCTCCACTTGGCTGACCACCATCCTGCTTAACTGCTCTCGATTGCAGCTACGGCGGCGGCTAAGACACGTCCATGTGTCTCTCGAAGAATCCGTTGAGGAACTGCAATCCTTTCCACTGGAGCGCCTAGAAGATCACCGGCCTACTCCCGAGCGTGAATTCATAGAGTCTGACCTAAAAACCCGCTTGTCTGGTCTGCACACGCAGCTCTCGCCCACTCTGCGCAGGACATTTCAGCTGCGCGACGTTGAGGGGCGATCGATCCGTGAAACTGCGCGGATTTTGGGAGTGCCAACCGGGACTGTAAAGGCTCAGTCAGCACGAGCTCGCAAAAGACTCAAGGAGTTGGCGCGGCATTGCCTTAGGCCGCGTTCTCACAGCCTCAGCAATCGGGTGCCGGGTTTAGCCGGGACACGCATGTGGTTGGAAAAGGCTGCAACAACACGTATTCAGTGAGAAAGCGAGTTGTGCGTACGCCTGTCCTACAAAATTGCCAGTTCTTTGTCGCGTCTGTTTGTGGTTATTGCGGATTTCTCATTCTTGGCGGTTCGGCAAAGGAGTTGCGGGACGAGGAAGACCAGCACGCAATCGAGTGCAAGGCAACCCACGGCTCCGTCGGCGTAGGTGGCATTGAGGGCTTACGAGCAGAATGCCGATTTCACCAGGGCACTCACGTTTCGAGTGGAACATGGCTGCATTTTACCCGGTTGCGAGGTGGCTAAAGAGATGACAAAAGCGCCCTCCCTTCAAAAACGCGAAACAGATCTATACGCCACTAACGAGGATTTTCACTCAATCTTTAGTGAGGGTCTTACGGAGCTCTATAAGCTTTCGTTTCTGCTGACGCGTGACCCCGAAAAAGCCGAGCGATGCTTGGTCACTGGCCTTGACGATTGTGTCACCGGAAACCGCATTTTTCGTGAGTGGGCGCGTTCGTGGGCGAAGCGAGCGATAATCCAGAATGCAATTCGTGAATTGAAGCCCCGACCCAACCACTCCAATTCATCCATATCTGGAGCTATCTTCCCCGATGTTAAGCAACTGTTGAGGGATCCAGGGTTAACTCTCAAAATTGACGCCGTGTTGCGGCTTGAAGACTTCGAGCGGTTTGTGCTCATCCTCTCCGTGTTTGAACACCACTCGGAGCATGACTGTGCTCTCCTCCTCGGCTGCCCTTCCAGAGAGATTCGCGAAGGCCGTGCTCGCGCTCTTAAAGAACTGACAGACTTAAGCCGGAACGATTGTTTGCAAAACCAGCATTTCCTTCAGGAGACAAGGTGAAATGACTCATTTCGCGCATTCAGTACCGGCGAGGCCGCATTTTCGTAGCGTAAGCGGCCCTCAAGGCAACGCTCTCCTTCGAAACGCCAGTCCGTTTGGAGAGCAAGCATGAAGCAGAAGGGATTGGGGAACTTTCCCTGTGGCAAGGCGAGCGTCTTATGCTGACAGATCACGATTCTCACTGGAATATCGAGGACGTAACCGACACTGAGATCTGTGCTGCAATTCGCTACCTTGAGCCCGATACAAGAAACGCGAGCGAAGTGGGCCAGGTCGTCGACAAGAAAGATAAAGGTGGAGTGATCTGCATCTGTTTGTACACTGCACTGTTAGTCTGTTTTGCCTTCTTCTGGTTCTACTGGAGATGATGCTCGTTTCTGGCACCCTCACAAATGAGATTCATCGGCACATCTTGGGACTCGGCGAGCATTTCAGCATTGGCGGCCATCTTCGGGTCGCTTACCGGTGCATTGGCATCCAGTGTGAGTACCTGGATTACGCAAAGACACCAGAATCGACGGGATATCCTAGCTAAGCGAATCTTTTATCGTGAACAGATGTATTCCGATTTTATCAGCGAAAGCGCGCGTGCCCTAGCTGACGCCGTCCAACATAATCTTCAAGATTCGAACCAGCTCAGCCCGACCTATGCACTTCTGAGCCGCATACGTTTGAGTTCCTCAACGACCGTACTTGCCATCGCCGAACGGGTAATTCAGCACATTGTCAGTGCATATTCGGAGCCCAACGTTAGGCCCGAGGAAATGCAGTCCAGGGCAGCCAGACGCGAGGATCCGCTACGTGAATTCAGCAGTATCTGCCGTGCTGAACTTGAAGCGATGCAAAATAAATTGCGAGGATGTTCCGAAGGTGGAATCAGAAACCCGGCCGCCGACTTCCACAGTTGTGCTCAAAGTCATCTCTCGTCGTTTTCGACACTTTTAACAGATTTGCCATCCACGTAACGCAAGCGCCTGGGTTTCATCTCCAGAACTCAATCACTTAGTTTCACCGGAACTTTGGCATCAGCCTTGCCTTCTCCATGAGTAACGGCACGGAAATTCCAAATGGAGAGTGCAGCCATGGTTCACAGTCAATCTTTGTCGCTGCTGCCGCGAAATGGTCATTCTGCTCCCTTCATCGAGCTGCGTCAGACGGTCGCAAGTCAAGTCGCGGCCATCTCTCCCTTGGCAGATCAACTCATGCGCTTCATTCTGAAGTTTCGCTGCGCGGACGGAAGTGAGACCGACATCGAACTGGCTCTGCATGAAGCCTTAGCGAATGCTGTGATCCACGGTAATGGCGACAGTTCCAGTAAGCGCATTTACGTTACTTGCCGCTGCTACATGGACGGCGAGGTTTCAATTACCGTTCGGGACGAAGGAAGAGGTTTTGACAGTAGCGCGGTGCCGGATCCAACCCTCCGAGGAAACCTGCTATTGACGCACGGCCGCGGAATCTACTTGATGAAGGTGCTGATGGACGAGGTCAGCTTCGAGGAAAGCGGAGCGCTTGTCATGATGCGAAAGAGATCCAACGCGGGTTCAGCCGAACGGAGGAAACGAAAATGACGCGGACACTTTCAAGCGTGGTGCGTGGAATATTTCGAGCCGCAGCGCTTGTATCCATGATGCTCTTACTCTCAGGCGTCGGCTTGGCGCAGAAGGTAGTGACCGCGAGAGCCACCATTCCATTCAAGTTTTGGGCACAAGGTCACGAGTTTCAGGCCGGGGACTATGTCTTCGACAACGAGGTCCCGGGCTCCGCCTCGATCCACCGTGAAGGCACAAATTCAGCTACTGGGGTCTCAATTATTCTCTACGAAGTGCCGGAAGAAAAAGACAATCCCAGAGTGATCTTTGTACGTCGAGACGAACAATATTTTCTAGCTGAACTCTGGGGTGTCCAGAACCGGTACGTGGTTATTGCCGAATTCCAGCATCGCGGCGAAGTCAGCGAACAGCGACGTCAACTGCCATTGACGATTGTGGAGGCACACGACCAATGACTTTCGCACTCGCGCCGTTAATCGCCAAAGCAAGACCTCAAGAAACGCTAAAAGGTAAACCAATCAATGAAAACTCATCCTTTCCCAAGCCGTGCGCCGGGTGGTCCGGGCATTGAGCCGCGGTGGACACACGGCGCCAAGGTTGCCGTCGGTACGGCCTATTCGACCTCCAGCCGAGTGTGGTACACGCTCGATGCGGGTTGTGTAACCGAAGTCTACTACCCCACCATTGATACTCCGCAGATACGCGATCTGCAGTTCCTCTTTACAGATGGAGAAACCTTTTTCCACGACGAGCGGAGGAACTTCACATCTGAGATCGATTGTGTCTCCGAAGCAGCACTGGGATTTGAAGTGACAAATCGGGAGAACGAAGGTCGCTACACTGTTTACAAGACCATCCTTGGAGACCCCTATCAGAATTGCCTGCTCATTCACGTCCGTGTTGATGCATCTCTTGAATTGCTGTCCAAGCTTAAGATGTATGTCCTTTGTGCACCGCACCTCGAAATCGGCGGCTGGCACAACAACGGCGAAATTCTACACATTGGGGATAACAACCTGCTTCTCGCACACAAGGGAAATACATGGCTCGCGATAGGGGCCACCGTTCCGTTCACCGAAGCATCTTGTGGATATGTCGGCGTGAATGATGGCTGGACCGACCTGGCTGACAACTATCGCCTCGATTGGCAGTACGAAGAAGCACTGGACGGCAACATCGCTCTGACTGGTGGACTGGATCTTTCTCACGGAACAGAGTTCACGGTTGGGGTCGCCTTCGGCACAACTCAGCACGACGCGCTGAGTACTCTCGGTCAGTCGCTGAACATTCCATTTGAACGAACACGCGAAGTGTTCACTCACCAATGGGAGCAGACCTCCAAACGGTTTTCGCTTGCGTCAAAGTCCAACAATGCGAAGCTGTATGAACGCAGCGTGAATCTTCTGTTGGCGCACGAAGACAAGACCTACTCCGGCGCGATGATCGCCTCGCTAAGTATTCCGTGGGGCGATCAAAAAAGCGATGAAGAGTTGGGTGGCTATCACCTGGTTTGGACGCGTGACCTGGTAAAGTCCGTTACTGGATTGCTGGCCGCTGGAGATACAAGCACGCCGCTGCGCTCTCTCATTTATCTTGCGGTGTCGCAGCGGGAAGACGGCGGCTTTTATCAAAATTTCTGGATCGACGGCCGACCCTACTGGACGGGCATTCAGCTCGATGAGGTTGCATTTCCAATTCTGCTGACGTGGAGGCTCTGGAAGGACAAAGCTTTGGGCAACTTCCTTCCCTTTGAGATGGTTCGTCGCGCTTGCGGCCTCCTCATTCGCGAAGGGCCGATCACAGCGCAGGAACGCTGGGAAGAGGCAAGAGGGTATTCTCCATCCACTCTCGCCGTACACATCGCGGCGCTAATTTGCGGAGCGGAGTTCTTTGATGACCGTGGCGACCACGCTACTGCCGAGTTCATTCGCGGCTATGCTGATTTTCTCGAATCGCACATAGAGCCCTGGACTGTAACGACCGAAGGAACCTTGGTGCCGGGAATCAGGCGCCACTACATCCGAGTCAATCCCGCCAGCGCCCCTAATTGTACGGATGAAGACCCGAATTGCGGCACGTTAACGCTTGCCAACCGGCCTCCCGGCGCTCGATATGAGTTTCCAGCAAAAGAGATCGTTGATGCTGGGTTTCTCGAACTCGTCCGTTACGGCATTCGTAGCGCTGACGATCCTATTATTAAGGACTCGATCCGCGTGGTGGATGCCGTGCTGAAGGTTGAAACTCCCTATGGTCCCTCTTGGCGTCGCTATAACCACGATGGCTACGGCCAGCGCGAAGACGGCACATCTTATGTCGGCTGGGGCACAGGACGGCCGTGGCCCTTACTGACAGGCGAGCGCGGACATTATGAAATAGCTGCGGGCCGTGATCCTTCACCCTACTTGCATGCTCTTGAAGACTTTTCGCAAGGAATCGGATTGATGCCGGAACAGATCTGGGACGGGCCGGACCTGCCTCCGTATCTTCGTCTCGGCCGATCGACCGATGCGGCCATGCCGCTGCTTTGGGCGCATTCCGAATACGTCAAGTTGCATCGCTCTGCGGCCGACCGCAAAGTCTTCGATTTAGTTGAGCCAGCATACGATCGATACGTCACGGGGAGCGGCGAACGCAAGACGTTGGAAATCTGGAAACTAAACCATCAAGTGCAAGCCGTACCGGCTGGCACTGTCTTGCGAATCCAAGCGGACTCTCCGTTTCTTTTGCATTGGACGAGCGACGACTGGCAACACTCGATCGATAAAAGGTCACAGGGAACAGCGATTGGAGTCGAATTCGTGGATATTCGTGTGCCCCAAAAACAGAAGAGCCCCATTCGATTCACTTTTCTTTGGCTCGAAGAAAATCGCTGGGAAAGCAGGGACTACACAGTAAATCTGCAACCAAAAGGGGCCGCAGCACGCAGCAGAACGAATGTGCGTGGGGGAAAAGAGCGCTTCGAGGAAGTAACTACGGTCGGATAAGCACGAACTTTGCACGCGCTCGCCTAAACGACGTTACTGGCCCGTACCCGAATGTCCTGCTGCCTTGACATCGGCGTGCCGATGGGAACGCGTATCCAACGATTGCGCCTGTGGCGTACGCTGCAACTGGGCGCCCACGTTCTCCTGAGGATCACGTGAGTAGTTCAGCAAGATGATGTTTCGAGATCGTTCGGGAATTGCGACGTCATTCAAATCAGCCTCCGAATGGGAGCACTGAAGGCCGTCGTTCCCAAGAACTGCTTTACTTCGGCCAGAGATGCTCACGCTGTAGGCTGTCGTTTGTTGCGCGATTATTTCCAGCTTGTACGTTCCGCTGAGCGGCCCGCATACCTGGACTACTCCTCGACAAGTACCTCGACCATCCAGATCATCACAATCGATGTAGCCTTGCGCCACAGGTAATGCCTGCCAGGCATGTTTGGTAAGCGGATCAAACCCGATGTGGCGCCCATGTGGGTCCGTCGGTATGACACCTACATTGGGCGGACCATAGTTGTCCGTTCGGAAGACGATGTCGAGTGCGCCCAGCGAAAGGCAGTCGCCTCTATCGTCGGGATCGAGTTCGTCCACGAGTTCGCGAACGCTTGTATCAGTCGGATTTGAGACATGTACGGGATTGGCGTCGCCGAGAGAAAATCTCGGGATGATCACAACAAATAAGGTGAGCATCTTCGCAATTCTGCAGTTCAAGGTAATGGCTGTCATTTTTTGACCAGGCCTCCTTTTGACGTAGCGGAAGCGTCTCGGCTCTTGCCGACGGGCTCGTTCAGTCCATTCGAAGTGTCGCAATACATTTGCCAGACACGCCGTCGGTGAAATTCCTTCGTCTTTGCGCGTTCTCAGGCGATTTGGCGCACGCTGACGGTTTGCCATTTGGCGAATTGGACGGTTCACTAATCGGCTCTCTTGACACTTTCGACCTCTTTGACACCAAGCGTGGCCAAGCGTCTGAAAAAATCGTTCATTTGGCGAGATCTAGCACGGCCTCGACTCTGGCATGCGACTTGCGTTTGTGAAGGTTGGAACGATCGAGTTTACCGGCAAGGCAGTCGCGTGACTGACGCGCCTGAAATCGACGAGACGACTCTCAGGGCACTTCCCTTCAACCGAGCAGCGTCCCGATTCAGGCGCGTCAGTGACGCGATTGAAGCGAAAGTTTAGTAACCACGATTGAGGGGAAAGAAATGATGAAGCAAATATCTACAGCTTTAGTTAGTGCAGTGCTCCTCCTGAATGCGCTTGGGTGCAGAAACGGTAACGTCCGGGCTGCAGCCCCGCCTCCACCACCGGTCGTCGAAGTCGCGCCGGTCATTCAAAAGGATGTGCCGGTTCAGGGTGAGTGGGTGGGAACGCTCGAAGGCTACGTCAACGCGCAGATTCAGCCTCAGGTGAGCGGTTACCTGATTCGCCAGGATTATCACGAAGGCACATTCGTCAAGAAGGGTCAGCTCCTCTTTGAGATCGATCCCCGTCCATTTCAAGCCGTGCTCGATCAAGCCAGAGGACAACTGGCGCAAGCTGAGGCGCAGATGGCGAACGCCGAGCTGAACGTGAAGCGCGATATTCCCGAAGCGGAAGCTCACGCCATTCCCCAAAGTCAGTTGGATACGGACACGCAGTCGCTCCGTGGGGCAAAGGCAGCAGTTGAAGCGGGCCAGGCGTCGGTTGAACAAGCCGAGCTGAATTTGGGCTACACGAGAGTCGTCTCGTTAGTCGACGGAATCGCCGGCATCAACACGGTGCAGGTCGGCAACCTGGTAGGGCCGTCCACGGTCCTCACCGCGGTCTCGCAGGTAAGTCCGATCAAAGTGTATTTCCCCATCAGCGAACAGGAATACCTGCGCATGGCGGACGGCGGCGGTCCGGGGAGTGTGGATTTTGTGACACATGCCTCACGAATCCCGTTGCAGTTAACTCTGGCTGACGGGAGCGCCTACCCGCATCCGGGCAGAATCATCTTCGCGGACCGCCAGGTAAACACGCAGACCGGAACCATCCAGATCGTGGGCGAGTTCCCCAACGTCAAGAATCTGCTGCGACCGGGCCAATATGCACGTATTAAGACGCCCACCGGAAACATCACGGGAGCGCTGCTGGTGCCGCAGGCGGCAGTGAATCAGCAGCAAGGAACGTATCAGGTCACAGTGGTCGGCGCCGACAATCGGGCGCAGCTCCGCACGGTGCAGGTCGGGCCAAGAGAGGGCACGCTCTGGGTGATCACGACAGGACTGAAGCCGGGAGAACGCGTCGTGGCGGTTGGCGCGGAGAAGGCAAAAGAAGGCGAACTGGTGAATCCCACGCCGTACAAAGAAACCGAGGAGCGCTAATCATGGCGAGTTTTTTCATCCGACGCCCCATCGTCGCGATTGTGATCGCGATCCTTACCGTCATCGTTGGCGCGATCACGATTGCGCTTTTGCCAATCGCACAGTTTCCGAACATTGCGCCGCCGGAAATCTGGCTGCAAGCTAACTACCCCGGTGCCGACGCAAAGACTCTCGAGCAGTCCGTCGCTACACCGATCGAACAGCAAGTGACCGGTGTGGACAACATGGAATACATGTATTCCGTGAACACCACGAATGGTTCGCAAACGTCTCTGATCGTCGATTTTGATCTCAAGACTGATCCCAATACGGATCTCGTACTTACGCAATCCCGACAGCAACTGGCAAACGGTCAACTTCCGCCCGAGGTGACGAGCTATGGGATCAGCTTGCGAAAATCGGCCACAGCTCCTTTCATGCTGGTCGGCCTATACTCGCCCCACGGCACCCGCGACGCTGCGTTTCTCTCTAACTATGCGTACATCAACCTCAATGACCCCATCGGCCGCTCCTATGGAGTAGGCCGGTCGGAGGTCTTCGGAGCTGGCCAGTATGCCATGCGGCTCTGGATAAAGCCCGATCAGCTGGCGAAACTGGGCATTACCGTCACGGATATTACGAACGCCATCCAGGCCCAGAACAAAGTAAATCCAGCGGGCCAGAT
>Ga0210410_10002431_pt1 | contig 16693 bp, 20 predicted proteins | sample IncBWC4MmetaG_FD_161058 | JGI IMG/M metagenome (GOLD analysis project Ga0210410, IMG submission 161058) | Forest soil microbial communities from Barre Woods Harvard Forest LTER site, Petersham, Massachusetts, United States - Inc-BW-C-4-M | ecosystem: Environmental > Terrestrial > Soil >... | reverse complement strand
ATTGTGCTCGCGGAAGGAGAAGGCGGTGCCTTCGAGTTTCTTTGCAACCGAGGCGAGGCGGTCGAGCAGGGCCTTGCGGCCGGGGATGATGAGCGCGGTATGTCCGCGCAGCACCTGCGGCGCGCCCGTCGGCAGATGAAACTGGCTGCGGCCGACATTCACCCACATGTTGCTGTCGGAGACCATCAGATAGGGGTCCCGGGTGAGGCCGAGACCGGTCACGTAGAACAGGGTCGCCAGCCGCTGGTCGGGGACCTGGACGTTGACATGCTCGAGATGGACGGAGTTGCCGAGGTCTTCGGCGGCGCGGTCGAAATGTTGCTGCTGCATGGGCGCGGTTCCCCTACCTTTTGACGCCCATCATAAAGAAGGGCTGTACCCTAATCCAACCCTTCGGTGTCGAAAGCCCGTGCAAATTCCGCCGATGAGCACTGCGCTACGGGCGCGCGGAATTGATGTAATCTGGCGTCGCTTATTGCCCCGGCTAAGAGGGCGAGGGAGGGAAAATGACCGATCGTGAGCCTCAGGCGGCCTTGAAAGAGGGCGTGAGCCGCCGGACGACAGGGATAACGGCCGGGCGCGCCTTGTTTTTGATTTCGTTGACTTCGTGGCTCACCTTGGTCGGCGCAGGCGCTTCCGCCCAGACCGCCGACCGCTCCATCGAGGAGATCAAGACCGAGACGCTGGCGCGGGCGCAGACTGGGGCCTATCCGGCGCTCGGCATCCAGCCGGCCGACGCCGTCGAGGCGCTCGGACGCATCGGGAGGCGCGATCCCGACGAATGGGCCGCGGCTTGGAGCGCGGTTGCCGACGGTTACATGGCCAAGGCCAGGGCGGCCGCCGATCCGAAGGAGGCGGACGCCAATTTCCTGCGCGCCTGGCGGCTCTATTATTTCGGGCAGTGGCCGGCGCCGACCTCGGTGGGCAAGCAGGCGGCGTATCAGCGGGCGATCGAGGCGTATCTCTTGCATGCAAGATACTTCGATCCGCCGCTCGAGATCGTTCGCATTCCCTTCGAGGGTAGTGAGATCGTCGGCTATTTGCGGTTGCCCGCCAATGCGCCTCGCCCGGTGCCGCTGGTGCTGGCGATTTCGGGGCTGGACAGCCGTAAGGAGACAGTCGCCGAGACCTATGCGGCGGCGCTGCCGGAAGGCATCGGCTTCTTTGCGGTCGACAGTCCCGGCACCGGACAGGCCCCACTCAAGGCCGGCGAGAGCTCGGAGCGGATGTATTCCCGCGTGCTCGATTACCTGGCTACACGGCAGGATATCGACAGCGGCCGCATGCTCGTGCACGGCCAAAGTTTCGGCGCCTATTGGGCGGCCAAACTCGCGCACACCGAGGCGAAGCGGCTGATCGGCGCCGTCACCCAATCTCCGCCGATCCACCGCACCTTCCAGCAGGATTTCTTCCGCGGCCGGATGTACACCCGCGAATATCTGTTCGACCTGCTGCCGGCGAGTCTCTACGTCTACGGCCTGCACTCGACCGATGAGCTGCTCGCGTTCCTGCCGAAGATGTCACTGCAAGCCCAGGGGCTGCTTGGCAAACCGACGGCGCCGATCTTCGTGGTCGGCGGCAGCCGCGACACCCAGGTGCCGATCGACGATCTGGAACTGCTGATCAATAGCGGCAACGAGCCGCGCGAAGCCTGGATCAATCCGGCCGGCGGCCACATGGGCCGCGACGCAGCGAACTGGCCGGACCCGGTGATCTTTCGAAAGGTCATCCTTCCCTGGGAAGTGCGGCGACTGAGCCAGAAGCACGTCGACTGAACGACGAAGATGCGGTCAGCCTAAAGCGCGATGATTTCAGGTCCGATCACCAACGTGGCCGTCATTGCGAGGAGCGGCAGCGACAAAGCAATCCATTCTATCCACGCCGCACGATGGATTGCTTCGCTCCGCTCGCAATGACGTTTCACCTCGTCTCGCCGTGCTTTAGCCCCCGTAACTCTGCACCAGGCTGCCGGCGACCAGCGACCAGCCGTCGACCAGGACGAAGAAGATCAGCTTGAAGGGCAGCGACACCACAACCGGCGGCAGCATCATCATGCCCATCGACATCAGGACCGAAGCGACCACGAGGTCGATGATCAGGAAGGGGAGAAACAGCAGGAAGCCGATCTCGAAGGCGCGTTTCAGCTCCGAGATCATGAAGGCCGGCACCAGGATCCGCAGCGACATCTCTTCGGGCGTCGCGGGCGGCGGCTCGCCCGAGAGGTCCAGGAACAGTTTTAAGTCCTTTTCGCGCACGTTCTTCATCATGAAGCCGCGCAGCGGCACCAAGGCGCGTTGCAGGCCTTCCTCGACCGAGATCTGGTTGGCGATCAGGGGACGGACGCCGTCGTCATAGGATTTCTGCAGCACCGGCCCCATCACGAAGGCGGTCAAAAACAGCGCCAGCGCGATCATCACGGAGTTCGGCGGCGCGGTCGATGTACCCATCGCGGTGCGCAAGAGCGACAGCACCACCACGATACGGGTGAACGAGGTCATCATGACCAGGATTGACGGCGCGATCGACAGCACCGTGAGCAGCGCGATGAGCTGGATCGCGCGCTCGGTGACGCCGCCATTGCCGCCGCCGAGATTGATGCTGATGTCCTGCGCATGCGCGACCGAGGCCAGCGCGAGGGCGGCGATCAGAGAAGCCAGGAATAAAAATACTCTACGCGGAACTTTCAGCGACCTCACGAAGACGACGACTTCGGACGGCCAAGGAGCGAGGCCATCTCGTCTTCGAGATTTTCAAAGCTGGTCTTCGCCGGAGCTGCGGGAGGGGGCGGCGCCGGCGGCTCGGCGCGCATCGGCCGGGGCGCGGGCGGCGGCTCAGGGGCAACCGGCGGCGCCATGGTCTCCGGCGCGGCGGGACGGCGGAGCGCGGCTTCGAGACGCTGCGCCATCTCGGCGAGATTTTGATCCGCGTTCGGAGGCGGCGGCGCGGGAGGCGGGGGCGGAGGTGGCGGCGGGGCCGCAGCGCGTTCGCGCAGCGGCGGCGCCTTCGGCGCTTCCATCTGGCGTGCGGGACGCGGCATCAAAGGCTCGCTGCGCGGCAGCCGCTGCGGCAGCGGTTCGGCCCGCGGCTCGACGCGAGGCTCAGGCCGTGGTTCGGCGCGCGGTTCCAGCCTCGGTGGCTCCGGCCGCGGTTCGGGGCGGGGCTCCATGCGAGTCTCGGCACGGGCCATGGGCTCGGCGGCGAAACCGGTGAGCGGATCGGCACGGCGTTCCGGCCGCTCGGGCATCGGCATCGGCGGCGGGGCCGGGCGGCGCATCTCTTCGGCGAAGGCGGGACGCACCGGGCGCGGCGGCGGCTCCGGCATTTGCGGCTCGGCGTGCGGGAAGGGGTCTTCGTCGCCCAACGCATCCGGCAGCGGGGCGATCCGCGGCGGCGGTTCCGCGCCCGCAGGGCGGTACGGCAATTGTTCGCGGCCGGCGACGGCGCGAACGATGTTCGGCTCGACGACGATGTCGGTCGGGCCGCCGATCATCAGGAGGTGCTCGACATTATCGCGCCGGACCAGCACGAGGCGGCGGCGACCATCCACAGCAGCGGCATCGATCACAGCAAGACGCGGCATCCGTCCGCGCTGGGTGCTGGCGCCGAGGCGGTTGCCGGCGAATCGGCGCACCAGCCAAAGCACGACGCCGATCAGGGCGAGGACCGCCACGAACGCAAATAGGAAAATCAGTGCCTGCATGCTCTGTCCCCGCCAAATAACGCTTTTCTCAGGCTGGGCGACCGTCCCACATACGCCGCCCCATGGCGATCAAGACCCGAGAACGCAACGAACTCTTAACCCCCCGCGGCAGGAACTGCCGCCCCACTCATTAATAACCTATGAATCGGCAGGGCCAAAACGACTTCTTCGGATTCCACGTTCCCGTGTATTCACGGGGTTAACGCAGCTTTCGTGGCTAAAAGGCGCAGAATTGGCGTGGCATCCTCGCGGGCCGGTTAGACCGCTTCGCGCCAGGACGCAAGCCTCCTTAACCGCTTGTTAACCATACACGCGGCAAATTCTGCCTACCTCAGGGATCACGCCCTGCGGACGAACAGCGGAGCGGCGCGATGTCGATCAGCGATCTTCCGGTCTTGTCGGCGTTGCGTACCAAGATGCAATGGCACCAGGCGCGCCAGCGGGTGCTCTCCGAGAACGTATCCAATTCCGACACACCGAATTTCAAGCCGCGCGACCTGATCGAGCCGAAATTCAACGCCAGCGGCGCCGTGACGGGCACGATGGGGCAGCTTGCGATGATGCAGACCTCGACCTCGCACATGGCCGCCTCCGACGCTGTCGGCAAGAGCTTCGACGCCAACAACAAGGTTGGCTTCGAGACCCGTCCGGCCGGCAATGCCGTCAGCCTGGAAGAGGAGATGATGAAGGTCTCCGCCAACCAGATGGACTACGCGGCGGTGACCTCGCTCTACAGCAAGAGCCTGGGACTGCTGAAGACCGCGATCGGCAAATAGGGATTAAGGACAGCACATCATGGCCGATGACATCAGCGATTTCACGAGATCGATGGGCATTGCGACCTCGGGCCTGCGCGCGCAGGCCGGCCGCATGCGGGTGATCTCGGAAAACATTGCGAATGCCGATTCGACGGCGCAGACGCCGGGCGGCGATCCCTTTCGCCGCAAGATCCCGACCTTCACTTCCCAGCTCGACCGCACGCTCGATGCGCGGACCGTCGGCCTCGGCAAGGTCGCGCCCGACAGTTCCGATTTTCGCACCAAATACGAGCCGTCCAATCCGGCCGCGGACCCGAACGGCTATGTCAAATATCCGAACGTCAATCCGCTGGTCGAAATGACCGATATGCGCGACGCGCAGCGGTCCTATGAAGCGAACCTCAACGTCATCGGCGCCACGCGGCGCATGATCCAGCGCACCCTCGACATCCTCAAGGCTTGAACAGAAAGTTTCAGACCATGGCTTCACCGACAGTTGCCGCCAACGCCTATGCCAATCTCGCCAAAATCCTGGATGGCGTCGGAACCAGCAAGGGCGCCGGCGCCGACACCGATTCGAAGGGGCCCTCGTTCGCTTCGGTCCTGAAGGACGCGGTCGGCAGCGTCGTCGAGGCCGGACACAAATCCGACGCGCAGACCGTCGCGATGGCAAATGGCAAGGCCAACGTCATGGACGTGGTCACGGCCGTTGCCGAAACCGACGTCGCGGTGTCGACGCTGGTCTCGGTGCGCGACAAGGTGATCCAGTCCTACGAAGACATTATGAAGATGACCATCTGACGGCTTCGCCGTCAGATGGTCATCCCGGGGCGCCTCGAAGAGGCGAACCCGGGATCTCGAGATTCCCCGATGCGCAATTGCGCATCTGAGCTCTGGTCCTTCGGACCATCCCGGAATGACGACCGTGAAATTGGAAACAGTGAGCATACAAAAATGACCGGTGCTGAAACCCTCGACGTGGCGCGCGATGCGATCTGGACCATCGTGGTGGTGTCGTCCCCCCTGATGGTCGTCGGCCTTGTGGTCGGCGTCGTGGTGTCGCTGTTCCAGGCGCTGACGCAGATCCAGGAACAGACGCTGGTGTTCGTGCCGAAGATTCTGGCGATCTTCGTGACACTGATATTGGCGCTGCCGTTCATGGCGGATTCGCTGCACAGTCACATGTTGCGGATATCGTCGCGAATCATCGGCGGTTGATGCAACATGCGTGAACCATGCGCCTCGATGTCTCCCTGCTGCCGGCACTCGCTGCCGCCTTCCTGCTGGTGTTCGCCCGCGTCGGCGCGATGGTGATGCTGATGCCGGCGCTGGGGGAGGAAAACATCCCCATGCGCGTCAAGCTCTCGATCGCGCTGCTGCTCACGCTGGTCCTGCTGCCGTTGCACCGCTCCGCCTACCACATCGACATGACCTCGCTCTCCGGGCTGCTGGTGCTGATGCTGCATGAGATCGTGATCGGTATCATCCTCGGCGCCACCGCGCGCGTCACGCTGTCGGCCTTGCAGGTGGCGGGGAGCGTGATCGCGCAGCAGATGGGCCTCGGCTTCGTCACCTCGGTCGATCCGACCCAGGGCCAGCAGGGCGTGCTGGTCGGCAATTTCCTGACCATGCTCGGGATCACCATGCTGTTTGCGACCGACAGCCACCATCTCGTCATCGCCGCGCTCTCGGACAGCTACAAGATCTTCGCGCCCGGCGAGAGTATGCTGACCGGCGACGTCGCCTCGCTGGCCACGCAAGCCTTCGCCGCCGCGTTCAAGATCGGGCTGCAGCTCTCAGCGCCGTTTTTGGTGTTCGGCCTTGTCTTCAATATCGGGCTTGGCGTGCTGGCGCGGCTGATGCCGCAGATGCAGGTCTATTTCGTCGGCGCGCCGCTCTCGATCCTCGCAGGCTTTTTGATCCTCTCGATCGTGCTGGCGGCGATGATGGGGACCTTTCTCGATTATTTCATCCGCGTCATGCACGACATGATGCCGCTCAACTGAAGGCTCAGTAGGGATGGCCGACGAGGACGATTCAGACGACAAACAATTAGACCCGTCGCAAAAACGCCTCGACCAGGCGCTCGAGCGCGGCGACGTCGTCAAGAGCCAGGAGATCAACACCTGGTTCGTGATCGCGGCCGGCACGCTCGTGATATCGAACTTCGGTGGATCGGTTAGCACCGGCATCCTGGTGCCGATGCGCAATCTTCTTGCCAACGCCTGGATGATCCACACCGACGGGCCCGGGCTGATGCAGCTGGCGAAGAGCCTGATGTATACAGTGGTGTCGGCGGTCGGGATGCCGCTGTTCATGCTGATGCTGGCCGCGGTCGCAGCCAATCTGGTCCAGCATCGCCTGGTGTGGTCCGGTGAGCCGCTGAAGCCGAGCTTTTCCAAGATATCGCCGATGTCGGGCTTCAAGCGCATCTTCGGCAAGCAGGCGGCGGCGAATTTCGGCAAGGGCCTGTTCAAGGTGATCGCGCTCGGCGCGGTCATGACCGCGATCCTGTGGCCCGAGCGGATGCGCATGGAGGCCATGGAGCACTTCGATCCGTCCATGCTGCTCGGCGTCACCAATTCGCTCACGATGCATCTGTTAGGTGCTGTCGTGGCCATGCTCGCGGTGGTCGCGATCCTCGATTACGTCTTCCAGTACCGCACCTGGTACGACCGGCAGAAGATGTCGCAGCAGGAGATGAAGGAGGAGTTCAAGCAGTCCGAAGGCGATCCGCACATCAAGGGTCGCCTCCGCCAGATCCGCATGGCGCGGATGAAGAAGCGCATGATGTCGGCGGTGCCGAAGGCCTCGGTGATCATCACCAACCCGACCCACTATTCGGTCGCGCTGCAATATGAACGCGGCATGGCGGCGCCGCTCTGTGTCGCCAAGGGCGTCGACAACATCGCGTTCAAGATCCGGGAGATCGCGCGCAAGCACGACATCCCGATCGTCGAGAACGTGCCGCTGGCGCGCTCGCTCTATGCCACGGTGGATGTCGACGAGGAGATCCCGGTCGAGCACTATCAGGCGGTCGCCGAGATCATCGGCTATGTCATGGGTCTGAAGCGCAACCTGTCGGGGCGGCGGGCATCCTGAAGCATTCCCTGCCGAAAAGGGCCGAAAATGCCCGCAAATCGCCAAATAAGGGCCTGACGCCCTTGCGCTTGGCGGTCCGATTCAGGCACTCAGGCTTGAGCGCGGCAGGAATCAGAGGGGTCGCGTCAACGACCGGAGGGCCATTTTTCCCGCCATGACCGCCGATACCGACCACGATCCGACGTCCGAGCCGGTGGCTGCGCATGAGCCGCTGCGCCGGCGCGGCTCGATCGTACTGGTGCTCCTGGTCGCAGGTACGCTCGTTGCGATCGCGGTGGCGCTGATGACCATCGGCCGCTCGCAGGCGCAGCCCTACATCCTTGGGCTGCTCGCCGTGCTGGCGATGGTCGGCCTGTTCAGCCTGTTCGCCTTTGCCGCCGGCATCATCCGCTTTGCCGATCGCAAGGCCGATGATCCCGTGATGGGCCGCATCGCCGATCACGCTTTCGACGGGCTCGCGGTCACCGATGCACGCGGCCATGTCGTCTATTACAACGGCGCCTATCTGGCGCTGACCGGAGCGACCGGCGCGCAGGACGTGCGCCCGGTGGAGCGCGTCTTCATCGGCAACCCCGATGTCTCTGAAGCGGTGTTCCGCCTGCTCAAGGCCGCGCGCGAAGGCAAGCGGCAGCAGGAGGAGGTACGGATCGCCGGCAGCGACGGCGGGCACGGCAAGTGGCTGCGCATGCGGGTCCGTCCGCTCGGCCAGGGCAAGCGCGATTCCCGCTATGCGGTGTGGTCGATCGCCGACATCACCCGCGACCGCGAGCGGCAGGAAGACGTGTTCCAGGAGTTGCAGCACGCGATCGAATATCTCGATCACGCGCCTTGCGGCTTCTTCTCGGTCAATGCCGCGAGCGAGCTCGCCTATGTCAACGCGACGCTGGCGAACTGGCTCGATTACGACCTCGCCGAGATCGGCTCGGGCGGTTTGAAGCTCACCGACATCGTCTCCGGCGATGGCGCCTCGCTGCTCACCTCGATCGTCGCGGTGCCCGGCGAAGTGAAGACCGAAGTCTTCGACATCGACCTGAAGATGCGCGGCGGCAAGACCATGCCGGCGCGGCTCTATCACAAGCTCGCGTTCGGCGCCGACGGCAAGCCTGGTCCATCCCGCACGCTCGTCATCAGCCGCGCCCGCGACGAGCGCGCCGATCCGGAGCGCGCCGCCGAAGTGCGCTTCATGCGCTTCTTCGATCACACGCCGATGGCGATCGCGACCGTGGACCGCTCCGGCACGGTCGTGCGCGCCAATGCCCGCTACGCCAAGCTCGCGCAGGGCCTCAACGGCGACGGTGCCTCGGCGAAATCGATCTTCCGCGCCGTCAACGCCCGCGACCGCGGCACCCTGATCACGGCGATCAACCAGGCCGCCGAAGGGCAGGGCGATATCTCGCCGGTCGAGGTGATGCTGGAAGGCGCGAAGGAGCGCTGGGGCCAGTTTTTCGTCACTCCCGTCGAACGGGACGAGCGCGATACGGAAGCCGCCATCGTCTACATGCTCGAGACCACCGAGCGGCGCGCGCTGGAGAACCAGATCAACCAGTCGCAGAAGATGGAGACGGTCGGCCAGCTCGCCGGCGGCATCGCCCACGACTTCAACAACGTGCTCTCCGCCATCATGATGGCGAACGATTTCCTGCTCAACGCGCACAAGCCGACCGATCCGTCGTTCCAGGACATCATGCAGATCAAGCAGAATGCGACGCGGGCTGCGACCCTGGTGCGGCAACTGCTCGCCTTCTCGCGCAGGCAGACGCTGCGGCCGCAGGTGCTCGACCTCGGCGATGCGCTCTCCGATCTCACCATGCTGCTGCGCCGGCTGATCGGCGAGAAGGTCAAGCTCGACCTCGTGCACGGCCGCGACCTCTGGCCGGTCAAGGTCGACGTCTCCCAGTTCGAGCAGGTCGTCGTCAACCTCGCGGTCAACGCGCGTGACGCCATGCCCGAGGGCGGCAAGCTCACAGTGAAGACCGCCGACGTCAGCGCCGCGGATGCCGCGCAGCTCGCCTACAAGGGCATGCCGGCGGCGGACTATGTGCGGATCGACATATCAGATACCGGCACCGGCATCCCCGCCGACATCCGCGACAAGATTTTCGAGCCGTTCTTCTCGACCAAGGAAGTCGGCAAGGGCACTGGGCTTGGGCTTTCCACGGTGTACGGCATCGTCAAGCAGACCGGCGGCTTCGTCTACGTCGATTCCGAAGAGGGCAAGGGCACCACGTTCTCGATCTTCCTGCCGCGGCATCGCGCCGAGCAGGAAGTCCATGCCGAGCCGCAGGCAGCCAATGGCGCGTCAAAGGAAGCAACCGGCGAGCAGAAGCCGGTCGCGCGTCCCGATCTCACCGGGCAGGGCACGATCCTGCTGGTCGAGGACGAAGAGGGCCTGCGCTCGCTCAACGCGCGCGGGCTTCGTTCGCGCGGCTACAGCGTGATCGAGGCTTCCAACGGCGTCGAGGCGATCGAGGCGCTGGCGGAAAAGGACGGCGCGGTCGATCTCGTCGTCTCCGACGTGGTGATGCCGGAAATGGATGGGCCGACGCTGCTCAAGGAAATGCGCGGCCGCAATCCCAACCTGAAGATCATCTTCGTCTCCGGCTATGCCGAGGATGCCTTCGAGAAAAGCCTGCCCGAAAACGAGCAGTTCGCGTTCCTGCCAAAGCCCTTCACGCTGGCGCAGCTTGTCGCGGCCGTGAAGGAGACCATGGCGCTGCAATAAAGCCACCCTATATTCATGTTGCGCTGCGGAGCCCAAAGCGCCCGCGACCGAGGGCCGCAGCCGCAACCCCCGTTAACAGCTTCACATCCGGCAGCCTCCGCCCATCTTATGGGCGCGTCCCCCTGCCGGGGACCTGAGGAACCAACATGAATCTCTCGCAACATATGCGCGGATGGGTGAAGGCGATCGCCATCGTGTTGTCGCTCGCACTGCCAGTGCTCGCGGCCTCGACCGCCGACGCCCGCGTCGGCGGCGGGTTCTCGTCGGGCTCGCGCGGCACGCGCAGCTTCACCGCGCCGCCTTCAACCAGCACGGCGCCCAGCGCGGCACAGCCGTTCAATCGCACCTTCAGCCAGCCTTCCAGCCCCGGCATCAATTCTCCTGCCGGCGGCGGCTTCTTCAACCGGCCCGGCGGCGGCCTGCTCGGCGGTCTCGCCGCGGGCTTCCTTGGCGCCGGTCTGCTCGGCATGCTGTTCGGCGGCGGCCTGTTTTCCGGCATCGGCGGCTTCTCGTCGATCCTCGGCCTGATCCTGCAGATCGTGCTGATCGTGTTCCTGGTGCGGATGGCGATGTCGTGGTGGCAGCGCCGCCAGATGTCGCAGCCGGCCTATGCCGGCGCCGGCGGTCCCGGCAACACCAGCAACTCGAATTTCGGCGGCGTGGGTTTTGGTCTGGGCTCGAGCAGTACGCCGCTGCAGATCCAGCCTGCCGACTATGAGGCCTTTGAGCGGCTCCTGGTCGACATGCAGGCGGCCTATTCGAACGAGGATGTCGCCGGGCTGCGCGCGCTTGCGACGCCCGAGATGGTCACATTCTTCACCCAGGACATGCAGCAGAACCGCGCCCGCGGCCAGGTCAACAAGGTCTCCGACACGCACCTGTTGCAGGGCGATCTCGCCGAAGCCTGGCGCGAGGGCGACGCCGATTATGCCAGTGTCGCGATGCGCTTCTCGATGATCGACAAATATGTCGACATCAATTCCGGGCGACTGGTCTCCGGCAGCGAGCAGCCGGTGGAGGCTACCGAAGTCTGGACCTTCGTGCGCCGGCGCGGCAGCAACTGGATGCTTTCGGCGATCCAGCAGACCAATTGATCAGCGGGACTTCTGGCTCAAGACATTTTTGACTCAAGACATGGGCGTCGCGGTTTCGCGGCGCCTTTTTCATTTGGTCGCAGGGGGAGCGGAATAAGCATTGGCACCACGGGTTTGATGTCTGACCGCCCCGCAAGATCAAACACCAAAAGCCAGTGGAGGAACCGATGATCATTCTCGCGAAAGCCATCCCTGCCTGTGTTGCCGCCGTCGCATTCGCGCTGCTTGCGGCGTCACCTGCATCTGCACAATCGGCCAACGCGACATTTTTCCTGACCAGCAGCAGCATCGGCAATGGCGGCAATCTCGGCGGGCTCGCCGGTGCCGACAATCATTGTCAGGAGCTGGCGCAGGCTGCGGGCTTCGGCGCGCCGAAGACCTGGCATGCCTATCTCTCGACGCAGGCCGCAGACGGCAAGGGCGCGGTGAATGCGCGCGACCGCATCGGCAAGGGGCCGTGGCAGAACGTCAAGGGGGTGGTGATCGCGAAAGACGTCGCCGATCTGCATAGCGCAAACAACAATCTCACCAAGCAGACCGCGCTGTCGGAGAAAGGCCAGGTCATCAACGGCCGCGGCGACACGCCGAACCGCCATGACGCGCTGACGGGCTCGCAGCCCGACGGCACCGCGTTCGGCCCCGAAGCCGACCGCACCTGCAAGAACTGGACGAGCAGCACGCAAGGCGCGGCCATGCTCGGCCATTCCGACCGTATCGGCCTGCGCGACGACGACGCGTCAAAATCCTGGAACTCGTCGCATCTCTCGCGCGGTCCGGACGGCGGTTGCTCCCAGAATGACCTCAAGAGCACCGGCGGCGATGGCTTGCTTTATTGCTTCGTGGTGAACTGACGGACGCCACTTCCGGCCCTCGACGGCGGCGAAGAACAATTGTCTTATCCGGGACGTTGACGCCAAGCGGGCCGCGATTGTCACGGCCCGGGAGCCAGGAACGTCCGATGAAATACGAACTTTATTATTGGCCCTTCATTCAGGGCCGCGGCGAATATGTGCGCTTGGCGCTGGAAGAGGTCGGTGCGAGCTATGTCGACGTGGCGCGCGGCAGCGGCGGCACGGGCGCGATGATGCGGATGATGGGGCAGGGCGCGACGCCGCCCTTTGCGCCGCCGTTCCTGAAAGCGGGCAAGCTCGTGATCGGCCAGACCGCGAACATCCTGTTCTATCTCGGCTCGCGCCACGGTCTTGCGCCGAAGACGGAAGCGGGAAAGCTCTGGGTGCACCAGCTCCAGCTTACCATCACCGACTTCGTGCTGGAGATCCACGACACCCATCATCCGCTCGGCCCCTCGCTCTATTACGAGGACCAGAAGGGGCCTGCGAAAAAGCGCACCGAAGAGTTCTGGAGCGAGCGCGTGCCGAAATATCTCGGCTATTTCGAAGAGCTCTTGAAGGACAATGGCGGCAGCTATGTCACCGGGCGACGGATCACCTATGTCGATCTCTCGTTGTTCCAGCTCGTCGAAGGTTTCCGCTATGCCTTCCCGAAACGGATGAAGGCGTTCGAGAAGGAGATTCCCGGACTGGTCGGCCTGCGCGACCGCGTCGCCGCGCGGCCGAAGATCAAGGCTTATCTGGAAAGCGAACGACGGATTCCGTTCAACGATCAGGGGATCTTCCGGTACTACAAGGAGCTGGACATTTGATGCTGTCATTCCGGGGCGCGCGTCAGCGCGAACCCGGAATCTCGAGATTCTCAGGTGCGCAATTGCGCACCATAGTTCGACGCTTCGCACCGCCCCGGAATGACAGCGCTTAGCGATTCCTTCCATCGATCGGCGTCATCGCGAGCTTCGCCAGCTCAACGCCGTCAATGCAGCTCACATTGAGTGCAACCACCTCCGAGCCATCAGGCTTGGTGCCGCGCGCGAACACGTCGACGCCGCAATCGTTGCAGAGCTGGTGACGGATGGCGTGCTTGTTGAACAGATATTCCTTCAAATTCTCCCCGCCGGCGCGGAGCTGAAAGCTCTTCGGCGGCACGAAGGTGAAGTGCAGCCCTTTCTTGGTGCAGATCGAGCAGTTGCACGCGGTCACCATGGCGAGGTCCGAGGTGCACTCGAAGCGGACCATGCCGCAATGGCAGCCGCCGGTGAATGTCCGCAAGTCGGGCATGCTTCGCTCTCCTTCCGCGGGAATGACGGGGGCCGCTGGGGACCATCAAGGTCGTGGCCCATTCTGGCAGGTTTACGGTGGTTGACTAATATATAAGTATTTGCTTATATTATGTCATGACACAGGCCCTGCAACTGACATCCGTGATGAAAACGCTCGCCGACCCGACGCGCCGGGCGGTGTTCGAGCGCATTGCCGGTGAGCCTGAGATCGCCGCGACCGCGCTGGTAAAGGGGCTCAAAGTCTCGCAGCCGGCGGTGTCGCAACATCTGCGCGCGTTGCGCGAAGCGGGCCTAGTGACGGAGCGCCGCGACGGACGGCACATCTATTACCGCCCGTCGCCGAAGGGCCTGGCGCCGCTGGCCGATTGGCTCAGTACTTACGAAGCGTTCTGGCGCGAGCGCTTCGAGAAACTCGAGAAGCTGTTGGAGGAGGGTGGTGATGAGTGAGACGCACGCGATCGCGGTCGAGAAGGTGTTGCCGTATCCGCCGGAGCGCATCTGGCGCACGCTGACCAGGAGCGAGCTGATCGCGAAATGGCTGATGCCGAACGACTTCGAGCCGGTGGTTGGCTATCGCTTCACCTTCCAGACCAAGCCGATGGGCGATTGGGACGGCATCGTGCAGTGCGAAGTGTTGCAATGCGACCCGCCGGCGCTGCTGCGTTATTCCTGGAAGGGCGGCTCGGATTCCAATCCGGCCTATGGGTCACGGCTCCACTCCGAGGTGACCTGGACGCTGACCAAAGTCGACGGCGGCACGCACGTGAGGATGGTGCATGACGGCTTCGTCTTCCCCGGCAACAAATTCGCGTTCGATGCGATGTCCCCGGGCTGGGGCCGGGTGATGGACAGTATCGCGCGCGTGACCGCGGAAGCCGAGGTCACGCCGTCCAATGGAATGCCGGCGGCGTAAATTTACGCGAGCTGGTCCACGCGCGTGCCCTGGCCGGGCGGCAGCGGCGCCTTCGGCGGCGGCTGGTAGTCGCTGTTGTTGTCGGTGCTGGTCGTCGCCTGCACCTGTGGCTGGGAGCCGCTCGTATCCACCGGCGCAACCGGGGACGAGGGCGAGACGCTGGAGACATCCATCGGTCGGTTCCTTTTGTTGTGCCGACCGTGAGCGCCTTCCATCAAGGCTGGATAAAATAATTCGTTAAAATGCGAGCGATCGGCGCGCGACGGCCGGCATGGTGAACAGGGGACGCATGCCCGGACACAATGATCGCAGCCGGCTTTATTGTTTCGGCTACTGGTCGAGGCCGCGGCGAACCACGATGGACGCGTCTGTCTTGGTGCGATCGCATTCCATGTCGAGCCGCTTGTAGCGCAGCACGATCTTGTTGCCGCGCAGGATCCCCATGCGCTTCAGGCAGCGCGAGGTGCCGGTCGTGGTGTCGTCCTTGGGCAGTGTAAAGATCACGGCTGCCGCCGAAGCGACCAGGTTCAGGAATTCCGGTTTGAGCTTGCGGTCGCCCTTGGCGTAGAGCTCGGTGGCATATTGGCTGCCCTGGCAGCCCAGCGAAAATTCGGTCGCCGCCGGATGCGTCAGATAGATGATGTTGGCGGCCTTGAAATTGACCTTGAGCCCGTCGATCGCTTCCGCCAGTTGCTTGGCGGTATCGTCGCAACGGTCGGCGCGGGCGGGGGAGGCGATGAATGCAGCAAAAAATGCGAGCGCGGCGGCAAGCAGGAACGGTCGGCGAAATTGTCGTCGTGATGTCATGTGAAGGCCCCTTCACCGCCATTGAAGCGAATGGGGAGGGAGAGCGCAAGGGCGGGTTTTCTACCTTTCGCGCACTGAGGCTTTCTTGCCGTAGTAGAAATTGTTCGGCGTATCGTGCTATATTATTTAAATGACAAAGCTACTTGAAGAAGCACTGCGCCAAGTCGAACAGCTGCCGCCGGATGATCAAGATGCCGCCGCCGGCGCGTTGCTCGACTACGTGAAGCACATGCGCGAGATCCGCCTGACGGACGCTCAGGTGGAAGAAGTGCGCCGTCGTATCGCTAACCCCAATCGCAAGCTGCTGTCGCATGCGGAAGCGTGGGCTCGCATCGATAAATTAGGTTCATAGTACGGGATGGAGCTTGTCTTCGACGATGAGGCGATTGCCGATCTCGAAAACATCTACAGCTGGATCGCGACGGATAGCCCTTCAGCCGCCAAGAAGATAGTTCAGCGACTTTTCGGTAGCGCAGAGCTATTGATCTCCTTCCCGTTCATGGGGCACGCCGGACGCGAGCCCGATACGTTCGAATGGGTCGTTCCAAGATTACCCTATATCGTGATTTACGAGGTCGATCGGGTAAGGGAGCGCATAACCATCACAGCCGTGTTGCACGGAGCGCAGGATAGGGAAAGCTAGCGTTCCCATGAAAGCCCTCAACATCGGGAAAAGCGTCGGGGGCCCTTAGCGGCGCAAGATCCTGTCGCTGGTCTGTCTGCGGAAAGTAGAGGCAGGTTTATGCCAACGATAGATCGCCCGCCACCCGCGTGAGAATCTCGAACACCTCATCAGCAGCCTCGTTGACGACGTCGTGACCGCAGGCGAGGGTGTGAACCTGCCATGCCGGATCGTCGCGCAAGCGCTCATATTGTGCCGCGAACGGCGTCGCGCTCCAGCCGGTGGCGTAGACGAATGTCCGAGGTATCGGCTTTTCGGCGCGGGTGAGGTGAAGCGCCTGCAGGAATGAGCCGATCGGATGTGGCCTTCGACGGGCATCGCGGCCTGCGGGCGGCTCGACCGTCAGCCCGTCGTGACGTGCGTTTTCGATGATGAGCTGGCGGAAATGCTCGTTTGCGAGATCCCACCAGGATTGGCCGTTCGCCGGCACGAAAGCGTCGAGATAAGCGAGCGCGGCAATCCGCTCCGGCGCGCGATCGGCGACGCCGGCGGCGACCATGCCGCCATAGCTGTGCGAGCACAGGATCACCTCGGACAGGTCCTCGACGGCGAGAAGCTCGATGACGTCGGCAATATGCGTGTCGAGATTGATATTGGCGCCGGATGGCCCCAGTGCGACGTCCAGGCCGCTCAGGGTCACCGCGTAGGCCTCATGGCCTGCTCGCTTGAGCCGCGCGACGAAGTCGGCGAAGGTCCAGCCGCCGCGCCAACCACCTGGAATCAGGACAAAACTAGCCATCACGCCCCTCGCCATCGCCATGCTGAAAGCTGTGTTGCGCTC
>Ga0210410_10002430_pt1 | contig 16695 bp, 13 predicted proteins | sample IncBWC4MmetaG_FD_161058 | JGI IMG/M metagenome (GOLD analysis project Ga0210410, IMG submission 161058) | Forest soil microbial communities from Barre Woods Harvard Forest LTER site, Petersham, Massachusetts, United States - Inc-BW-C-4-M | ecosystem: Environmental > Terrestrial > Soil >... | reverse complement strand
CGCTCCAGCCAGCCGATTTCGGCCGCCGGCTCTTGCACCCGGTGAACGGAGTGATGACCGTGGACAATCTGATCCACCACTACGCCTGGCACGGACAGCACCACGTGGCCCACATCACGTCGCTTCGCGAGCGCGAGGGCTGGAACTAGCCCGTGCGATGCTGACCGCTCTGCGCTACTACTGGATCACCGCGAAGGGCTACCGGCTGCGCCCGTGGGCCAGTCCCTACATTCGCTGGCGCCTCGAAACGTTTTTCGGCGGAGATATGCATGAGCTCGGGCGCGGTGAGTTTTTCCGGTTGATTTGGCGCGAACGCAAACAGCTCTCGCATTTCATGGCCTGGGTCCACGAACGCTGGCGTGTGCAAAACGGAAACTCAGATTGACTTGTCCGGCGATCGAAAGTGCTATAATTGCGGAGCGTTCCAGAGCAGCTAAGAGTTCCCCCCTTCCGCAAGTCGCCATGAATGAACTCAAACTGTTTCAGAAGACGGAATCCCTCCACGAGGGTCGCTGGTGGGAGCCTCTGCCCGACGGTCGCGTGCACTGCTACCTCTGCCCGCGCCACTGCCACATCGGGGAAGGGCAGGGCGGCTTTTGCTTCATCCGCGTGAATCAAGGCGGAAAGCTTTACAGCCTTGGTTACGCGTCGCCGGCCGCACTGCAGATCGATCCAATCGAGAAAAAGCCACTCAATCATTTTCTCCCGGGCACGCGCGTCTTTTCGCTGGGCACGGCGGGATGCAACATGGGCTGCTTCTTTTGCCAAAACTGGGACATCTCCAAATCGAAAGCCGATCAGGTTCGCTCGACGCACATTCCTCCCGAAGACATCGTCGCGCTGGCGATTCGATACGATTGTCCGTCGATCGCATTTACCTACAACGAGCCGACGATCTGGGGCGAGTACGTGATCGACATTTGCCGCGCCGCGCGCGAAGCCGGCGTTCGCACCGTCATGGTCACGAACGGCTACGTGACGCGCGAGGCGTTTCACGACATCTACGATCATGTGGACGCCGCGAACGTAGACCTAAAAGCGTTTACCGAGGGATTTTACGGCCGGATCACGCTGACGCACTTGCAGCCTGTGCTTGACATGCTGACATGGCTCAAAGAGGAAACGAAGGTCTGGTTTGAGATCACGAACCTCGTGATCCCGACGCTCAATGACGATCCGCGCGAGTTTCAGCAACTATCCGATTGGATTCTGGAGCACCTGGGCCCGGACGTGCCGCTGCATTTCACCGCGTTCCATCCCGACTTCAAACTGCGGGACAAGCCGAGAACCCCGCCTGAAACGCTGCACGCCGCGCGCAGGATCGCGCTCGACGCGGGACTGCACTACGTCTACGAGGGAAACATTTACAGCGGCGCCGGGCACACGTTTTGCCCCGGCTGCGGGAAGATGGTGATCCGCCGCTCCTGGCACGAGGTTCTCGAGAACTCGCTGCAAAATGGCGCGTGCCCAACGTGCGGTCACAAGATTCCAGGTCGCTGGGCGAACTCAGCCGTTTCGCAAGCGCCTGACGCGCGGCGGGTGTCCGACCATGCGGCGCGAAAGTATGGCGCGCTGAATCTGTGATGCGTCGGAATCATGGCGCACGGATTCCCATCCGGAGTGGCCGCTAATACCCACAAGAGCTTCAATCGGATTCAGGCTAGAAATATTTTTCAACGTCCGTGTCGGGGAAGCCGCGCCGCGTCAGGTGAATGCCGAGCCGCGCCGCGTCGATCGGGCCGAACGGCAGCAGAGCGCGCATGGACTCGAAGACGATCGTGTGTTCCGGCGCCACAAAGCGATCGGGGCGGATGGAATTCATCAGCTGTATGCGTTGCTCTCGAGGAACTGCCTCGTCGCACAACGTGCGGAGAATCTGTAGCTCGTCGTCCAGCTTTTTTGCGCCACTCATGCTTCAGGCCTGAACGAAGTTTCTTTCCCACTCCGGGACACCGATCCGACTTGTGCGCGAAAAAATGCCCAGCCCGCCGAACTATCTTATTCCATAAGCGCCGCGTCGGCCGAGAGATGTACTCACTGCGGCTGAGGCTGGGAAGGTGCGCCGCCAAGCAATCGATTCACGGCCGCCTTGGCGGCGGCGTCCGAAGGGTCGGTGGCCAGGCTTTCGTCGTACTCGGCCAGCGCTTCGGCAGTGCGTCCGGAGAATTCGAGCGCGCGCCCGAGCCCGAAGTGCGCATGGCTGTCCGATGGGCTGCCGGCGAGAGCGGCGCGAAATGCTTTCTCCGCGCGAGGCAGATCCTGCGAATCAAGATAAATGTCGCCCAGCCCGTCGTACGCATCCGCGCTGAAGTCGGCGTCGGCGGAGCGCTCAAATTCCGCGCGCGCTTCCTCCGCGCGGCCCTGTAGGAGGAGGAACTTGCCATACGTGTTGTGCGCGCTGGTCGAGAGAGGAGAGAGTGTGATTGCGGTACGGAGTTGCTCTTCCGCTTCAGCCGTGCGGCCCATCGCGGCGAGAGTCACTCCATGATTGATGTGGCCGAACGTATCCACGGGGCGAATCTTGAGAACCTTCGCCGAGTATTCCAGCGATTCGGCGTACCGACTCTGGCTGCGGCGAAGCATAGCCATGCTGTCCAGCGCGTGAACGTTGTTCGGGCCGGTGGCCAGCGCATCCAGCCAATCGCGCTCGGCCTGTTCCGGATTTCCCCGGTCGTACGCAACAGAGCCCAAATTCCCGCGGATCAGGCTGGTGTCACCTTCGGTGTCGATGACCTTTTGATATAGCGTTTCGTTGTTCCGCCAGTCACGGTTTCGCGAAATCGTCCGCACGCCATACACAAGCGCGAGAATGGCGAGAAGCGCGGGCACAGCTCGCACGATGGCTCGCGGAGCGCCGGGCAGATGTCCGCTCCAGATTTGCACTGCGCCCCAGGCCACGAGCCAGCAAAATCCCAGAGACGGCAAGTATAAGTAGCGGTCACCGAACACGCTCGACGGCATCCATCGCGCATTCAGCACAGGTCCCAGCGGCAGGAAAATCCACACGAACGCGAGCGAAACCGGGTGGGCGCGTTTCCACAATACCGCGAACACGAGAGCGCAGATGACGGTTCCCGCAAGCCCTAAGAGAACTTTGCCGTCAGTCAAGTGGGTGCTCGCTTCAAAGACGTAGTAAGGCGAGAGTCGCGCGGGCCAGACGAGTTTGCCCAGATATTTGCCGAGGAGCGCGACCGCCGAAAGCCCGGTCTGATACCAGGATAGATTGGGCCGCATCACGACACGCGCGAGGCCGCGCATCGCAATCAAGCGAACGATGAGATAGATCGCCGCAACGATCCATAGTGGGCCGTATCGCGAGGTCTTTTCCTGTCCTGTGGTGGAGGAACGATCTTCCCGGTAGAAATGCTCGTAGAGCAACGCAAGCACCGGAAGCGTCATGGCCTGCTCTTTTGACAGCAAGGCCAGGACGAAACAGCAGCACATCGCCGCGCGGGCCAGCGTTTTGTTATTAGCGCCGGGCAGTTTCAAGAAAAGCAGGAACGTCGCCAGATAAAAAATGGCCAGGTCGAGGTCCGTGACCGCGGCGATCCATGTGACAGGCTCGGTATGAATCGGGTGCAGGGCGAAAAGTCCGGCGGCGATCAGCGCGATGCGATCTCCGCTGAGTCTTCGCAGAATCGCAAAGACGAGCCACACGACCAATCCATTCAGCAGGATATTGACGAGATGAAACGTGAAAGGCAGAAGACCCGCAATTTGGTACGTCAGGAGGTATCCGAGCGTCATCATTGGGCGGTAGTAGTTGGAGACGCCCTGCGCGCCCTGGAACGACCAAACCGTGGTTGTAAAAATCTGCGGAAGATATTTGAAAGAATGCGCGTAGGGATTCCCTACAACCTGGAAGCCATCGTCGTACACAAACTGATTGGACAGAGTATTGAAATATGGCAGGCAAGCGAGAACCAGCAGAAGCAGAAATGTCGCCGCAGGCCGATTCGTTTGTCGAGGGGGCGCGCTGCCAACTGCTGCCAGAGAGGCCATCCGTTGATGCTACTGGAGCGGTATGGCGGAAGCCATCCTGGAGCCGTCGCGCGGTAACGGGTTAGTCAGCCGTGCAGAGACTTCAAAAATTGGCATGAATTTGGAGTAGACTACGCGGTCAAGCCACCCTCCGAACAAGAAAGGAATGGCACAGATGTTGAAAATGGCGCGCTTCCTGCCGTTCGTCCTGATGCTCATGCTTGCCGGAGGCGCAGCTGCACAGGAGGCTGCCGATTGGACCAACCCGTTTCCTCCCTTCCGGATCATTGGGAACCTGTATTACGTGGGGAGCCAGGGCCTTGCCTCGTACCTGATCGTGACGCCGCAAGGATCGATCCTCATCAATAGCAACCTCGAAAAATCCGTGCCGATGATCCGCGAGAGCGTCGAGAAGCTGGGCTTTCGTTTCAGCGACATCAAGATTCTGCTCATCAGCCATGCCCACTGGGACCACTGCGCCGGGAGCGCCGCCGTCAAGGAATTGACGGGCGCCAAGTATATGGTGATGGACGCAGACGTCCCCGAAATTGAAGCCGGAGGCAAGGGCAATTTCCAATACGGCGAGGTTTTGACGTCGCGCTACCAGCCGGCAAAAGTGGACCGCGTGCTGCACGACGGCGACACAGTCCGCCTGGGCGACACAATCCTCACGGCGCACTTGACCCCGGGCCACACGAAGGGCACGACGACCTGGACGACCGTGGTGAAGGAGGATGGCAAATCGTACAACGTGGTCATTGTTGGCAGTCCGAACGTCAATGACGGATACAAGCTTGTGAACAACGAGCTGTACCCGCAGATTGCCTACGACTACCAAACGATGTTTCAGGTTCTGAAGGCGCTGCCGTGCGACGTGTTTTTAGGGGCGCACGGGAATTACTACGGGATGGAAGCCAAGTACGCGCGCATGAAAGAGGGCGGCCCGAATCCGTTCATCGATCCCGAGGGCTACAAGGGCTACGTGGCCGAGCGCGAGCAGGCATTTCGCACTGAGCTTGCGAAGCAAATCCAGGAGCAGGAACGGAAGATGAGGAACCCGTAGCTATCGAATTGCGTGGACGTAGAAAACTTGAAAGGCCGCGGAAAAGGATTTTCTTGTCATTCTGAGGCGCGCTTTTCGCCGAAGAATCTCTCTGCAGGTGACAAAGAAGCCGGGTTTTCAGCAATCCGTTGAGTCCGATCTATCTCGCGAGAATCGAGGCAGCCGTGAGAGCTAAGATGTTGGCCATTCTTTTCACAGCAGTATTGCTCGCCGCGGTTTGCGCCCCGCTCGCGGCGCACCACGGCTTTGCGGCGTATGACGAAAGCAAGCAACTCGTCATGAAAGCCACCGTGACGGAGTGGCTGTGGGCCAATCCGCATTGCTTCCTGCGATTTGATGCGACGGACGATCAGGGTCAGGTCAGTCACTGGGCCGCGGAGGTCAGCAATCCGATTGACATGACGCGGCGCGGCTGGACCAAGCGCACCCTGAATTCCGGAGATCGAGTCACGGTGACCATTCGTCCCGCGAAGAACGGCGCGCCGGTGGGGCAGCTGCTCAAAGTGGAACTTGCCAGCGGGCAAACACTCGTGGGCTGGAATCCGGGAGTGCGGTGAGACGGAAATGAGAAGGCTGACCGTTCCTTTGTTGCTCGCAGCAACGCTCACTCTTGGGCCTTCGCTTGCCGCCTGGGCGCAGTCAGGTCCCGCAGCCAAACCCGCGGCTGCAAAGGCGGCACCCGCCCCGCCTGCCCCTCGCCGGGACATTTCGGGGATCTGGGGCCCGGAAGACATTATGGAGGGAATCGCTCCGATGGGAGTGAAGTCGCACGCTCCCTTCACGGATTTCGGAGCCAACCTGGCCAACAACGTCAACAAGCCCGGCGACGGACCGAGGAAAGCCCCGATCACCGCGGTCAACGACCCGCTGGACAGTTGCGACCCCGCCGGATTTCCCCGCGACCTCCTGTTTGAGTTGCGCCCGTTTCAAGCGGTCCAAACGGCGGGCCGCATGCTGATGGCCTACCAGTATCAGCAGGTGTGGCGCGTCATCTGGACGGACGGTCGCGCGCTGCCCAAGGACCCCGATCCGCGCTGGTACGGATACTCGGTGGGGAAGTGGGTGGACGACTACACGTTTGTCGTCGAAACGGTGGGCACGGACGAAAGAACCTGGCTCGACAATGCGGGAGACCCACATAGCGGCGAGATGCGCGTCGAGGAGCGCTATCATCGCCTCGATCATGACACGGTCGAGCTAACCGTAAAGATTGACGATCCGAAGACCTACGCCGCTCCGTGGCTGGCTCGCGACAAATTGCGCCTCAAGCTCATGCCGGCTGACACCGATATCCTGGAAATGATCTGCGCGCCGAGCGAGGCCGAGGAATACAAGAAGACGATGGTGAATCCTCTTTCCAAATAGCCGCCGGGGCGTGCTCAGGCCGGCCCGCTATTTCACTTGCTTTTTGTTCTCCACGTGTTCATCGATCCATTTTAGGATCAGGTCGGCGACCTGGTTGCTGTTTTTGTCCTGCATGAGCATGTGGCTGTTGCCGAGCTGGCCGTACTTCGGCAGATGCATCATGGTCGCGTCCCCGCCCGCCGCGTTGATTTGCTTGACGAATTCCTCACACGAGGCGAACCGCCCCTTCCACATGGTCGGTGAGGAAGGAACGTCTCCCAAATGATCGCCAAAGACAACAAGTGCGGGAATCTTTGCAAGGCTTGAAATCTGCTGCGGGCTGAGCGCGGGGCACACCGTTTCGATCGTGATCACCGCTTTGATATCGGTGGAATTCAGAAGCGCAGCCTGCTCGGGGAAGAAGCCCGATTCGGAATGGCCCATCAGGACGGCGCCTTTTAGTTTGATTGCGAGGCCGGACAAGTTCGTCCACGTAGGGTTCGGAGTGGGCAGTTGCGCGTTCAGATCCGGAATCACCTGTTTGCCGAATTCCTCGAACGCTTCCACCGGAAATTGCTCGTCCGCAAACGCCTTGCCCATGCTGGGCCCAAAGCGAAAGAGCAGCCAGGCGATTTCGTGCGTCGCGGTGCGAAGCTCCGGCATGTCGCTCGCGGGCCGCTTGCCCAACTTAATTTCGTTGTAGATCGTCGGGTCGAAGCCGGAACGCGCGCGAGAAACCTGGTCGGGTAGATACACGGCGCGATGTTTGCGCAGAAAATATTCGTTCCAGCCCATGCGGCCGTCGGGCGTGGTTTCGTAACTCTTCGAGCTGAGGCAGCAACCGTGCACCATCACCACCGGCACGTGCGAATCGGCGCCCTCGGGAATTTGGTATTGCACGTACATCTGGTCGACGGTGATGTTCCCGGTGTTGATGCCCGTGCCCAGAAATCCGGTGCTTGATCCGGTGAGAGCGTCGGTGAAAACCGAGCGGCCACCGACGAAGAAGCTGCCTTGCTCTTTCAATACGAGGGAGTCGGCCGTGGCCACTGCCGCGGCTGCGAGTAGCAGAAACGTGGTCGTGGCGATCAGAACACTCGGGCGAACGGAGCTCTTAACTCGGCGTACGTTTTCCACGGGACTCCTTTCGGATGGCAAGTTGGACGGGTTTAGTCTGTCGCAGTTATAGCATGAACGCGGGCAGGTCCAATAATTTGCCAGGTACTTGCTGGACGGCTCTAAAAAGAAGTCGATTTTGTCATTCTGAGCGAAGCGAAGAATCTCTCTTCGGTTTAACGCCGGAACAGAGAGATTCTTCGCTTCGCTCAGAATGACAAAAGTCTTAGCCACGATTGAACGGAACCCCACAGGCTGAGCGCCTGTGCTACTCGACCGTGGTGATCGCGCCGAGGCTGGCGGAACTTACGAGCGCCGCGTATTTCGCGAAGACGCCCGTTTTGTAACGCGGGGCGGGCGCTTTCCATTTCGCGAGGCGCGACTGGATTTCCGCTTCGCTCAGATCGAGTTGCAACGTTTTCTTGGCCAGATCGAAAATGATTTGATCGCCTTCGGCGACAATGGCGATGGGTCCGCCGCGTGCAGCTTCCGGAGCGGCGTGCCCGGCCATGAGGCCGCGCGTCGCGCCGCTGAACCGGCCGTCGGTGAGAAGCGCGACGTCTTCGCCGAGGCCCTGGCCCACGAGCGCTGCCGTCAGGCCAAGCATTTCGCGCATGCCAGGCCCTCCACGTGGGCCCTCATAGCGGACAACGATCACGTCGCCCTTCTTAATCTGTCCCTTTACGGCGGCGTCCATGGCGTCTTCTTCGCGGTCGAACACGCGCGCCGGTCCGCGATGATACGGTCTTTCGTGACCGGAAAACTTCAGGACGCAACCGTCGGGGACGAGGTTGCCCTTGAGGATCATCAGGCCGCCGGTGTCTTTGATCGGATTGGAAAGCGGGCGGACGACGTCCTGTCCCGGGCGTTCTTTCGCGCCGAGGGCTTCTTCGTCCAACGTCTTGAGGCTCGCCGTCATCTGGCCGCGGTGCAGCAGGCCGGCGTCGAGCAAGCGTTTCGCGAGAAGCGCTGTCCCGCCGGCGTTGTATAAATCAACTGCCGTATACGTTCCCCACGGCTTCATGTCCGCGAGGAGAGGGGTCCTCGCGCTGATGTCGCCGAAATCCTCCAGGCGAAGGCCGACCTCCGCTTCCTTTGCCATCGCGAGCAAATGCAGAACAGCATTCGTCGAGCCGCCCGTGGCGACGACCGCCGAAATCGCATTTTCAAACGCCTGGCGCGTAAGAATTTTTCGCGGCGTCACGCCTTTGCGCAACAACTCCATCGCTAGAGTGCCGGCGCGGTAGGCGGCGTCATCTTTGCGCGGATCGGTCGCGGGCACGTTGCCGAGGCCGATGGGCGTCAGGCCGATGAACTCCAAAGCCATCGCCATCGTATTCGCCGTGAATTGGCCGCCGCATGCGCCCGCGCCCGGGCAGGCAACGCTTTCGATTTCCTTCAGGTCCGCGTCGCTCATTTTTCCTGCGGCGTGTGTGCCGACGGCTTCAAATACATCCTGAATCGTAACGTCGTGCCCGCGGAATCGTCCGGGCTGGATCGAGCCACCGTAGAGAACGAGGCCCGGGGCGTTCACGCGCGTGAGACCCATCGCGGTGGCGGGAATGGTCTTGTCGCAGCCGCAGAGGCAGACCATGGCGTCAAACATGTAACCCTGGCCGACAAGCTCGATGGAATCCGCAATGATTTCGCGGCTCACAAGAGAAGCCTTCATTCCCTCGGTGCCCATCGTTTCGCCGTCGCTGATGGCGATGGTGTTGAATTCGAGCGGTGTGCCGCCGGCCGCGCGCACGCCTTCCTTCACTTTTTCCGCGAGCTTGCGGAGGTGCGAGTTGCACGGCATCGCTTCGATCCAAGTGTTGGCGATGCCGACGAGGGGTTTCGCGAGGTCGGCGTCGGTGAGGCCAATGGCGTAAAAATACGCGCGCGCAGGGGCCCGCGACGGGCCATCGACGATGATGCTGCTGCGTTCCCTCAAACGCGAATCCATGATTCTGATTCCTCCGGAATAGTGGCTAGTGGCGAGTGACTAGTGGCTAGCAAAAGGCGCGGGGTGGGTTTGACTAGCCACTCGCCACTAGTCGCTAGCCACGGTTTTACGCGCCTTCGGCGATTACGCGGTTCTTTTTCATCCACGGCATCATCGAGCGCAATTCGGCGCCGACTTTTTCGATGGGGTGCTTCTGGCCTGCTTCGCGCAATTCCTTGAAGCGCTTCAGGCCGGTCGCGGCTTCGTTCATCCATTCCTTCGCGAATTTGCCGGATTGAATGTCGGCCAGGATGGTTTTCATGCGCTCCTTGGTAGCCTTGTCGATCACGATAGGACCGCGGGTTAGATCGCCGTACTCCGCGGTGTTGGAAATCGAGTAGCGCATTTCGGAGATGCCGCCTTCGTAGACGAGGTCGACGATCAGCTTCATCTCATGGCAACACTCGAAATAGGCCATCTCGGGAGCGTAACCCGCTTCGACCAGCGTTTCGTATCCCGCCTGAATCAGCGCCGTCAGCCCGCCGCAGAGCACCGATTGCTCGCCGAAGAGGTCGGTCTCGGTTTCCTCGCGGAAATTGGTTTCGATCACTCCGGCACGTGCGCCGCCAATGCCGGCCGCGTACGCGAGTCCAATTTTCTTCGTGTCGCTGGCCGGGTCCTGATGAATGGCAAGGAGGCAGGGAACTCCCGCGCCCTGCGAAAACTGATGGCGCACCAAGTGTCCCGGGCCCTTCGGCGCGACCATGAAGACGTTCACTTCCTTCGGCGGCTTGATGAATCCGAAATGGATGGAGAATCCGTGCGCCAGCGCCAGATATTTTCCGGCGCGCATGGCGGGAGCAACGTCGGCATCATAAATTCCGGGCGTGAGCTCATCGGGGGTGAGGATCATGACGATGTCGCCCTTTTCGGCGGCTTCGCGCACGGACATCACTTTCAGCCCGGCCTTCTGCGCCTTGGCGACGGAGGCGCTCGTGGGTTTCAACCCGACGATCACGTCGCAGCCCGAATCCGCCAGGTTCATAGCGTGGGCATGTCCTTGCGATCCGAAACCGATGACGGCAATTTTTTTGTCCTTGATGTAATTCAAATCCGCGTCTTTATCGTAGTAAACCCGCACAAATCCTCCTGTGGCGATCCGATCGTTTCAATTTTCTGGTGTGTGGCGGCTCTGTTTGGAGCAGTACACATTATGCCCGGTAAGGCCGCTCTCTGCCAGTACCTCCCCTCGATTTCGGTGGGGCGCGAAACGCGAAGGGACGCCGGCCGTCTGCCGTAGCGCCCACACTTTCCTTCACACGTTATTCATCAACAATTGAGCGTGTTTTTACCTTTGCGCGTGGAAAACGGATTACAAGAAAGGGCCGTTGAGTTATCGGACGACTCTCTAGGAGGATGCTAGTGAAAAAGAAAGCCCTCTCGCGTACTGGTGTATTCACTCGCTTTTCGAAATCGCTTCGCGACGCCCTGCGTGGCGCACTCGCCTTGATTGCAATTCTTGCGCTGGTGCTCACCCCCGCTGCCCCCGGGTTGTACGCGGCGCCATCTCCGGCCAAGGCGCCTATGCCGATGCCGGACGAAGGCGATCAAGACGGCTGCAAGCTGAGCGGCCCCATCAAACACGTGATCTACATCCAATTCGACAACGTTCATTTCCGGCGCGACAACCCGAACGTGCCCTCGGACGTCGAACAGATGCCGAACCTGTACAACTTCCTTACCGGGAATGGCACCGTGCTTAACAATCACTACACCCCGCTGATCTCCCACACGGCAGATGACATCATTACCTCGATTACGGGCGTCTACGGTGATCGCCACGGCCAGCCGGTCGCGAACGACTTTGACTACTTCTCGACGCCCACCGATCCACGGTTCACCTCCTCGTTCGAATACTGGACGGACAAAATTAACAATGCCGGCGATCCGAGCTACTACATGATCACCCCAGAAGGGAAGAATGCTCCGGCACCGTGGGTTTCCTGGACGCGGGCAGGCTGCAACGTGGGCGCTGCTTCTACGGCGAACATTGAACTTGAGAATGTTTTTGGCGACATCAGCACCGTATTTGCCTCCGACCCGACCGTACTGGCGTTTGCGCAGAACGAGGTAAATACCAACTTTGACGGGGCGGTGGCTGACTTTGAGGGCATTGCCATCCACTGTGCGAAGGGCAGTGACGTTTGCTCCACGGCGAACCACGGCGAGCCGGATGCTCTGCCGGACGAGCCCGGAGGCTACACCGGATTCAAGGCCCTGTACGGCCACAAGTTCGTCAAGCCCGTGATCAGCCCCGCCTCGGGCCCGATGCTTGATCTCGACGGGAACCCCATCGAGGACACAGACAACCCGCCGAATCTGGGCTTCCCGGGCTTTGACCCGACCGCCGCGCAAACCTTATCCTACGTTGCAGCGATGCAGGAGCACGGAGTCCCCGTGACCTACGCTTACATCGCCGATGCCCACGACAACCACGATTTCGATTGGAATGCCCAAATAGTGCCATCGGCCTGCGCCACCGATCCCGAGCAGGGTGGCCTGGGGCCGGGTGATGTCTGCTACGTGGCTCAACTGGCGGCTTATGACGAAGCCTTTGGGAAGTTCTTTGCCCGCCTGGAAAAGGATGGGATCACCAAGAAGAACACGCTCTTTGTCATTACCGCCGATGAAAACGATCACTTTGCCGGTGGCGCTCCCTTTAACCAAGGATGTGACGGCGTGAAGGTCCCGTGTGTCTACACGATGGGGAACACAAGCGTGATCGGCGAACTGACCACAGACATGACCGGGCTGCTAGCCACCGAACCCACTCCGCCAGTTACGACCGGGTTCGACATCACCTTCGACATGGCCCCGTCATTTTACGTGGATGGCCAGCCTGCGGCGGGTGATTCGCTGGCGCGTCAATTCGAGAAGGCCGCTGCAGGCCTGACGGCGGTTAACCCTCGGACGGGAGCCACGGACAAACTCATAGCCGCAATGGCCGACCCCGTAGAGCTGAAGCTGCTTCACATGATCACCGGCGATCCGTCGCGCGATGCTACGTTTACCTTCTTTGGTGACCCCGACTACTACTTCACGACCGGTGCGCCGAATTGCAACTCCGCGTGCGTGGTGCAGGACCCCGGCAATGCTTGGAACCACGGCGGCATTCAGCCGGAAATCGTGCACACCTGGCTGGGCATCGTCGGTCCAGGAGTGAAAAATGAAGGGGTGGATAACGACATTTGGTCGGACCACACCGATATTCGTCCGACGATGCTGGTGCTCGCCGGTCTGAACGACGACTACCAGCACGAAGGACGCACGCTGACCGAAGTTCTCGAGCCATCGGCCCTGCCGAGCAGCTTGACCGGTGATGCCGGCGAAGAGTTCGTCGAGCTGGCTCAGGCGTTCAAACAGATCAACGCACCCAACGCCTCGCTGGGCCGCACGAGCCTCCGCATTTCGACCAAGGCTCTAACCGGGAGCGACTCTACCTATTCGAAGCTCGAAGGCAAGCTGTCCGGGATCACAACCGTTCGCGACCTGCTGGCGGGCCAGATGCTGGAGCTGCTGGAGGGCGCGGAATTCAACAACACGAAGGTGTCCGCGAGCGCAGCAGACTCGCTCGTGAAACAAGCTAATCAACTGCTGAACTACGTGAACGAACTCGGGGAAAACTAGAGGGTAGGGCGCGGCCTGCGGATGAAAGTTCGCGGGAAATTATTAGCCTGAGTTCGATCCGAGGAAGAACAATCCGGGCCGGGAGAGCAGCTTTCGAGTGGCTCCCGGCCCGGATGTATTTTGCACGGCTGATGCGCAAATTCGTTGCCGCGCGCGAGAAGCTTCTAGTTAGTTCGGAGGGCCGGGCTTCAGCCCGGCCGTAAGGCGTTAAGCCAAAATTGGCTTCAGCCACTGAAGTGCCTTGGTTTTTTCGCCCCGTCCGCCAATCTTCCGCGGCTGACTCACCCCTTGGCCTGCGGGTAACAGCCGAGGACCTTTACGGAATCGTTGAACTGTTTCAACTCTTCCAGAGCCGTCCGTGTGCTCGGATTGTTCAGTGACGCCTGCAGATCGAGGTAGAAGCAGTAGCTCCAAGGCGTGCCGGGAATCGGGCGGCTCTCGATCTTCAGCAGATTCAAATTGCGCTTGGCGAAAGCGCCCAGGGCTGAGCACAGCGATCCTGGCTTGTGCGCAAGGTGAAGCACGAGCGAGAGCTTGTCTGCGTTTTCCGCGATCTCGGCTGAGGTCGCGAGCAGCAAAAAGCGCGTGTAATTTTCCGGATGATCCTCGAGGTGCTCGCGCAGAATCTGGGCACCGTAGACCTTGGCGGCGCGTTTGCTTGCGATGCCTGCTTTCGTCGGGTCGGCCGCGGCCATCACTTCGCGCACGCTTCCTGCCGTGTCGTCGGTCGCCACGCGCTTGATGGCGGGATGGCTCGCGAAGAACCGTTCGCACTGCGCGAGCGCGACCGGATGGGAAGAAACCTGCGTGATGCGCTCGAACGTCGCTCCCGGAACGCCGATCAGGTAGTGCGCGATGGGGATCACGACTTCGGCCTGGATGTGCAGGCCGCTCGAGATCAACAAGTCGTAGGAACGATGCACGGATCCCGCCAGGCTGTTCTCAATGGGCGCGAGAATGTAATCCGCGACGCCGTCGCTGATGCTTGAGTAGAGCGCCTCGAAGGTCGTCCGGGGAACGAGTTGGATGTCTTCGCCAAGGAGCTTGACCGCCGCTTCTTCGCTGAATGCTCCGCGCTCTCCTTGAAAGGCGATGCGCGAGGATGGCGGGACCTTCATCCCCATCGTCCGCAATTTTTATTTTCTGGAGTGCGAAGCCCGGACATAGGGTCCAAAACTATCAGGGGCGAACCCGTGCGTCAAACGTGCGGGTGGTCTAGAGCAGACTCATCAAAGCTTATTCAAGCCATCCAAACCGGCGACTTTGTACGCTTCAGCGAATGTGGGGTAATTAAAAACTGTGTCCCGGAAGTAATCCATCGTGCCGCCGAAAGAGAGGACGGCCTGGCCGATGTGCACGATTTCGGCGGCGCTTTCGCCGATGACGTGGACGCCGAGGACCTTGCGCGTGTCGGGATGGAAGAGAATCTTCAGCATGCCGGTGTGGTCGCCGACGATTTGGGCTTTGGCGAGCTCTTCGTATTTCGAGATGCCCACTTCAAATGGAATATGCGCTTCGGTCAGTGAGGCTTCCGTTTGGCCGACCATCGAAATTTCCGGGATCGTGTATACGCCGTAGGGAAGAAGCGCCGTGCTCATCTCGGCTGGAGCGCCGAAGATGTGGCAACTGGCGACGCGGCCCTGTTCCATGGACGTGGACGCGAGTGAAGGGAATCCAATGACGTCGCCGGCGGCATAGATATTCGGGACCGAAGTTTGAAATCGATCATTCACGGTGAGCTTGCCGCGCGAGGCGGTTTGGAGTCCCGCCGCTTCGAGATTCAACAGATCGGTGTTGGCCTGCCGCCCCACCGCGTACATCAGGCACGTCGCGTGAATGTGTTTGCCGCTTTCGAGATGGGCGACGACGCGGCCGCGCTCGTCCATTTGAATTCCCGTAACCTTTTCACCGGTGCGGAAGATCGCGCCCTGGCGGCGCATGTGGTAGCGCAGCGCCTCCACGATTTCCGAGTCCACAAAATCGAGGAGCGTGGGGCGCTGCTCGATCAGAGTGACTTCAACGCCCATCGCGACGAGCATCGAAGCGTATTCGAGACCGATCACGCCGCCGCCCACGATGATGAGTTCCCGCGGGATTTCGTCCATGGAAAAAAACTGGTCGCTGGCGATGATTTTCTTGCCATCAAACGGAATATCGTCCGGGTGGGACGGGCGAGTCCCGCAGGCGATCAGCACGTGCGTGGCGTGGAGCATGTGGGCTTCGGTTGGGCCCTGCACCTCGATCGTGTTCGCGTCGAGGAACTGTGCGGTGCCGCAAAGCAGATCGATCCCGTTGCGGCGCAACTGGTCGCGCACAACCCCAGTCTCGCGCTCCACAACTTGCATAACGCGATTGGCCAAATCGCGAATCGAAATGCGGTCCTTGACGACGTAGTCCGAGCCGTAGAACGAACGGTGGCGGAAACCGGTCAGGTGAAGGATGGCCTCGCGGAGCGTCTTGCTCGGAACCGTGCCTCCGTGAATGCAGACCCCGCCTATCATGTCAACCCGGTCGACCATGGCCACGCGCTTGCCGAGTTTCGAGGCGGCGATAGCGCCTTTTTGCCCTGCCGGCCCGCTTCCAATCACGACCAGGTCGTATTGAATCGGCTGCATCAGCCCTCTTCGGCTTTGTTCACGCAGAGTATCTGTTAGCAAAGGTGAGCGCCCTCTTGATGCGGCTGTTTGGGATCCTAACCGCACTAAGTGTAGGGAAGCTTGGCGCGAGAAACAATCCCGACGTGCACGCGCTCACCGTCCGGGTGCGTTTCCGTATAAAGGCGCGGTGTTCGTAAGTAACGTATCTACAGAAAGTTGGCATCCATATCGCGGTTCCGGACGCATTCATTCGATTCAGAAATCGAATTGGGGCTCCTCATTCTGCCCCATAATTGAGACGGACGGATGTACGCCGAGTTGCACTTTCAATAAATTTTATCGGCATCCTCCTCGCGCGGCTTTAGTTGTTTGCCGAGGCGGGCAAATTACGAAGCGGCCGAGAACGATCCGTGTGAAAATATCACGATACGTGGTGAGGAATTCTTGAAACCGAAGCGCGGCTTCGGCCCCTCTAAGACTATAGATTCCATCTCTTTGGGAGCAGCAGCGGGAAATACCCAGGGCCAAACATGCACATCTCCGCGCCGTTCATACGACGACCCGTTGCGACCTCTCTCCTGAGCATTGCCATACTGCTCGCCGGCGGCGTCGCGTTTTATTTGCTGCCGGTCGCGGCGCTTCCCCACGTCGATTTCCCGACGATTTACGTTCGCGCGCAATTGCCGGGCGCAAGCCCTGAAACTGTAGCGTCTTCGCTCGCCACGCCGCTCGAGCGTCAATTCGGCCGCGTCGCGGGAGTCACGCAGATGACTTCCACAAGCCAGCTGGGGAATACCGGAATCACACTTCAATTTGATCTCGATCGAGACATCAACGCGGCGTCGCGCGACGTGCAGGCGGCGATCAACGCCGCGGCCGGCCAACTGCCGGCCAATCTGCCCAGCCTGCCCTGGTATCGCAAGATCAATCCCTCCGAAACGGATATTTTGGATCTGGCGGTATATTCGGACACAATTCCC
>Ga0210410_10002428_pt1 | contig 16698 bp, 9 predicted proteins | sample IncBWC4MmetaG_FD_161058 | JGI IMG/M metagenome (GOLD analysis project Ga0210410, IMG submission 161058) | Forest soil microbial communities from Barre Woods Harvard Forest LTER site, Petersham, Massachusetts, United States - Inc-BW-C-4-M | ecosystem: Environmental > Terrestrial > Soil >... | reverse complement strand
GACGGTATTTCTTTCCACGCGCAGGTTTTCGATGACCCCGTTGTTCCACGTCCACAGAAACATAGCGCCCTGATAGCGTGCCATGCGCGGACTCTTTCCATTATTGATACAGAGATTTCCTTCCACGACGCTGTCGTGCGTGACGTATCCCGCGCCGAACACCGCGACGCAATAACCCTGCGTATCATGTCCGTAGTTATCGAGAACGGAGTTGCGTGTGTTTCCCCAGTCGATATCAAAAGCGCCGCCATCCACACCGGGGCTGTCCGTCAGAAATGCCTCGTTCTTGCTGACTACACAGTCCTTACACATCCATGTCCAGATGGCGTTTGGCGTGCCGATGGATTGCGTCGGCTGCATGCCGGTGTGCCACGCGGCGCTGTTATCAATCAGACCGTCCTTCACTTGAAATAGGATGATGCCGTCGCCGCACACGTCGTGCACGGAGGAATTGCGCACAATCACATGGGTATTCCAGTTCTCTTCGGCGACCTCGCCAAAGTTACCGCCACCAACCAGGATACCCGCCCATTGCTCGGTGCGGTAAGCGGTAACTCCTTCGACGAGCACGTCATCGAAATGCTGTTGAACTTTTCCCGGCGAGATCACCACCAAGCCGCTCTCTTTATGTTTCATTTCGCCGCCATGCACATCGTGGACCAGCAGATTTCTGATGTGAATGTGGTGAAGGATTCCCGCATGGCCGCTGACAAAAACGCCAAAAACGGTACCGCCGGAAAATTCGATCGAATCTACGTCCCAGTACTCCTGATCAAACAGTTTGAAGGCCTCCTCATCGCCTTTACCGGCAAGAACCCTCGGACGCGCACCCTGGCCATAGGCCGACAAACGGATCACGGCCGATGCAGAACCCGAACCCTTCGGCCAGAGGAAGCCATGGCATTCCGTTCCGCGCTTCAGATAAATCACGTCTCCGGGCAGAAACTGATGCGCGTTTACTTCGTCGAGCGTATGCCACGCCGTCGCAGGTGAACGCCCTTCACCGCTCTTCTCCGCGACACTACAATCGACGTAATACTCGCTTCCTGCGATGGCATCGTCGGTGGCACTGACCGGGTACACGACCACGCTGTCAGTTCGTGGTCTAACGCTAGAACGCGGAGGTGTCCCCGCCAAAGTACGGTCAGCAACAGGCCAGAGAAAAATGCAAAGGCTTGCAACACGAAGAAAAATTCTTCTCATACGGTTCCCCAAAATTACTCGATGAACTGATAGCTTCTTCTCCATGAAAGCCTTTGGGCCAGCAACTCGCGGCGTGCTTCTCAAGCTCCGCTCCAGGTTGGCGGTCTCTTCGGTTCTCGCGCTGCAAAAGGCTATTTCTTTTGGCCGTAGTACGCTGTGCCGCCATGCTTTCGGAAGAAATGCTTTTGCTGAAGATACTTGGAGATCGGACGCGCCTTGGGATTTGCCACGAGTGTTTGAGAAGCCATCGCGGCAATTTCTTCCAGAACGACCGCGATGTGAGCCGCTTCCTCGGGTGTTTTTCCCCAACAAAAGGGAGCATGGCCGGCAACCAGCACGGCGGGCGTATGGAACGGATCAAGCTTTGCGAAGCGGCGAACGATCACGCGACCCGTGTTGGCCTCATAGTCGGAGCGAATTTGCGCCGGCGCCAGTGGCTTGGTGACCGGCACTGGGCCGTGAAAGTAATCGGCATGCGTGGTGCCGAAACACGGAATTTCCCGCTGCGCTTGAGCCCAGGAAGTTGCGGCGCGCGAGTGCGTATGGCCCACGCCGCCTATTCCGGGAAAGGCCTTGTAGAGAATCAGGTGCGTGGGAAGATCGGAAGATGGGCGCAAAGACCCTTCGACGACCTTGCCATCCAGATCCACCACGACAAGATCTACAGGCTTCATCGTTTCATAAGGAACGCCGCTCGGCTTAATGACTACTAGTCCTTCGTCCCGCGTAATTCCGCTGGCGTTTCCGAAGGTGTAAAGAACCAGTCCGCGTCGCACCAGTTCCAAGTTTGCTTCCAGAACCTCCTCGCGCAAGCTTGTGAGTCTCATACGGCGCCTCGCGCTGCGGCGGCGATCCTGCGCAACGATGAGAGCACGCCTCCCGCAAGCAGAGGTTTCGAGTCTGCCTTGCCAAATGCAAAATACAATTCACGATAGATTTGATAGAGCTCATCGTAAGTTCGCGCGGCAATGGGGTCGGGTTCAACGACGCGAAAACCTGGGCAGATGGCGTCTTGCGCTTCTTCGATCGAGAGAAACGTGCCCACAGCGAGGAACGCAAAGATCGACGAACCCAGGCTCGTTACCTCTGCTTGCGGGACAAGCACCGGCTTGTTCAAAACGTTGGCATATACGCGATTCAAGACAGGATTCTTCTGCGGAATTCCGCCCGCGTTGATTATACGGCGGATCGGAACGCCATACTCCGCCATGCGGTCCAGAATGACGCGTGTGTGAAACGCAGTGCCCTCGATGGCGGCAAAGAGTTCATCCTGCGGAGTGTGCGTCATATTCCAACCAAATGTGATGCCGCCGAGGTCAGGGTTGACGAGGATAGTGCGATCTCCATTGTCCCACGTTAGACGCAGCAGTCCGGTCTGACCCGCACGATACTCTTCGAGACCGGCAGCAAGCTCTTTGACCGGCCGGCCAGCACGGCGCGCGATGACGCCGAACAAATCGCCGGTAGCAGACAAACCAGCTTCGACACCGGTCTTCTTGGGATCGATCGAGCCTGGCACGACGCCGCACACACCGGGAATCAAGCGTGTGGCATCGCTGATGGCCATGATGCAGGTGGCCGTGCCCACGACATTGGAAACGTCGCCGGGGCGCGCGCCGGCTCCAATGGCGTCCCAGTGAGCATCGAACGCACCCACAGGAATGGGAATACCAGCGCGCAAGCCGAGTTTCTCCGCCCATTTTCCGGAGAGACCCCCCGCGATCACATCGCTGGTCGCATATTTTCCATTCAACTTTTCACGTACGCCGCCAAGCAGCGGGTCAACCGCTTGCAAAAAATCCTCAGAAGGAAGTCCGCCGAGCGAAGCGTTCCACATCCATTTGTGGCCCATCGCGCAAACAGATCGCGGCGCGTCCGCGGGATCTTTGATGTCGCAAAGCACGGCGGTGAGCATGTCGCAATGCTCGAAAGCGGTAACAAAGCGGCTGCGTTTTTCCGGATTGTGACGGAGCCAGTGCAGCAGCTTCGAAAAGCCCCATTCCGAAGAATAAACGCCCCCGCACCACTGGATCGCTTCCAGATTTCGGTTGTGCGCGGTCTCGGTGATGAGCGCGGCTTCGCGCCATGCCCGATGGTCGCACCACAGATAATAATCGTCGAGCGGATCGAATCCTTCTCCGACCGGGATGACGCTCGATCCCGTGGTGTCCAGCGCAATGGACACAATCTGATCACCGGAGACCTGCGCCGCTTGCAGAGCCTTGGGCATGGCTTCGATCAAGGCGCGCATGTGGTCCGCATGGCTCTGCGTGGCGTAATCCGGATCATCCTTGGTGCGATGAAGCGGATACTCGACGACAGCCGAACCCAAACGTCCTCGTTCGCTGTCGACAATGGCGACGCGAACGCTGAGCGTGCCGAAATCAACGCCTGCGACGATATTCATAGGATTCTTGAGCTCATTTGTTGAATCGTTCGCAAGAAAACACTTCGCCGGGCGCAGTGCTTACCGCGCATGCCAATACGTCTCCCAACCAAGATATCGAGTAGCAGCCTGGTGAACCGCTCCCGCAACAGTGGAGAAATTTGCGGCGACATGGTGCTCGAATCCGTTTTCACAGATGTACCGCAGAAGCCGTTGCATCTGCGGGATCTCGACCACACCGGCCCCGCCAAAAGTTTCCAATGGATCATCGGTGAACGCACCACCGCCGACGTAACCGCGAATTCTTCCCGTGCTGTCATCGGTGGAAAAGCGCGCGTAGCTCATCGCGCCGGACTTGACGCGCCCCACGCAGGTGCCGAAGGTATTGTCCTTCCCGACGGTGCCCGCGATGATTTCTTGATAGTCCATTTTGACGTCGCGGAAGAAATGCTTGGGCAGATTGCTGCAGTGGAAGCACACCGCTTTATCCGGGTGGCTGCCGTAGTTATTGTTCCAGTCGAGCAAAGCGCTGGGAGTTTCCGAGGCCAGCCGCAGGGCATGCATACTGAGCACACCGCACACATCTACTTCGCAGGCGCTCGAAAGCAGATCGTCGCTCATCATGCTCATCACCGTGCAAGGCACAACACCGAGGTTTTCCTCGATCGATGTCCAGCACTGGACCGCGCTGATCTGGACGGATGCGGATTTCATCCAATCTTCGACGACAGCGCCCAGCTTGGCCATTTTCAACAAAGCCGGCTGAGGAACACCACTGGTGGAAACATATCTCTGAATGGCTTGCAGCTTGCGCACGGCGTGCTCGTCGTCGTCTTTCATACGTCCAATGCGGCCAAGGACTTCGGAAAGATCCAGCGTTTCGACGGAAATACCTGATGCTTCGAGGAGTTTTTCGCTGTAGCGGACCGTATTGAAGGCCGCGGGTCGAGCACCAATCGCACCGATGCGCAGATTCCGCAGGCCGTTTACGACGCGGCAAACTCCAGCAAACCACGCCAGGTCTTTCTTGAACTCTTCGGAATCGGGAGCCACGGTGTGCAGCGTCGTCAGCGAATAGGGAATCCCATATTGCTTGAGGTTGTTGCAGGCAGACATTTTGCCGCAGAAGCTATCGCGCCTATGCGAGATGGACATCTTCGCGGGCGCATCCGGAGTGGCTTGAACGAGCACGGGAACGTCCAGCCGCGCGAGTCTCAGCGTGTCGGCAATGGCGCGCTCGTCGCCAAAGTTGGGTAGCGCGACGATTACGCCGGAAATTCTGTGAATGTTTGCTTGAAACAGGGCGGCGCAGCGCTTCGCTTCTTCGTGAGTCTCCACTGCTCCGTGCTTGCTCTCTTCGGGGCCGAGGACAACCACATCCATGCCCACGCTCTTTAGCGTCGCGATCATCTCTTCGCGGCCGGACTTCGCGAGATGGTCGGGAAAAAATCCCCGGTTCCCAACAATAAGCCCCATCGTCATTTTTTCTTTGTGCATAATCCCTTTTGCTCTCCCGAAGTGTGCAACGCTTCCGCTCTCTCAAGTCAGGGAAGCCAGCTTTACCATAACTGCGATCGTTGCTTGGGCGGCGCAAAGCGATAGCAATACAGGGCTCCAACCAAAAACAGGATGCCGCCCCACCAGATGTTAGCGTGCAACTGAAACAACACCACGGGATGCTGGGGCGGGTGGCCCAACTCGTAGAGCCCCGCGGCCAGGATCAGAAAACCATTCACAAGCAACGATATCCCGATAAAAAACCAAATGGAAACCATGCTGCCGACCTCCAGCTGCCAGAACTACCAGAAAATAATATTCAGCACAAAAAACACGACAGCAACCACCCCCGCCCAAAAAAGAGGCTTCTGATACACGGGAATATTTCCGACGGACGGAACCGGCGTCAACCCGTAAACCAAGCCGGTCAATTCCGCGTCAGCTTTCGGTTGCGTCGCCAAACTCACCACAACGGTCACAATCACGCAAACGATAAACGACCACAGCGCCTGATACATATCCTGCGCCAGCGCCTTGGCATTCGGTGAAAGCGCCACATACCGGAGCGCCGTCGGATCCGCCTTAACCCACGTCCACATGCCTATCGACGACATAGTGCCGCACAGCAACCCCAAGAAGCCGCCCGGGCCTGTCGCTCGCTTCCACAACATGCCAAGAACTACCGTCCCGAATAACGGAGCGATGAAGAAGCTGAACAGCGCCTGCACGTAATCCATAATGCTGGCGAACTGCATCACCAGATAGGCCGTACCGATACTGATGAGTACGCCAATCACCGTCGTCCAGCGGCCCATGTTCACATAGTGATGGTCACTGCCCTTGGTATTGATCAATGGGCGGTAGATGTCATAGGTCCAAACGGTGGTAAATGCACTCACATTTCCCGCCATGCCGGACATGAAACCAGCAATCAGTGCCGTAATTCCAAGTCCCAGCAGACCGGGACCACAATACCGCGCCAGCATGAGCGGAAGCACGTCGTTGTAGCTATAAACTCCAGGGGCGCCCGCGGCGTTTTGGCCGACGAGTTTCATCGGCAACACGGCTAGTCCGAGCAGGCCAGGCAGGATCACGATGAGCGGCACCATCATCTTGAATCCCGCGCCGATGATCGGCGCCATCTCGGCACTGCGGATATCCTTCGCGGCCAAGATGCGCTGTACGACAAGAAAATCCGTTGTCCAGTAACCCATCGAGATGATCGCGCCCAATCCAAACACAATCCCAACCCAGTTGATTCCCATCGGATTGTTCGTGAAGGAGCCCAGGCCGGACCACAAGTGCACGTATTGCTCCGACGCTCTTTGTGCAATTTGCGCTTTCAAATTGCTCCAGCCGCCAGTCTCGTACAAACCAAGGATTGGAATCAGCAGCGCGCCAGCCCAAATCAAGAAGAATTGCAGCACTTCATTGAAGATTGCGGACCTCAACCCGCCTAACGCGACATAAATCGCTACCGTACCCGCCGACACCCAAATGCTGAAATTGATGTCCCAACCAAGCACGATCTGCATGACCTTGGCCATGGCGAACATATTTACGCCGCTCATCAGCACGGTCATAAAAGCGAACGAAACCGCTGAGACAGCGCGCGCGGGCTCTCCAAAGCGCAATTTCAAATAGCCGGGCACCGAGTGAGTTTTTGAAATGTAGTAAAACGGCATCATTACCAACGCAAGGAACAGCATCGCCGGTATCGCGCCAATCCAGTACCAATGCGTTGCCAGAATTCCGTATTGATATGCCGATCCTGCCCAGCCCATAAGCTCCAGCGCGCCAAGATTCGCTGAAAGGAAACTAAGCCCTGCCACCCAGGCCGTCATTTCGCGCCCGGCCATGAAGAAATCTTCGCCGGTGTTTGCGCGTCCGCGCAGGTAGAATCCAATGGCCAGAACAAGCGCGAAATAGAAAATGATGATGGCCAAATCGACCGGCGAAAGATGAACGAGTCTCTGAACGCTCACCAGGGCAAGGGCGATAGTCATGGGCGAGTTGATGGGTCCTCTCTTACTGCCTGAGCGTAAAGTCTCCCTGGAGTTCCATCTTCGCGGAAGAACTGCCTACCAAGATGGAAAACTTGCCGGGTTCCGCCTTCCAACCGGCTTTTTCAACGTCATAAAAAGAGAATGCGCGGCGATCCAGGCTGACAGTGACTTGTTTGGTTTCGCCGGGCTGCAAATAAACCTTCGCGAAGCCTTTCAGTTCTTTGACTGGACGTGGAACGCTGGCGTGCGAGTCGCCAACATAAACTTCGGCCACTTCCGCTCCCGCGCGCGATCCGGTGTTCTTGACGTTGAACGACACCGTAACAGGCGCGCTGAGGTTTGCCGAAGCCGGCGTGACTTTCAAATCGCTATATTGAAATGTCGCGTAGGAAAGCCCATAGCCAAACGGAAAAAGCGGCTTTACCTCGGCGCGGTCGAAGTGCCGGTATCCCACGAAAATTCCTTCTTTATACTCGACGCGCTTGGTGCCGCTTTTTGGGTAGTAGCTAGCGAAAGCCGCGTTGTCTTCCCAACGGCGTTCAAACGATGCCGGCAATTTCCCGGAGGGACTGACATCCCCAAACAGAATTTGCGCTAAAGCCGTGCCACCCTCCTGGCCGGGATACCAGGCATGGAGTAATGCCGGAACCCGGTCGATCCAGCTTGTCATGTCCACGTTGCCGCCCGCGGTCAAAACAACGATTAAGTTTTTGTTTACCTCGGCAATCTGTTGGATAAGCGCATCCTCGCCGCCAGGCAGCCGGAACGTCCGGTCCCCGCCCTCACTTTCTGTTGCGGGATCGAACCCCACGCAAAGGATGACGGCGTCCGCCTTGGAAGCCAGCGCTTTTGTCTCCGCGTCCAAAGCCCGTGTGGGCGCGGCAACGCCGAATCGCACGGTAGCCGTCCCCACATTCTCGAAATATTCCAGCCGGATTTTGTAGAGTTTGCCCGCCTGCAAATGCTTTGAAAAAATGTCTAGAGTCTCCGAGTGGCGCTGCCAGTCGTCGATAACACGCGTGTCATTGATGTATAGCCGGACACCATCGTCCGCGGAAACATAAAACTTATAGTCGTCCTCTGTCTGCGGAACGTAGTAGCCCGTCCAACGCGCGGAAAAATGATCGACTGGACCGTTGTCGGCGTAGCTGCCTTCTCCCCAATGAAAATCCACTCGCTCATCGGAGCGCATCAGCGCCGGCTCGCCCTGCAGCTCCTCATTGTTAAAATATTCCCCTTTCAGTCCGTGGCCGCCGCCAGGGATAGTTACAAAATCCGTCTGATTGGCAATCGCGTCGAGCGGCACCGCCTCCGCGGCATAAAGCACACTAACGTTCCTTCCCAGATAGTTGCTGATTCCTTCTAGGTAGCTCACGGAATTGAACGGCTTTGTCAGAGAACTTCCGCCACCGCCAATGACCGCGGGATAGGCGTCCGGTCCAAGAACGGCGATACTCTTAATTCTCGTCCTGTCGAGTGGAAGCAGGTTCCCTTCGTTCTTCAAAAGGACCATGCCACTGCGCGCTTCTTCCAGCGCGACTTCCCTGCCTTCCTGGCTGTAAACAGGAATGGTCAGATCTGTCTGCTCTCGATCGTAAAAGCCGAACTGAATTGCTTTGAAGAGGATGTGTCGCACCTTCTCGTCGATGGTCGCCTCGCTGACCTCACCGCGCTGAATCGCCGGCAAAAGCGTTTGCTTATTCATGAACAAGGCGGAGGGCATTTCGAGGTCGAGTCCGCCATTTGCTGCGGCAATTCCGTCGTGCGTGGCGCCCCAATCGGACATCAGGATGCCGTCGAATCCCCATTCCTTCCTTGCAATCCTGGTGTTGAGATACGCGTTCTCCGTCATGTACACGCCGTTCACCAGGTTGTAAGCGTCCATGATCGCTCCGACCTTCGCCTCCTTGACGGAAGCTTCGAACGCAGGCAGATAAATCTCACGCAGCGTCCGCTCATCTACATCGGAGCTGTGATCCATGCGGCCGTATTCCTGATTGTTGGCCGCAAAATGTTTGGCCGTGGCAATCACGCCTTGCGCTTGAATCCCCCGGATCAGCGAAACGGCCATCCGCGATGCCAGATACGGATCTTCCCCAAGGTATTCGAAATTCCGCCCGTTCATCGGCGTGCGATAGATATTCATTCCCGGCGCAAGGATGAAATGGACGCCGCGCGCGCGTGCATCCTTGCCCATCATCGTTCCCACGCGCTCGGCCAGCGCCGTATCCCAGGAGGCAGCGAGAGCGATTCCGGCCGGGTATGCCGTCGTCGGGCCGTAATCGTGCACGCCAAGAGGACCATCCGACATTCGCAGTGCCGGGATACCCAGCCGCTCGATGGGCCGAATATAGAAATCGTTGACGCCGCCAATCAAAGTGATTTTTTCATCCAACGTCATTTTGACGAGCAGCGCATCCACCCTCTTCTCTATTTCATCCGCAGATGGACGTGCCGTCTGGCCAACTGCGCGCTGCGCCAAAGGAAGAATCAAAACAGCGAGAATCGCCGCTCGAACGAACAAAAAGACTCGTCTCGTCAGAACAATGGCCATGATGAATCTTATTTTTCCTCCACGATCGCAGCATCCCACGGTTTAAGAGTAATCCTCTGTCCGCGCACCACGGTATTCTGTGCAAGTAGGTCCGCGCCCGAACCATATGCGTAGTCAAAGCTCTGCGGTTCGCTGGAATAGTTCAGAAAATAGTGCAGCGTCTTTCCTTTCCGGTTTTGTCCATGTTTGACACGAACCACTGGAGGCAGGCTCTGATCGGATCCGGTCAAGCCGGATTTTTGCAAAACATCCAAGACAACCTGCTGCTGCAGCTTCTCGCTTAGCACAGTGCCTTCGTACGTCAGCGTTCCTTTTCCAAACGCATTGCGCGTGATGGCCGGATACTTTGCAAAAAATGGATGATCGTAGTACGCGAGGGCATCCGCCGTGTCGGGAACCAGCATCTCCGCCCACTCGGAAACTTTGTTTTCGCTTCCGGCGTGAAACGGATCGTCCTTCAACGCCAGCGGCTGCCGCAAGCTAGAGAACTCCTGGTAATGGAATCCGGCAGCCTCGCGCAAAGGTCCCGGCGCCATCTCCCAGCGAACCGTCGAGTACTCATTGCAAAATCCACTCTTGAACGACATCACCAGATTTCCACCGCCACGCACGTACTCCGACAACCGCTTCAGCAGCGCGTCGCTGGCTATGTACAAAGGCGGAACCACAATCACTTTGTATTCCGCGAGATTCATGCTCTCCGGGAAAACAAAATCGACGCCGACGTTCGCTCGATAAAGCACGCCATACATCTGGCGCAGAATCGTGCGGTAATTCTCACGGTCGCTGAACTTCATGAACTCCAGCCCGTAGCTCGAATCATTGCTGTACAAGATGGCAACCTGATTCTTGCGCTGAAAGTCCGTGATCTCCGGTCCAATTCGTTGCAGTTCGTGCGCCGTGCGGCTAACTTCTTCGTACGCCCGCCCCGGCTGCAAATCGTGTCCCAGCACGCCCTTCCAGTAGGTCTCCTGGCCGTAATGGATAGAATGCCAATGCCAGTACTCCACCATGTTTGCGCCCGAGGCCACATGCGTGTACACATCCAGGCGCAGCTGTCCGTCGTAGGGAGGAAACTGTTCCTTCGAATCCCACCCAATCGCCTCCGCGTTGGTTTCCGTGATGAGATAATTTGTTTTCTTCAGAGAACGGATGTAGTCGCCCACATACGAAGACCCCTCGCCGTCAAACTGATCCTGCGTGCCGTGATACGGATTCGCTGCCGCAATGTCCAAAATCTTCGCGACATCCGATTCGTTAACCACTGGCAGGGGCGGCCCTGCAAAATCGTGCATCACGAATTGTTCCGGTCTTTTGTATTCGTTGACGATTCCGGCTTGCCACGCCAGAAAATCCGTCGTTAACCATTGCGAATACCTTTCCCACTCCAGTTTCCATCCCGGGTTTATAATTCCGTCGCGTGGCGGCAACTCGGACCAGTCATTCAGTCGCTGGCCCCAATAGTTGAGTCCCCAGATCCTGTTCAGCTCATCGACCGTTTTGAATTTCGATTTCAGGTATTCCTGGAATCCGACTTGCACATCGTGGTTTGCCGCGTAAGCCGACGACGTCTCATTGTCGATCTGAAAGCCGATAATGGCCGGCTCGTTTTTGTAGTGCTCCAAAATCTTCCGAATCACGCGTTCGCAATAAAAACGGTACGTGGGATTCGCAAGGTCCGTATTCTGCCGCAACCCGTAATAGAGAGTCTGGCCCCCAAGCCGCGTCACGATGATTTCAGGATGCTCTTTGTACATCCAGGCGGGAATCGAATACGTCGGCGTGCCCATGATGATTCGAATGCCGGCCGCGTGCAGTTTTGCCACCGCGCGATCCATCCACGCGAATTCAAATTTCCCGTCTTCCGGCTCCCACAATCCCCAGCTCGATTCGCCAATGCGCACAACGTTGATGCCAGCTTTCTGCATCAGCGCGACGTCCTGATCCAGCCTCTCATACGGCATATATTCCGGGTAATACGCCACGCCGTAAAGGATCGTATCCATGCGATCGGGGCGAAACGCCTCACGCGATTGCGGCACGGCAGGAATTGCGCCAAGCAGAGAGACTCCCAGGATGAGAGCGGCCAGCTTGCCTCGCAGAATCAGCCTCCCGAATAATTCCCCAACGCCCATAAGCTCCGCCTGCCTCGCCGCATCTCTATATCTGTTCAGAGCGATTCGCTGCCCGCTGATTCAATGCCGTCGATTCTCGCAGCACCAGATTCGTCTTGAGAACGTACTCCGTTCCCTTTGGGCTCGGCGTCTTGCTCTGCACATCATTCAAGAGCGATTGAAACGCAAGCCGCCCCAGCTCCGCTTGCGACATCTCAATGGTGGTCAGCGGCGGCAAAATATATTGAGAAATACGAATGTTGTCGAACCCGATCACCGACAGTTCCCCTGGAACCGCGATCTTCTCCGCATAGCTCTTCCGCATCACTCCCATCGCCGTCATATCGTTGGAGCACAGCACCGCGGTTGGTCGCGAACGCAGACTCACGAGTTTTCCAAACGCCGCTTCTCCACTTTCCAAAGTGTGGTTTCCTTCCACAATCAACTGCGATTCCACGGTCAAGCCGATCTCATTCATGGATTGCACGAAAGCTTCCCGCCGCGCCGTCGCGGATTTCAGCGCCAGTGGCCCAGTGATAAAACCGATTCGCTCGTGCCGCAACGCGGCCAGATGCTGAACCGCCTGCCGAATGCCGTGGAGATAGTCGATTCGAATATTGCTCACGTGCGGTCGCTGCGGTCCCACGTCCACGAACACTAGCGGAATGTTGCGCAGCTTCAGGTCGTCCAGTAGCGATTCTTCCATCCCGAACGTCATAATCGCGACGCCCTCAACCCGGTGTTCCAGCATTCGTCGCACGGCCAGCTTCATGCGGTTGGGATCGTGCACCGTGGACGTCAGCAAAATTTCGTAATTGTTCGCCACCGCGGTTTCTTCAAAAACGTGCACGATTTCAGGAAAGAAGGGGTTGGTAATTTCCGAAACGATCAATCCAAAGATTCGGCTCCGCCCCGAAACCAAAGCCCGAGCCTGCGTATTGGGAAAATACCCAAGCTCTTCCACCACCTTCCACACCCGCTTAGCCAGCAGCGGCTGCACCGTAGGCAAACGGTTAATCGTCCGCGACACCGTCGCCGTCGACACCTTAGCCCGTTTCGCAATCTCCCGTATATTCATAGTTCGTTAAGCGACCGCAGTCATGAACCAAACGCGTTGGCTCGCAGTATAATACTCGCCTCCCCTCCGCGCCTTTTGACTTTTCCCGGTTCTTTCGCTGTAACAAGTGGGCAAGGCCGCATAGCTAACGATGGGCCTGGCTGCCGCTCAAGAAAGAGGTGAGGCAACCAGTGCACGGCAAGTTCCGCCAATCCTTGAGATTTTTGCCCTCAAGATCTCACTAAAAAATGATCTTTGCAGCGATCTGAACAAGCCGGGGATTGCCATTTATGAACTGGACAGCCCCGAGACTACCGCTACTGATATCTCCATTTGGATTCGAAAAATGTGGAGTGTTCAAGGCATTGAACAGTTCTAACCGCGTTTGCAATTTCAGCTTTTCGTTCACCGCAAATTCCTTGAACAGAGAAAAGTCTAGATTGATGAACCCGGGACCATTGAAGAGATTCCTGCCAGCATTGCCGGGCAGAGTTGCATGGTTCAGCGGACAGGTAGGATCCATCGTTGGATCGCAATTGAAGCGCGCCACACTAAACGCCGCTCCGGGTGCAGTCGTGGAACATGGATTGACGGTACAGACCACGTTATTGAAATACACGCCGAGAGTGCGTTTGTCCTTAGAGAGATTAGGATCCCCTATGATATCGGGGCGCAAACCTGGAAATGCAGGGTCGCCGCTTCCGCGTACCACATTGATCGGAGTGCCCGTGTGCATCGTGTAGATGCTATTGATCTGCCAGCCGCCGAGAATCAACTCCTCGGTCCGTCCCCAGTTTCCGAAGAACCTCTGGCCTTTCCCGATGGGGAGCCGATAGAGTCCGCTAAAGACGAAGTTGTGACGGATATCGGAGTCCGCGGATCCAATTTCCGCTTTGAGGTTCTTGGGGTCCTGCGGCATATCGTTGTTGACGCCCAAATCAAATGGGGATGGGCCATTGTCGATGTTGTGGCCGTATGTGTATGAGCCCAGGAAGCTCAGGTTTCGTGAAGCTCGCTTGGTGACCTTCACTTGGAGTGAGTTGTACTTCCCGAAACCAGCGTCCTCTAGGGATTGGATTATCCCCAGTTGCGGGGTCAGTACGTTGTTGGCATTAATATTTCCGATGAGATACAGAAGACGATGGCTTCTAGATCCCACGTAATCCACTTCGGCGGAAAACGAACTTCCCAACTGCCTTTCCAGGGCCACATTGAATGACTCGGTGTACCCCGTCTTAATGTTGGGATTAATGGAAAACGTCTTCTCCAGAGTTCCATTCTGCAACGTTGCGGGGTCTATGCTCGAAGCCCCTGCGGGGATTTGAATCGTGGAAACTCGCGGCACGCCTGCATCCAACTGGTATTGGATCGGAGCGCTGTTACTATTCTTAAAGACCGCCTGGTCGGCAAATGGAGCGTTCTTGGTCAGGAAGTCTTCGCGGCCGTCATTTTCCGGTGAATAATACAAACCGAACCCCGCGCGTACCACGGTTTTCGAGTTCAGTTGATAGGCGACGCCCACACGCGGACCAAAATCGTTTTTTCGCGCGTTGACAAGAGACCGTGAGTTGCTACCGCGCCCCGCCAACAGAATCTGGCCGGACGCGGGATCGAAATTGGAGATGAAGTTGTTAGCCTCCGTGAAGGGACTCTGGTACTCATAACGTATCCCGTAGTTCAAGGTAAGCCGGGGAGTAACTCTATAACTGTCTTGTCCGTAGAAGTGGAGTTCCCAGCTTTGCGTATGCGGCTTGGTCAATTGAAGTCCAATGTCCACATCTAGTGGAAGTCCTAACAGCAAGTCCGCAATATCAGAACCGCCGTTCCCCCAAAAAGAGTTTGGATCGAAAAATGCGAAGGTCGGATCACCAGTTATATTGGAGAATGGGAATCCGTAAAATTGAAACCCGGTTGGAAAAAGAGAGAAATCTGGATGTGAATTCAACCGGCGGAAATCGCCTCCAAATTTGAAATCATGTTTTCCCACTTGGCTCAAGCTGAAGTTGTCGGAAAACTGGAAATTGTTGTCCAGTTCAAGAAACGGTTTGAAGGTTGAGCCCCCGGCCAGATACCCGGAGACTAAATCAATGAAAGGGTATCCCAGTGTGTCCGGAAACCCTGGAACCGTGACGTTGCCAACGCCAAACTTATTGGAAAGATCTTGGCCATTTAGGAGGCTGAATAGCCCCTCATTTAGGCGCGCGAATCCGAACCTGAATTCATTTAAAGCGCGGTTGCCGATGGCATGCGTTTCCGTGACCGAAAGCTCCTGCGCTCGTACATTCTCCTTGTTCGCTTGGTCAGCATCGCCCGCGCCCGGTACAACCGTGGCGCCATGATAGGGATCGGTGATCAACTGGTCCGAGTCCTGATAGTGATACGTCACAAACAGTCTGTCCTTGTCTGTGAGGTTCCAATCGAACCGGCTGTCGCCGGTTTTTCCGTTGATCGTGACCGGCGAATGCACTTGGAAATTCTGGAAAAAGCCATTGTGGACGCCGGGAAGATTGGGTTTGGGGAAAAAATTCAACAGGGTATTCAATCCCGCCTTGCTGACACGATTCGCGGGAATAATGTTGCCTGGGAATTGCTGCGAGCAAGTTCCGCCGCAGGCAATAGAAACGTTAGGATCAAAAATCGGAGTCTGCTTTCCCGTGAAGGGGTCCTCCAACTTGGAGAGATCCACGGAACCATCCGGCAAAACACTAATCATCTGAATCGGGGGCGTGGACGCCAACTCTGTAAAAAGGTCGTGATGGACGAGCCCCTCATAGGAAGCGAAGAAAAACATCTTGTCTTTCTTGATCGGCCCACCCAGCGTGCCGCCATATTGATGTTGCTTCAGATTGGATGATGACGAGGGTCCAAACGAGTATCTCCGAGCGGCAAGATAATCCGGCCGAAAGAATTCGTACGCCGAACCGTGGTATGCGTTAGTTCCCCCCTTGGTCTGAATGGAAACAACCCCACCGGCAGCTCTCCCAAACTCAGCATTAAACGATGAAGTGGAGACCTTGAACTCCTGCACAGAATCCACGCTGGGAACGACTGTAACGTCCAGCGTACGATTTGAGGTGGCTTCGATTCCATCAATCTGAATGGAGTTTGCATATTCTCTTTGGCCGTTAACAGAAAAGTTAAATGCATTAGTGTTTCCCGCGCCCGGAACTACTCCTGGAACTAGTGCCGTAAGATCGGGGAAAAAGCGGCCATTGAGCGGCAGATCGAGGATCTCTTCAGTCTCGATAACGGTCCCTGTTTCTGCGCTTTGCGTCTGGAGCAAGGACGGAGTCGAAGTAACGGTCGTCACCGTCGTTACCGACCCGAGTTTCAGTTGAAAATTGGCTAATTGCGTGTAGTCGATGCTCAGCTTGATGTCTTGGATCTTGGCCGTCTCAAATCCCGCGTTCGTCACTGTTACGGCATAAATGCCCGGTGGAAGATTGTGTATCGCGTAATCTCCGGAGCCGTTTGTTTTGCCTTTGTAGGACACACCAGTTTCTTGATTTAACGCCACCACTTCGGCGCCGACCACCATCGCTTTGGACGGATCGGTCACAGTTCCCACGATTGATCCCGTCGTAGCTTGCCCCCAAACCGAGCCTGCAACAACCAAATGAAGGATGCAAATCAGAATGATTGCTTTACGCATTCCACTTCTCCCCAGCCATTCGGAAGACGGCGAGTAGAAGGTTCTACTCTTCCAACTCTTCCGCGGCTTTTCCCCATCTCCGCTGGCAGCACCCCAGTTCTGCCATTGCGGTTTACAACGGACCCTCATCGTTTGCTGCTTTGAATCCATGCATCCAAAATCCAAATGTAAACGATTACTTCTATGCCCGGCAAACTACTCCCCTCTTTTCCAGTTGTCAAGACCTCTT